>Ga0268357_100753_pt1 | contig 33556 bp, 39 predicted proteins | sample BioMet10_FD_192466 | JGI IMG/M metagenome (GOLD analysis project Ga0268357, IMG submission 192466) | Sewage microbial communities from Oakland, California, United States - Biofuel 10 (Illumina Assembly) | ecosystem: Engineered > Wastewater > Sewage > Unclassified | place: USA: California... | reverse complement strand
CAAAATGATCTGCGTGTAAAATAAGGTGATTGCACTTGAGGCCGAAAGGCCTAAACGTGACAAGATCACCTCGGCTTCTTCTTTGATTTCCGGCTGGATGCGGGCATAAACGTTGGCGGATTTGTTGGACATAAGGACGGCTCCTTCCCCTAAGGGTTTATCTGTCCCTATTATTTGCGTTTGTGTGTACATATGCAATACATCCTTTCTATGGGGTTCTTGGGGAAAGTGTCCTTCACCTTTATATAGTCTTCAGTAATGAGAAAAGGACCGACAACTTTACTTTAACCCCAAGAACGGGTGTGAAATTCTCTTTTCTGAAAGACTGATAAAAAGGGAATAAATGGTTAAATAAGCAAGATAGATACTGAGGATTATTGATTTGTTAAACTTTTCACAAATCAGTTTGGACTCTATAACCAAAGGTCCGAATCAAAGCTCGAATCTCTAGGGCCTTTTTCTAGAGATTTCTTTACTTTTCATTGAGGCAAAAAGGGAATGATCTTGGCCGGATCGTCTTAGGGACATGGTATCGCTTTAAACTTGGCAAGTCAGCCCTTCCATAGGAAGTCTTTCCCAAAGTAATTACAATAGAGGAATCAGAAAGCGAGATCATTCCCTATGGATAGCATGAAAGAACGGATTGCTGCAGGTGCCTTATTTAGCGATGAGTGTGAAGGGATGCCTCAGGAAAGGCGGAAGGCCAAAGCGCGGATGCGGGCCTACAACCACAGTGGATCCTCAGCGCTGGGCTTGCTGCATCGTTATCTCCTCATGAAAAAGATTTTTGGGTGTAAGACCCTCGCTTGGATCGAGCCGCCCTTCTATTTTGCGTATGGTCGGCATATCCATTTGGGGGATTATTGCTACCTCAATGTCAACTGCTCTTTCATCGATGATGGCGAGATCAGCGTCGGCGATCATAGCGAGTTTGGGCCAAATGTCGTGATCGCGACCGTCGGCCATCCGCTCGACCCCAGCTTACGAGGCTATATGTACGCCGAAAAGGTCAGTATCGGCTCCCATGTCTGGATTGGGGCTTCCGTCACGATCCTGCCGGGCGTCAGCATCGGGGATAATAGCGTGATCGGAGCCGGCTCCTTAGTGAGTCACGATATCCCGAGCAATGTTTTAGCCTACGGTTCGCCTTGCCAGGTGATCCGCCCCCTGAATGAGCACGATAAAACCTATTACCGGCATGATCGTAAGATCGAGGCCGCTGATTTAGCGGAGTTAGAACGCTTAGCCAAGAAGAAATAATTCGAAGAAAGGCCTGAGGTAAAAAGCCAAGGTTATCTTTGACGTCCCATCAGGGCATATCAGCCTATCGACACCTATCTACACCGAAATACACCCAAATACACCCATCTACACCGATCTACACCGAAATACACCGATCTACACCGATCTACACCCATCTACACCGAAATACACCCTAAACGTTTTTGATTTTTAGAAGAGTTTGCAAAACGGTTGATAAGGAATCGGCTTAATATCTGTCTTTTACCTTGGAATCGGTTCCGGATAAGAAGCGCCATGCTTCCAACTCGGCCGCCCTTTCGCCCATCGTCGCGTTGGCCATGCAGCCCTTGAACGTCGACCAAGCGAGGTAAGGGCGGACCCCTTTGCTCAGCCCTCCGATGTTCTTCGGCAGGCGCCTCTCCATCGCCGCGCAGAATGAGTTTAGCGGTTGTATCCCCCCTCTACGGTCCCAGAAATCGACCGCCGCTGCGAGGGCGATCTTGTTCCTGCTCATGCCCCTGAGCATCCTCCCGTTTTGGCTATCCTCCCGTTCCGCGTAGACGCCCGCGCGAGGTTTAGAGGGCTTTCTTTTTTACACTCCTTAGCGAAATAACGCTTCGCTCTTTAGGAAGGAAACAATCCTCTATTTTCGGGCTTCTGGTTCGATTGTTGGCTCCCTCTATTACCGATATACTGACTTTTAAATAGGGGGAATTTTTATGAATTCACGTGGGCGCGCTTGGCTGATCTTTGGTGGCTTTTTTGGCGGGATCACTCTGATCTTGGGCCTCACCTTTGGCATCGTTACCTGGACTAACTACAACGGCTTCGTCGCTCAAAACGAAACCATCTCCTCCCGCTACGCCCAAGTCCAAAACCTCTTGAAGGAACGCCACGACAAATTGACGAGTCTGTATGCGACCTTGCAAATCGAGATGGCCCACGAGCAAGCCATCATCGCCGCCATCACGAATGCCCGGGCTTCCTATAGCGGCGAGAACCCCGTTTCCGATAGCGCGGAAATCACTGCCTTCAACCACGTGGTGGCCGTCGTCGAAGATAACCAGCCGAACTATCTCTCCTCTTCGGGCTTCCGCACGGTCATGGACGAGATCTCCGAAGCCGAGAACAAACTGGGCGTCGGCCGCAAAGACTATAACGACTCGGTCCGTAGCTACAACACCTCGATCATCGTCTTCCCGAGCAATCTCGTGGCCTCGATGTTCCATTTCAATACCGCGAAAACCTACTGGTCGGTCGATGGCTCGGACACCGCCGCCCCGATCTTCTCGATTCCCTCGTACTCGAGCAGCCACTCTTAAGCCGTTGGAGGCGGAGGATGGCGCGGCATGGCTTAGGTCTTCTTAACCTGATTGGCCTCATCGGCGTCGGGATCTATTACCTCGTCCTTTTCCTATGGCCCCTTGACTACAGCAACCCCACCCATGAGTTTTATCTGGCCGATTACGCGGACGCCTTCAATAGCGCCTCCTCCCATTATTTCCTAAAGAAATCGACGGAAGTCTATGAGAAAAGCCATGGAAAGAGCCTAGGAGGCCTCCAAATCGTGAGCGCGACTTATCGCGGAGAAAAAGGGAGCAGCATCGCCCCGAATAAGACCGAGCTCTTCCGCAAATGGAAGATCGGGGAAAACGATATGGGGCTGCTGTTACTATATTCTTACGAGGTCGATGCGTCTGGGCGGCTGCAGCTATCCAAAAGCGAAGCCGAAATCGGTTACCGTTTATCGGGCTATCTTAGCGCCGGGGCGATCGGCAACATCTTCGATGAGTCGATCGGCCAAGTGAAGGATGCTAGCGACTTATATTCGCTCCAGCTCGCCCAAGCCAAAGCCTACGCCCATATCCTCGAGCACGTTCTCCCCGATGCTTATGCCATCGAGGTCACCCCCTTTGATGAAGCGGCCTATCAAAGCTACCAAGAGAATTATGCGGGCCCAACCTATAGCCGAGGGGTTCCCCTTAACGCCCTCGAGTTCGCTTTTTCTAGCCAAGGGAACCTTTGGTTCGCCTTAGGCTTTCCTCTCTTATTTTTAGGAGGCCTGCTCTTAGGAGATAGCGCCCTCATCGTTAGCGGAAAAGGCGGGAGTTCTGGCGGGGCGGGCATCGCTCGGCTATTCCATTAATCGCAGCGATAAGCCACCTCGAGGAGATTGAAGTAAAAGAAGAGCGAGTAGATGCTATCAAGATGATAGGTGAGCGCCAAGGATTCGGGAATAAAAGATAAGCCCAATGAGGCGATCGAAAGAGTGAGGGTCTGAGTGCCGCCGGCGACCGCCGAAAAGCCATAGGAATAAGTTTGGCCGCTGCCGCCTTTGCCGCTATAAAAATCCACCGACCAAGTCCTGGTCGGGCTTTCGGTGATGGCATAGAGGAAGCGCAAGTTGATCGGATGATGGATGTCGAGGGCGAACACCCCATAATCGAGGGCGCTTTCTCCGACGTATTGCCGGAAGTAATAACCGCTTCCATCCGCCCCGAAATTGAGGGTATTGTCCTTTTGGCTATAGAAAAAGGAAGCATCGATATAGGCGCCGGGATGAGCCCCGGATATCCCGGTGATTTTTGTATAATCGCTAAAGGGGGCCTTCGCCCGAGCTAAGGGAAGGGCGATCCCTTCTTTCCAAGTGAAGGAATAGGAACTCCCTAAGGCCAAGGGCGAAGATAACGGAGCGGCCATTAGGGCAAAACATAGCCCAGAAAGGGTTAAGCCGAAGGCGCTTAAAAGCAGCCAGCGGCCAACGCGTTGCTTTGGGGGTGGGCTCATGGCGCTATCCTCGAGCCGATTGTAGCAAACTAGTGAGTCCAAAGACAAGATATGGCCGAAGTAATTTACGTTTCTAGGGAAGATTTATAGCCGAAGAATCTTGGGATTCTTCTGGTGGGGTTTTAGGCCCGAGGCTATCGAGGGCTTCGCTTATGGGCAGGCGCCCGCGCGAGGCTTGCAATTAACAAACCTGTTCAATCAACGCCTATTTCGTCCCCGATATCCCTCATTACGAATCTTGGCGGGCCTCTCCTCTATTGCCCCAAGGCGTTTCGACCTGTTATCGTTCGGTTAAAGGGAGGCCTTTTCCATGAAAACAAGACGGATGGCCGTTAGCGCGTTGACCCTCGCATTTTCTCTAGTGAGCCTAAGCGGCTGCGGCGGAGTTAGCCTCAGTTCAACCTCGAGCCAAGGCGGAAGTTTGACCTCAAGCGGGGAGACTTCTTCTTTGCCTAGCGGCACTTCGGAAACGAGCACCCCAACTTCGCCGGAAGTCGATCTCACCGTTCCCCCGGCCATCTATACCCCGGTCAGCGTCAGCGATGATCACATCGTCGCCATCGCCAATCTCGCGGGCGCTAGAGCTTTTAGCATCTCGGACCTTGACCCGGAGGAAGTCGCCGCTATCCGCAATCTCATCTCCAAAGCCTACCTCAATGGGGACCAGCTTGATCTATTGATCGATGGCGCCCGCCATTTCCAGACCGGCATGCAAGCGGTTAGCCTTGAAGCCGCCAATATCGAATTCACCACCGTCCTAAGCGACGCTAAAGCCGCCCTGAACCTCATTGGCGGCGATCAGATCGGTTATTTCATTAAGGAAGCCACGGGGCTCGCCCAGCAGATCTCGATGCATGAAGGCTCAACCAGCCCCTTCGTCTTTGGCCTCGATAAGCCAAGCGACTACCAAGCCGTCCTTACCGCCTTTGGCACGAATCGCCCCGACTTCCTCAGCCAATTCGCCGCTTACGCCTCCTATTTTGATGGGAGCGTCTCCTATCAGCCTTCTGCCAGCACCGGCACCGTCGAAATGGATACCCGCCTCGCCCTGATGTTAGGGCGGGCGCTCCATGGATTAGTCAGCGCCTTCTTAAAAGTCTTTAGCGTGGAGGAGCAGCATCTGGCCTTAGGGGCCTTGGCCTACCGCCTCAGCAAAGGCGACCTTGACTACGCCTCTGACCTTCAAAAAGCCTTCGACCAGATCAAAGAAAACCCGGTGAGCCTCATCAATCATGTCGGGGGCCTGCTCCGTTCCTTCCGGATCACGGCTTCAAGCTGGACGGCGCTACGGCAAACCGCGCTAAGCTTAGTCGAAGCGGCGGTATCCGCCCAAAAAGAAGTCCGTTCCTCCTCGCGGGCGATCAATACCACCTATATCGATGAAATGCTGAGCTTCATTAAGAGCAAGGAAGACCTCATCAGCGCCGACATGATGGCCGCCCTAGTTCGATTGCTGGCCAATATCGCCTATCACTTCTCAGAGACGGAACTAAACGCCTTAAAAAAGGCGAGCGGAGAAACTCCGTTAAATCCGATCGGACCCTTGCTTGCCCTCTACGATAAAGCCTTTCAGGAACTGAGCGCCGCCGAGCAGACCTCCTTGCGCAACCTCTTCACCAGCGTCGGCCTCTCCTATAGCGAGCTCTATTCCAAGATCCTCGGTTGGAAAGATCTTGATCTCTCAAAGAAAGAGAACCAGCAGACCATCCAAGGTTACCTGAGCTCTCTCGGAACCCATTTGGCCGAGCTCTTCACCCCGACCCTCAATCCCCCGCAGGTGGGAATCTATCTGATTGAACCGAGAATCGTTAAAGGCGCCAGCATCGATGCCAAACGCTTCGACCTCGAGCTCTTCGATAGCGGCGACTCCACCGATAACTACGTGATCTCCGCTATCGTGGCCCCGACCGACGCCCTTGGCTTCCATAGCGGCAGTTTCTCCCTGAGCGATGCCCACCACAACAAAGTCTCGCATTTCGTCTTTGGCTATACCGTGATCCCGACTTGGGTGGGCCTCGACCCGAATCAATCGCTCTATCTGTATTCCTCGACGGGCAAAGCCACCATCGACCATAACGTCCTCTATCTCCAAGAAGGAACGAGCTTAAGCGAACTCCTCGCCATGAACGCTTCGCCCATCCGCTTCCTTGAAAGCGATGGCAGCGAGCACTTCGTTTATCTCTCCGATCCCGCCCTCCGCCTCGTCTTCTCGATCTCTTCCCCGGGCGATGGCTATCTCTTATTGGCGTATCGTCTATCTTCGGAGACCCTGATCTATGGGGTCATGAAAGTCCATATCTTCGCCTCTGGAGATGTCTATTACCATGGGGAAAGCCGGCCCTACTCCGTCATCGCCCATGGCGACACCACCATCCCAATCTTCGCTAGCCTTAGCGGGCTTGATGGCAATGAAGTCTCCTTGGCCCTCCACTACGTCTCCTTAACCTCCTTAGGCATCACGGTGGGCGAGCCTGGCTTAGCGAGCTACCCGGCCTTTTATGAAGGCCATGAGTTCCGACTGGTGCTTGAAGCGATCGATCCGGCCCTTTGCGTGCCTGAGGCCTTAGCGGAATATGCCCCCTACCTCAAGACCGACTATCTCGTGGGCGAAGCCTTTAGCCTCACCGCCATCACGTTGGCCTATACCTACACCAATGCCGAAGGGATCAAGCTAAGCGTCGGCACGGCCAAAGTCCTTAACCCCGTCGTGACCCTCAATGGCTTTTCCACCGCCGCTCCGGTTTATCAAGCTCTTGCCACCGTCACCTATTTGAAGTTCAGCTTCAGTTTCTACTATAACGTCAAGTCCAACCACTAATCGGTCGAATAAGGCTCCGCTTTTGGGAAGACGGCCACCTGAGGCCATTCCGCCCTCATCGCATTCTTTAAAAGCAATACGGGCCCCTACCACTTCGTCGACTAAGGAAGTAAGAAAGACAAAGAAGGTCGGTTCAACGCCGACCTTCTTTTGTTATTGGCTTAGCCGCGATAGTAACGATTCGCCGCGACCTAGTGGCGGCTCAACTGTGCGGACATTATGATGATAAAGACCAAGATTACAATCGCGCTGATCATGAGGGTGGCGATCGCCCAGCCTTTGTGGTTCTTGGAGACCAAACCGATGAAGGCCAAGATGAGGCCGATGCCCCCGGCATCGCCAATAAAGATGAAGATGAAGCTGAGCAGCGAGCAGACATCACAGCCATTCCAGCCGTGAGGACAGTCGGCCGCTTATCCGAGCCCTTTTCCTCGCCGCCCTTTTTCTTTCGATCAAAGCGCTTTGGCGCCAGGCGGGTTTCCCGCTGCCCGAACTTTTCATAGAAACAGAGCCGGCGTTAAACCCCGCCAGTCGATCGTTATCCGAACTTTGTGGCCAAAACGCACAAGGTTCGTTTTCCGCTTCAAAGCGTTGCTAGACGCGAAACGGGAATAGGAAACCGCCTTCGGCCGGTTTTTAAAAAGAAATTTTTCCAGAGGCCATGCCAAAAGGCCAACGAAGTTTGTTCTGTTTCTAACTCTTTTTTCCGAAGAATACATTTTTCAAAGGACTTTCAAAGGGCTGCCGTCGCCTTGACGGAGCTTATTTTTCCCGTATAATGACGATGAGGCTTGGGAAACCAGGTCCAACCAAAGGCGAGAATTAATCTCGCCATTTTCTTTTAAATGGGAAAGATTCTTAGCGTATTCATTGATGAATCCGGTGATTTTGGATACGGAAAGGAAGGAGCCTCTTCCTTCTATGTCCTTTCGCTTGTTTTTCACGATCAGGATCAAGACATCCGAAAGAAAATCACTGCGATCTCGTCGCTGCTATGATTGATGGCTCTAACTGCGTTAACGAGCACGCCAATCAGGCAAAGGAAACCGCAAAGAATCAAAGCAAAAACGATGAGAAGCCGGAACTCATTAAAGGCAAGATAGACACAATCAGAACTGCCCGAATGCCAATCAATCATTTTCGTCACGAATAAAATGCCAGCCGCACCATAAAAGGCCAAGGATAGAAGCGACCAAACAATCAAAGCTTTAACATGAGACTTCATGGAAGAACATCCCCTACTGCATTGCCTTTTATTGTAAAAGGATGAGCAAAACCAAAAAGGCCTACAACTGACCCTCAAGGCCCCTACTTGCGAATGCGGTTACCGCAGAGGGGACAAAAGACATCTTTAGGTCCTAAAAGAACGGAGTGGCCGCACTTGGGGCAGAGGACCTTTTGTTTAGCCCCATCTTCAAGCTTGCTAAAGGAGTCCGGATGCGGGGAGTCCTTGACTCCGGCTTTAAGGGAGCTGATCTCCTTGGCCATAGAGCTAAGGGCAAGATAACCGCTGATGGCGGCGCAAAGAAGCGAAACATTGACGACCGTTAACGCCACCCAGAAGAAAGCGCGGCCAACCGCACTAAGATTCGCCTGAAAAGCGTAAAGCATCGCTAAGACAATTTGAAAGGCCACCGTATTCGCTAGCCATAAGCCAAAAGCCACCACATGACGTTTCATTGGAGAATATCCCCCTATTACATTGCCTTTTATTGTAAAAGGAGGAACAAAACCAAAAAGGCCTACAGCTGACCCTCAAGTAAAAAAAGATCAGGTGGCCTTTTCGCTAGATCTTTGTTTAGGAGCCTTCTTGGCTACGATGGCCGCTCACTATGACTTCAAGGTCATCCGCTATAACGAGATGGAAGGCAATGAAGCCATCCTCTATGATCCTGAAAGCCAAAGTCTTCTCCTCAAGGATCCCTTCCTTGGCGAAGAAAGCGTTCCTTTATCCGATCTCTACAAAGTCAAAGGCTCTTCGGATGTGATCTATACCGGCAAAGTCGTAGTCATGAGTGGAAGCGATTCGTCAAAACAAATAGTCGGTTCCCCTCCGATCAAGCGTCTCTTTGCCACCACTTTCTAACACTTTGGTTTAGCTTGGGGCTATTAGGAAGAAAACATTTGGAGCCTAAAGCCGTATAAAGAAGGCATTCGGAACAACCGTCGTTTTCTCATTTTGCTTTTTAAAGCGTCCGTCTTTTTAAACCTGCGGTTGCAGAAACCGCCTTTTGCGATCGCTCGACTTTATGACCCGTAAAAAGTTAAAAATTCTCTATGAAGAGATAATCTCCAAGAAAAACCACTGGAGCAAGTGAAACCCCCTTCATTTTCAACTCTTCTTTTCTCAATTTTCGTCGAGGTGTCTCACACCAGCGGTAGACAATTCTTTTTCCCACCAAAAGGTCTAATATGAGCCTTTTTGCTCGCTAAAGTCATTTTTATAATTGTCAGTAGAAAAGGGAAGCCTTTCTTTGCTTGCTAAACCAGCATCGTTTGATCAGGCGGGACAAGCTCTTAGGAAAAAGGATTAAATTATGAAAACAAAACAGATTTTGCCGTTTCTTATCGCTTCCGTTACTCTCAGCGGCTGCTCGATTTTCCAAGGTTTATCTTCAACTGAATCTTCTACCACAAACACGATTGCTCCTGCTTCGGATTCTTCGAATCAATCCAAGAGTTCTTCCTCCACGAGCTCTTTAACTTCAAACGGTCAGTCCAGCGGACATTCTTCCTCGTCTTCGTCCTCCAGTTCTTCCTCTTCGGCAATCAAACCTGTAGCTGCGCCTCGGATTTCGTCAACCAGTAATTCTTGGATTGATGGCTCAATCACGATATGGAATCCAAACGCTTATTTATGCACTCTTTACTACTCGATTGATGGGGTTGAAAAGACTCCGCTTCAGATTGAGGCGAACGGGACCATGACTTATGAGGTTGGCGTTATGACTAAAGCAACCATAAGCATTCAGGCCTCTTTAGTTGATGAAATAGGCCGTGTTTCTTCTTCTCTTTCATATACTTTAGAAAGAGAAGAAACCATTAGTCTCAAGATGAATTGGAAGGCTACCTCAACTAGTCTTTATACCGGAGGGCCGTTATCTTTGCTTGGCGAAGTCGCTTTTAGCAAAGCATCTGCTTCCAATTACTGGAAGGCAGGAAACATTTTGGTAGAATATGCATTAACTAAGTACAATACGGATCCTACCAGCGCTTCGGGTTCATTTAAAACAAGCGTGATGAATTTGACGAACTCAAAATTCTCTTATACCTTAGCGGGCCTCACCGTCCCACAAGATTATGTTGATTCCTACTTTCAGTATCGGATTCATGATACGACATTATCTTTGTATTCGGCTTGGGAAAATGGCACTTTGGTCTCTGCGAAAAGAGTAGCAAATTTCACCGAGAGTAACTTAACTTTAAAACAAACGCTCTTTGAAGGAGCCAATCCGATTACTAGCTACACGTTGGATCCAAAGCAATCCCCGTATATTGATAGAGCGGCCGGAAAGGCGGTCATTGAAGCCTGTTTACCTAGTGAGTTCGATGGTGGGCTGAAGGAAGGGAACGCTTGGAACGAAAGCCCATCCGTTTATACCGATATTAATTCGTCAGGTCTCTGGACGAAAGTTAAGGATGGGTACGACCGTACTTTTTATCCGCTCACTCCGGTTAAAGCCACGGGAGAAACTCTTACGATAACGGGACAGGCGGTTTTTGGGGGTTCCGTCGTGTCAACTGCAAGCAGATCAATTACCGTTCCCGGTTTAATCCATGTGCTGTACCCCGTGAAATTTGTTGTTGGTTACGACGATGGGTGGTTGGGGATTGGCTGCAATACCTGGATCAAAATTTATTACCGCAATCGCAATTCAGTCAGCACCACGGTTGAGTGGAAGAGCTATTACGGATCTGAAGAAATGAGTGGCACTCAAACAATTGACGCTCTTCAGTCCAGCGAAGTTGGCGGAGACTATAACGGAAAAAAACTCGATAAATCTGCGTCGTGCTACTTGTTCACCAGAAGCACCTGCACGACAAGCCTTAACGGGACTCCCTTTTCCTATACCAGCAAATGGATGGGAATACGTTTTACCCCGGCTGAAACCGAAAGCAAAGCTATGACCAGTTTCTATGTGAAGCCCATGTACAATTCTCCGGTCAGATGGTGATTGGGTTTCTTTCTGCTCTTCAGCACTGATCTTGACATATTTCTTCTTTGAATTCGAAAAGGGACTCTTATTTTCAGTTTTCACGTCAAACCTTTGTGGTGAAACTAATGAGGCTTTTTTGAGCCTCTATTCTCTTGGCCCGGTTCTTGACGTGCGAAGAAAAGGAGGATCTCTCCGCTATCAGCGTGAACAGCAACAAATACTATGGTTGCCTAAAGGCCAGCCGAGCATGAAGACCGTCCTCGTCATTGAGAAGATGGCTGAAGTCGGCCTATTCCGGCTAGACCAAAGCGGAAAATATCCTAAGTTTGTCCCGCTGTTTGAAAAGGCCAGCGAAGAACAATGTCAGGCGGTATTTTGCCCCTTCAAGAGCACTTTCGTTCCAGCAAGAAAGCAGCCTAATTACTTAGGCTTATTTTGATGGGATTCTGTTTTACTTTTTGTCGTCGACCGCTTCAAGCAGAACGCGATTATCAAAGGCCCCATTGGTTTGGGCTTTAGCAGCCCGAATGGCATCAAACTCTTGAAGAGTCATTCCTTTGGCTTTGACAATAGCGTTGATCACTTCTTGAACGTCTGCTAGTTCATGAATATCGAGACTCTCAGCGTATTCTTTCACTTCTTCACCGAGTTTGGCATCAAGAGCCATCTGATACTCACCTAAAGATAAACGACTGGTGATACAGGTCTTACCATCTTTCTCGATGATTTCGGGAATACGATCACGAACCAACTTGTTATAGATCTTACGCATGGTGTGTCCTCCTTTCGAAACCAGTATAGAGGACAAAAGGAAAAAGAACAAAAAGCAATGAAACGTCACGATTTTTGCAAAGAGAAAAAAGGAAGTTTGGCACCGACTTTCTAAATGACTAAAAAGAGTGAACCGAAAGGGTAAAATAATAAATCAAAACCAAAATGCATCATTTATCGAAAGAAAAGACTTCACCGCTCTGAATACATTTCTGAAGTCGGTAGCGTTGATTCTGCCACCAGAAAAATTCGCGATTTCTCCACTCAGGATGATCCGCCACCTCTTGCTCGACTCTTTTTACAACTTCAGGAGGAAGCATCTTGCTAGCATAATCCAAAAAATGAGCGATTTCGTTGTTCGTGAGTTTTCTATCCAGTTGATTTAGCGGATCGATTTTTTGAGGAGGCTCCATTTCGGGGGGCTCTTCTTCATGAGAAGGATGCTTTGAAAAATTAGGTGATTGATAATCTAACAGAATCCATACTTCATCGCCTTCGTTCGCTATCGCTGAATTGCTCTCAGAAAACTGTCCCGCGTATGTTTGCTCCCGGCCATAGAAATGCCCATCGGCTTCTTTCTTTACTAAATATGTTTTTTTGAGAACAGAGTTTTTAACAAGGAGGGAGCATTTAGGCTTTGCCTGAGAAAGTTCTTCAAGGCTCCACCCTGGATTGCCGAGGACGCCTAGGGAATAATGGAACGGTTTTCCCTTTTCGTTAAGCGTATAGCCCTGGATCTGACCAAACTTATTTTTCTCTATTTGCGATAAATGAGCCAAATCGTCAGTTCCCAAATTCCGAAAACGGTAAGTGCAGAAATTAGGTCCGGCTTTGTCCCTGTCGGGATGAAAAGAGCAGCGAGAACAAAAATCTGCAGGTATAAAATGGTCGATCGATTCTGGCCGAAAGCAACCATAAGCGCAAAAGCTTCCGTGTAAGTCTAAGCAGAAGGTAATCCCGTCAGCTAACTGGCTACGATGTAAAGGTAAGTTCTTTAGGCCTTGGCCTTGCATAAGCTTCTCAACAAGTTCCTGCTCGGTTAAGGGATCGTCGGCGGCGCAAAGGTTGCCCATCGGTTTCTTCAAAAGCTTGATGACTCGGCGCGGCTCTTCCGCTTTCCAAACACCCAGATCGAAATAAACGGCAACGCGTTCGTTTGGAATGTCCAACTGTGAAAACAAGCGATGAGGACGATCCCACCAATATTGATCGAATCCTTGGGACAACTGAAAAGTCCCATTTTTTCTTTCTTCAAAAAGATCGAATATCCAAACAACGTTGTAGCCTTCTTTGTTAAAAAACTCTATCCGAGTTTTAACAAACTTGACGCTCATCCGGCCAACGCAAAACTCCAAGACGGTTTTTTCAAGGGCAACATCGGCAAGATGCTGCTCGGGAGGGGATCCGATTATAACTTCACGAGTTTCCTTAGGAAAAAGATATTCCCAATGTCGTTGCCATTCGCTATTTCCATACGTCCAAGTGTCCGAGCACGCTTCGTAAGGCTTGTGAGCAAAATAGGGAGAGACCTTTTGGCCTCTTTTTTGTAAGAAAATAGCTTTGCAAATGCCGCAATGACAGGGTTCGTCTTCTGAGACCTCGTCAATGCTCACCTTTTCATTGTTTTTATTAAAAGCGGTATACATGGCTATTTGAATATATCAATCGGCAAGGGCCTAGAGGATCAGCGGCTTTATAAAATCGAATTTGGATCCCCGACATACTTATCAAGGATTAATCCAATATTAGAAAAATCGCCTTTGTAGAAGTACCAGAGCAGGTGATCAAAATGCCGACGAGTTATTTGGTAACCAGTTAAAGTTTTAGCCTTTTGAATGATATCGTGAATGAGCGTTTGGTAGCCAGCATAGTTTTTAGTTGGGCCATTAAACGTCTTAGAAACTATGCTCACACAATGTCCATTTTTTGTTCGCCCAGTAAAGTTTTTCCCGAGATAGGCCCACGCAAAATAGGGTAAAATTTCGCATAGGACTTTGTCAAAAATACTAAACTTGTCTTTTTGGTATGCCCAATCCTCGCAGTAAGTGCAGAACTTCGAGGCAAAGCTGAAAGTCTCTCGACGATGCCCTCCAATGCAATTAACGGCTAAATCATCTACCAATGTTGGGTCTCCGTCTATTAAGCGGCCAGAAATGTTGCCCAAGGATTGAATATATTGAGCGGTTTCTTTTAGCCCATTTCCGTTGCTCCCTGTTGGGTCTGGGTTACCTTTAAACCCCGAAACAGCTTGATGGGTTGAATTTTCTTTATTGATTCTGGTCACGAGTTCTAACAAAAAGCCATAATCTGAGTTCCAATAATTGGTGCCTTTTCCCGTAAAGGATTTTTGGAACCACCATTGTGCAGATTTTATGTTTGACGGAAGGGCCTTCCGATAATCTGAATCAATTTTAATGATGGCGTCCATAAAGCGGACGTTCTTTTCAGTCAAAGCGATCTGACTGTTGGCATCAACGTCCCAAGCGTAAGGGTCCGCAACGGAAATGTATTGTTTCATTTTTAAAATTTTAGCACATTGAAGAACTCGCACACTATCATTTGAAAAGAAACCAGACGTTGCTAAGGCAAACTAGATAAGCTGCCAAGTCTTCAGGGCATCATACAACGCCCATCGGCCTGAATAATTCCAATAGGTAATGTCTTGCTCGATAAAAAGCCAACGAGCTACCAAAATCCAAATGGTAGAAGAAAAAGGCTTTCCAGTTGCATCGTTTTGGGTTGGCATGCCCTCAGGAATGGTGATGGAAGAGAAATCAAAAGCATGTCTCAGTTCTTCTCTAACGGTCGGGTATAGATTGGGGAAACGGTTTTTCAAGTCGGTGAGATAAAACAAAAGGTCAGCATGCGACGGAATGGGATGAAGTCGGCCCTGAACCATCGGGTTCTTGGAATCACGGTCAAAGAAAAGTCCAGGAACAGCAACTTGAAAGTCAAACCCGTGATTCAAATAAGCGGGCCGCCGCAACACAACAGACAATTCGCCCAAATCTTCGACAACGTAATCATATTTTGAAGTTAACTCGCCTTTTCCCGTTCCGGCTACTTCAGCTTTAAAGAGATCAATAATTGCTTTCCGAGTTTCATCCCGAGACAGAGTCTTTAAGTTAAAGCGAACAACGTGCTGGGTCATCAACTAAAGAATACGGGCCTTCAAAGCGATTTACAAAAAGAATAAGAATTGAACAAGTATTTGTGTACTATAGCACACATTCGGTTTAAAATTATCACCGAGGACAATCTATGACAGTTCAGGAAGCTTTTGGTCTTCGGTTAAAGCAGCTGCGAGAGCTTTATACTTTATCGCAACAGCAATTAGCAGAAAAGGCCGGAATAGGTCGAGAGCAAATCTCTAAAATTGAAAGCGGACAAGTTAATGTAACCATTGAAACCATCAACCGGCTATCTAGCGCCCTTGGGATCTCGGTAAAGGACTTAGTAACATTCTCAAAGGACAGTGAACCATTGCCCACAGGCGGCGATCTCGTTCTCGATACCCACCCTATTGTTAAATGGGCTGGCGGAAAAAGCCAAATTCTCGCCAAAATATTGGCCTTATTTCCAGTTTCTTATGGCCATTATTACGAACCGTTTGTCGGCGGCGGCGCTTTATTCTTTGCCGTGCAACCTCGCGAGGCGACAATAAACGATTTTAACGAGGAACTGGTCGATGTGTATCGCTGCTTTCAGGACGATGATTTGTACTCTAATTTGCTATCAAAACTTCAAGAGCACGAGCACAATCATTCCGAAGAATATTTCATGAAAATACGTTCGATGGACAAAGACGCGAATTTTAAGTCGCTTCCTTTGTACGAGCGAGCGGCCCGGATGATTTATTTGAACAAGGCCTGCTTTAATGGGCTGTATCGTGTCAACGCTAAAGGATTCTTTAATGTTCCTTCCGCCAAGAAAGACCACGTTATTACCTATGATCGGGCTAATCTTCCCGCCATTCACGCCTTCTTTAAACGCAGTTCTATCACCATTTTAAATGGCGATTTCTCGGAAGCTGTGAAATCAGCACAAAAGGGCGATTTGGTCTATTTTGATCCCCCTTACGACACTTACAAGGATGATGGCTTTGTCTCCTATACGAAAGATTCGTTTGGGCGCGATGAGCAGCGGCGGTTAGCTGGCGTTTATGCGGAGCTAACCAATCGTGGCGTTAATTGCATTTTGAGCAACCACAACACTCCGCTAATTAATGAGCTCTACAAGCCGTACAACATTCATGTCATTACCGCAAAAAGAATGATCAATTCTGATCCTAATGGTCGTGGCGACGTCGAGGAGGTTCTCGTAACCAATTTTAAAAATGATTGAAAGTATCCCTGAAAAAAATATTTATTTTAGCGATCCTCAATTTTCTCTAATTAAGGGCGATTGTTTCCGAATGCTCTCTTTACTACCAGAAAAATCAGTTGACATGATATTTGCCGATCCCCCCTATTTCCTTTCTAATGGTGGCGTTTCTTGTAGCGCCGGCAAACAGGTTTCCGTAAACAAAGGAGCTTGGGACAAAGGCCTATCCCCTGAAAAAAAGCTTGAATACAATCGAAAATGGATTGCTTTATGTCGCCGGGTTTTAAAAGATGACGGAACCATTTGGATTAGCGGAACCTTCCATAACATTTATTCGATTGGCGTGGCCTTGGAGTTAGAAGGTTTTTCCATTATCAACAACATCACTTGGCAAAAGCCAAATCCTGCCCCCAATTTAGCCTGCCGATGCTTTACTAATTCAACCGAAACTATTCTTTGGGCCAGGAAACAGCTGACACCAAAAAAGAAAGGCAATCACTTTTTCAACTATTCTTTGATGAAGGACATCAATGGCGGGAAGCAAATGAAGGATGTTTGGGATCTTCCGTTGCCTTCTAAAGACGAAAAAACTTATGGAAAACACCCAACCCAAAAGCCAATAGGCTTGCTTGAAAGAATCGTTCTTTGTTCGACAAAAGCCGGAGATGTTATCTTGGATCCTTTCTCTGGAAGCGGAACGACGGGACTGGCAGCGGCAAAGCACAACCGTTCTTATATAGGAATCGAAAAAGATAGTCGCTATTTGGCTTTGGCCAAAGAACGTTATCTTCACTCCGAAACTTCTTTGCAGATAGACTAAATGAATTCGCGCTTTCGAGGATTCCTTTTTCAAAGGCACCCGTCGTTTTCAAATTCAGTGTACAATTATTGGCATGAAAAGAAATTTCAATGACTGGCTCAGCACTTTTACGTGGTGCATCTTTAACTACCACTACTACATCGATTTTGAATCCGTTTATCGCAACCTTGACGCTTACAAAGATGAGTTAAATTTATTGAACTGCCTTATCGGTTCTCCAAAACCCGATGAAGAGTTTAAACGGTTGGTCTCAAAGTTCCCATCCGTCTTGAAGTGCATCCCCATTTTGCTTGCCAAGCGGGAAAATGACATCTACGCGGCCGATGAAAATGGCGAATTCACCTATCATTTTAACGAACCCAATCAAAGCGTTGATCAGTATTGCTACTTCATGCAAGAAACTGGCCTTTTTGATCTTTTCCAAAAACATTTAACAAACAGCGTAATTGATTATGTAACCGGGGTTGAAGCCGGTCTTAATTCCAATGCTCGGAAAAATCGAGGCGGCGATCAAATGGAAGATTTGGTCGAATCCTACATTAAGAAATTAGGAGTCGAATATCACAAAGAAATGTACCTGAGCGAGATTGAACAAAAATGGGGCTTCAACCTCTCTTCTCTTTCTAACGCCGGCAAGGCTACGAAACGATTTGATTTCGTAATCTACGCCCATAATCACGTTTACGCTATCGAAACGAACTTTTACGGCGGCGGCGGTTCAAAGCTCAATGAAGTTGCCCGAAGTTACAAAGAGTTGACGCAAGAATCGACTTCAATTCCAAACTTTTCTTTTGTATGGATTACTGATGGCGCTGGTTGGCAGTCGGCCAAGAACAACCTCGAAGAAACGTTTGATGTTCTCGAGACTCTCTATAACATCCACGATTTGAAAGACGGAGCCCTGAAGAAACTGATTGGTTAATTTCTCGGTCCTTTTTAAGTTCTGACCCCCTATATAAAAGTAGGAGGTCTTTTTAATGCTTCATGAAGGAGACTGCATTCAAGTAATGTCAGCAATGCCATCGGGAAAGGTCGACATGATTTTCGCTGATCCCCCTTATTTTCTATCAAACGGGGGTCTTAGCATTCACAACGGCAAAGTAGTGTCGGTTAACAAAGGCGATTGGGACAAAAAGTCCAATTGTCCCGATACTCAGGCCTTTACCACTGCTTGGTTAAGCCAATGTTACCGGCTATTAAAAGATGACGGAACCATTTGGGTAAGCGGAACAACTCATAACATTTTTGAGGTTCAGACAGTGATGGCCAAGCTGGGCTTTCATCTCATTAACATGATTATTTGGCACAAAGTCGATCCTCCCCCGCTCATTTACAAGAACAAGTTTAAGTTCTCTTACGAAATGATTCTTTGGATGGGGAAGTCAAAAGACCACACTTTCAACTACCAAGAGATGTTTAAATCGGTCGGAGAAGAAATGCATGATGTCTGGAATTTGGCTGCTGTCCAAATGCAAGAGAAGACTTTTGGCTACCATCCAACTCAAAAACCCGAGGCTCTTTTGGAAAGAATAATCTTGGCTTCTACCCAACCAAACCAGGTTGTTTTGGATCCCTTTATGGGAAGTGGAACAACCTGCGCCGTCGCTAAACGATTAGGGAGAAAATTCGTGGGAATTGAAAAAGACAAAGAGTTTTTCAGAATTGCCTCAAAACGAGTCGATCAGACTAATTTTCAAAGCAAGTGAGAAAAATAACAAACAAGGTTTTATTCTGCCGTCAAAGTGCCAGTTTTAATATGGCAGGCGATATTGTGCTCTTTGCAAAACACAAGGACTTGTTGAGCACAAGTATTATAAAAAGATTTGGCCTTTTTATATCCAGAAATAACCTTATTGTAGTGCCAGCGCCCGAAAACGATACGATCAACGAACGAAACAGCATTTAAGAGGCTCATTAAGTCTTGCTCCACAACATTTGGAGTCGGATAGGGTTCAATGCTGACCCACGTTTTATAGCCCGAATCGTGCATTTTTCTTAAACTGGCGATTCTTTCTTTGTAACTGGACGAATGTGGCTCGTATTTTTTCCGAAATTGTTCGTCTAACGAAACTAAAGTAATTCCAAATTCGTTGATATGATCGGTCTTTAATGCCGAATTCGGAATAACTCCTTTTGTAAGAGTGATTGCCTTAATGTTGTCTTTGTTTAATCTTTGAATGATTTGAATTGAAAGATCTGTAACTTCAGGGAAGCCTTCCATAAAAGGATCCGTTGTGAAGGACAGTTGAACTGACTTTATGTCTTTTTTATACTTAGGAATTTCAGTGTCGAGAAGCGATAACGCGTTGGAAACTAACTTCGGTTCTATCCACTGTTTGTACGTTTTCACATTTCCAAAACGTTTCGCCATCTGAAAGGCATAGCATGGATACATGCAACCGTGGAAGCAGCCAAGAACGTGATTGATTGTATAGTCACCATACTCAACCCCCGTTTTGTAAAGAAGCGATTTTCTACTTATAGTTTTCATTATTGTTTATTATCTCATATTCGTCTTCGGTAAAGTTCCTTGGATTCGTCTTGCCCGCTTTTTTAAGGAAGCCAGAAGCGATAAGTGGCTTAATGATGTGGTCAATTATCTGCGTTTTCTTGATAAAAGAGCCTTCCAAAAGCATTATTTCCATTTCTTCAAATGTAATTTTGCTTCTGCCAGACTGAACCATTGAATTTTGAAAGTCCTCGCGAGCGCCAATTAATGCAGTATCGAGTCGGCTTTCGCCAAACAAGTTAATCCACTCTTCGTCAATGTGGTCGGAGACGCAATAAAAATTATGATATCCGAAAACTTTGTTCGTAGAATCTTTGATTTTCTCCAAGCCTCGTAAATTTGGAGTTAGATAAATTAAAAAATATAAGGTGTTCCGTGTTGAGTTTTGCATTTCAAAATAATAGTAATATTTAAGTTTTGTTGTAGTTAATTCCTTTATAAAAGCGCGCATTACTTCTTTTGGATCTGAATCAAATTCCATAAGGCAAAAATCCTCAATAACTTTTTTTATTGCCTCTCCTTTTTGGGGACATTTTGAGTTTTGCCTATTCCGTATGAAATCATTAAAGTAATAATTGAGAAGAACTTCGCAATAAACTGTTTTGCAAAAAAGATAAGTCGCTTTGGCCAAGTTAAAGCTAATAAAATTGTAAGGATCAACATAAAGAAGAATGCTTCTTTTTAGGGGACAAGAGCCAAAGGTGGAACTGAATTTCTTAGCGCATTGGTTGATATATTCAGAGGCATCTAAACTTTCAATTTCTATCTGTATATTTGAAATCTCATCTTTTTTCAATTCATCCTCATATATTTTTTTAATTAAGAGCATTGTCGCCACTTTCGATGAATCGAAGTCGTTACAACAAAGATGATAGGTATTGCTCGGATGAACCTGAGCGTGCTTAATAAAAATATTAAGAACCTCAATAGAACTAGATAAACTCCCATTTTGGTAAATGCCCGCATTGCACATGACGTCCAAAAAATAAATATCTGAGGAAACGTTATCGACAACATAAAGCCAATTATCCACATATTGGGAAACGTAGAAGATTTTCTTTTTCGTGTGCGGCTTGATGCATTCACCAAAAACGGATTTCGGATCTAAAAGAATCAATTTAGTGCGAAGAGTTGCGCAATCAAATCCTTCAAACTTCATTTACAAATATATATTTTACCAGTGAGAATTGACGAAAAGAAAAAAAGTGAAGAATATCCGATGCCTGCACTTTTTGTTAGCCACCTTGAGTTTATAGGGGGGGACGCTGAGAACGGCAGTTCTCTTTTTATGAGTTTCTTCACGTGGCTAAACTCAAGCTGCCTTTTCTTGAATCTGACTCTCAGGTCCGCTTTGACTCAGTTGCCTTGGTTCTTCAAACGGTCACAGCGTTTAACCATCAAGAATTTATTACCTTCAAAAATAGGTTCAGTTTGGTTCACGGAAAATAAGAAAGCCCCGTCCCCCTAGGAGGTATTTAGGGAAGAGACGGGGCAGGCAAGATCATCTAGTGACCAGCGTATTCGTCGTTATTGGGATTGCATTGATCAGCGTGGTTATCGAGATCGTCTTGGTAGGCGTCGTTGTTGGGGTTATTTTGGTTGGCGTAATCGTCTAACTGCTCTTGGGTATAATCGTCAGGATTCATAGGTAAGTCTCCTTTCTGGCTGGTTCTTCCCGGGCCGACTTCATAATAGCGTTTCATGATTCGCAAGCAATGCCTAACAAGATTCGTACGTTACCACGCTTTTTTGTAATCGTTTGCGTTTTATAATTCGCATTTAATAACATAGGACTTTGGTTTAGGATTGAATCAGCACGAGGAGGCGAGAGTTATGGCTTATACGTTCAATGCGGAAGGTTACCGTAATTTGATTCGGCGGAAAGCCCAAGAACGGTTCCCTAACGCCAAAGATCCGATCTCCGATTTGGCCGATGCGGTTTACGAGCAGACCTGTGAAACCCCGAGCATCAAAGACAAGGTCGACTTCCGTTGCCGGGTTCATAAATGGCTGAGCCCCGAGGTCAAAACCTTGCCGCGGATTCCTGAGCAAGTGATTGCTATGGCCGATATCCTCAACGTTCGTATCGATGATCTCTATCACGGACAAGAAGGGCAAAGCCCTGCTGATGTTATTTCTTATTACAGCGTGGCAGTGAACGACGATGTTTCCCGTTATGACACCTTAAAAAGCCAGTGTGGGAATTTCCCGGATGGTTATGACGAATTCGACAAACAGTTCATTGATTACATCGTAGAGTACAAAGCGGTCCACGTCATGGACAAAGCCGTGAAAGAAAAGGATTACGATACCACTCACATGCTCATGGATGTTAACAATTCTTCCATTTACGTTGGCCGAATGCTCCCCTTATTTCAACGAGAATTTCTGCCGGAACTTTTTGATGCATTCTATGACCCTAGAAACCGTTGGATCCTTCAAGGAGACACGTCGGAGGGCAATGGCTTCATCCCCTGCCGAATTAAGCTTGCCAAAGAAGATGTTGTCGCGTTGTTAGATCAGCCAGCCTTTATCGCGAAGGTGGCGAGCGAACATCAGCAAAAGAAAGCGGGAGAATGGACCTACAGCGTTACCTTTGTTCATGGTTGGTTCGATAATCCCGATCTCGAGAAAACGCCTTATCTTCATGGAGCCTTCAAATTGACTTTTGATTTAGCGGTTGAAACGGAACAACTACGGGCGATTATGCCCTTCTTAACCGTAGGAACTAAGCACAACAACCTGGTTGCATCAATTCTAGGGAATGAGAAATTGCGTTTCGAAAAGGACCTCGTCTATTTTGGAGAACAGTATCGGGAACCGGTTCCAATGACCAACATTGCTTTGGCTCAGGACATGGACCATCTTCGCGCAATCGCCAAAGCTCATCCTGAACAGGCTGATATCTTTAACGCTTACTTCGATTCGGTGAACAAACTTATGGCCTTAGCGGTCCCCACCACCGCTCAATAAACTGTTTCCCGCTCCTTTTAGTAATGGCACATGAGATTGTGCCCTTGCTAGAAAGGAGACACCTCACCATGTGTTCTCTTCCCATGAGCGGGTATATCCGTTATTTAGTCTCAGCGGCGGGCTATGATGGTCAAATTGAGGCGATTGCCCAGAAGATCGGTGCCAGCAGCAAATCCCTCTACAAATGGATGACTGGTACGTCTATGCCTTCTGGGGAGCATCTAAGAGCCTTGCAACATCTTGCCGGGGTCGAGGTCAAACTGATGGACGGTAGTCCTAAGGTTTGACCTTTTTCTTTTTCGTCCGATCTTTTCGCATATCTCCACCCCGAAGCGATGAGCCGATCCTTCGGGCGGCTAAGGAAGACCCAATGCTACCACTCCTAAAGCGTTAGGCCCGTAAGGCTAAGCAGCGGCCCGCCACCCCTAAACCAAGAGCAAAGAAGAGATTGAGGCTAGCGATGATGATCACCCAAGGGACGTGCTCGATGATCGCGGCGATGAGTAAGCCTAAATGAGCAAGAAAATGAAGGATGGCAACGGCCAAGAGCACACTCCCGCCGAGGCTAGAACGTTGGATCTTATGATCTTTAATCATGGGATCCTTTCTTCTTGGCCTTAGCTTCAATAACTAAGCCAATCGTCACGTTCAAGAGCCCAACCAAAAGAATCGCGCTGCCGCCATAGGCTAAGCCCAAATAGAGCTGACCGATCGAGGTGGGATTGACTAAGGATTCATTCATCGAGTTATGGGCGTAAAGAATCGCTAACGAGATGAAGCCAGAAGAAAGCATCGTTCCGCCGACTCCAGTCGCGAGGAGACCCGACTTTTCAAAGAGATTCATGTTTTGTTTTTTCCTTTCTAGAAGTAGAAGAGCAACCTCACTCTCCACCCCCTATAAAAGAAGAGAGGTATGGAGAGGTTAAAGTCATCAAGAAACGTCAGCGTTAAAAAGAGTTCAAACATCACCTTCTTTATTTGTAGAGTTAAGAAGAAAGGCAAGTTCAGGAGTTATAGAGAGAGAAGAACATTCTTACAATGAAGGACCCGTTAAGTTATAGAGTAAAACGCGATCAAGTTATCTGATGTGAAAATGAGATTTTATAACTTAAGGAAGAGGACTATACATTAAATAGAGAGAACTTATTATTTCAGGAATAGGCAACACTACAAAGGGAAGGAAACACTAACTTGTAGAGTTACGGTTTCACTCCAATTAATAAATCTTACAATATTATAACTTATATAGTTGTTAACTTATCTAATTACACTTTTAACGGGTGCCAACAACCCCATAATAGACCCTTGGTTAGCGAAAGCAAGAGGGAAAAATGGATCATTAAAGGAACGGACATAAGATCACCGCCTTATTGAGTGTGTTTGTGAGCTTAGGTTCAAGAAAGATCGCTGTTATTATGGACTTAACGCGCCTGAGAATTACGCTGACAAAATAGCCGATTATAAAATAGGTAACATTCTTGTTACTAACAAACTTGTTACCAATCCGATAAGTCCATAAGCGTAATGGTCTTTGGCCAAAACTGGTTCCTCCTTATATGTCCTTGGATGTACTTGCGTGTACCTTGAAGCCCCAAACCTTTGAATTACGGAATGGTAGAATTTTTTCTACTAGAATGCTTTCTACCATAAAAGTATCGACGTTTCCTCATCTTCGTTTCGCCGAAATCCTGGAGCACCCCCGCGACGAGACTGTTCCCGTTAAAGGTCAAATAGAGGTCTTTTTATGATCCTTAGGGATGCTATGATAAGCGAGCCTGGTCGCTTAAAGGCAACTTTACGGCAAGGTCAAAGCGAGAACGGATAGGGCCGTCCTCGCTTTTTTCTTGCTTTTAGGGCTTCTTAAGGAAGCGGCATCAGGAAGAGAGGCTTATTTCGATCAGAGATTCTAAGGGAATGGAACCAAGTCTCCCTACTACCTCCGATAAGGACGCTAGGAAAGGGGAACTTCAAAGTAAATTGCTCAAATTGCGCAATTTACTTTTTAGGTCCGACGATTCTTGGCCCTTTTTGCCTTTTCTCCCCCTATTTTAAGGTAGGAGGATAGAACGATGAGGGCCCTTAAGCAAAGCCAAAGTTGGAGCCCTATGACGAACGCCAGCCTTCTTACTAGCATTTAAGTGCGATCAGGCTTCGGGCCAACTATACTACATTTTAATTGTTTTATAGATTTGTAGTATAATTGCTCCGAGGTCAAAGTCATGAGTGTTTTCTTCGAAGTGATGCAAGAAGAATTGCAGCGGGCGAAATCCCACGTGGCCGCTTATCGCTCGCTCCTAGAATCTTTGCCAAAAGGCTACATCTCCATCCTGAGTGTTTCCGGCAAACGCTTTGCTTATCGGAAGTGGCGGGAAGGTACCCACATCAAAAGCCGTTATCTGGGCCTGGAAGGTTCATTGCAAGAGCAAGAGGCCCGAAAAAACTACGCCGAGCGAAAACGGGTATTGGCCAACTTGAAAGAAGCGGAAAAAGAGGAAAAAAGGTTAGAAAAAGCTTTAAAGAATTATGGAAAAGAATGAGGCGCTTTATACCGTCTTAAAAAGTCTCGAAGACTCGGGGCCGCTCTTAGGACCATTTCCATTAAGATGTCCATCCGATGCGGCCCAGTCTTTTATCTTATAAGCCTAAGGAGTTGCGCAATTTGAGCAATTACCTTTTGGCGGTTTCGTTCCCCCGAACAATTTAACGTTTTTCTCCGATGGACCATCTTTTTTCAGATTCTTTAATTGAACTGACAAATTTGTCAGTGACATTTTTGTCAGTAAGCCGTAAACCACTGGCCCCGGCCAGATGGTTATCTCCATCCTTTGGATGTCTTAGCCATCGATAAAAACGATCCGGATAGCCGCGTTCAAGCTGCTATCCAAGCCCTCAAAGAAGACTTAAAGAATCCGAAAGCGTGATGGGCGATTTAGAGGCTGGCGAGAATCTCTTCCCGCTTCTTTTGATATTCTTCCTCGCTTAAGAGCCCTTGGGCTTTTAAAGTCTCCAGATGTTTGAGCTTTTTAGCGATGACGTCCTCTTCCGTAGCCTTGGAGGTTTTCTTACTCTTTTTAGGATGTTCTGGGAGCAAGACGACCTCAGGTTTCTCTTGGGGCGCAGCGAGGAGTTTAGAGGCAGCTTCTTCCTTCTCGAGGATGAGTTGCTTAGCTTGATTTAGACGCGCGACAAAATCGGGATTACGAAGAACGGCGTTACCAATCGACACCGGGCTCGGCTTTGAACTGGTATGAAAAGCGATCGGAATTAAAGAAATCAGGCCGGCAATGAAAAGAAGGCCTCCAATAACGACCAGCGCGATTAACCCTGGGGTGTTGGTCGTCACGGCCGCGGCGCAGCCGCCAATCCCAAGGATCGGTCCAAAGACCAAAGCGATCACGAGCCAAATGATGGTCGGACGCGATTGACTCTTCCAAGCGTTGTTCTGAGCGGCCTTAGCAATCGTGTTTTGGCGCTTGGTCTCCTCCGTGATCTCGGCGTAGAGATCTTCGCAATCTTGAAAGAGGCCATCCACTTCCGCTTCATGGGGAATCCCCACTTCCCGGGTAAAAAGAAGATTCACGTAGTTAACGACCTCTTCCGACGAGGAGATTTTGGTATAGCCTTCGTCATAGAAATAGCTGTAGGCAAAAGAGGAAGAAATGCTGGTGCTCACGTTATAGACCTCATCCCGATGGGAGAGGCTATAGCCGAACTTGGCGTAGTGATTGATGAGGGCTTCTTCAGCGGCAGGCTCACAGACGATTTTCTTCGTGATGATGCTCATGGCTAATAGGATAAAAGACGAGCGTAGCGGATTTTGCTACTGAGCGGTTTCTTCCTTCGCTAACTTCAAAGAGGACGAAAAACCGAACTGAGATTAACGATAAAGGGGCAAGCAAATCCGCTTAGAAAAGAAGACCAAATAAAGCCGTGTAGACATTGGGGTCGCTGCTACTGGCCGTTTGCCCAGCGGACCAAAGCTGGTAGACATTGATGTTGTCAAGAAGAGCGAGAATGAAGACGGCGATGCCAATAATCCCAAAAACTGTTTTGAGGGCCCCTGGAATATCGGCGTAGGCAATCAAGACCACCATCTCGATGACGGCAAGAACCAAAAAAATCGTCGAGAAGATGATGACCCAATAATGATTGTTGTTTGCCACGATCGCCAAGATGAGAGCAATGATACTGCAAGCCATAATGAAGGCCTCCTTTTATAAGATGTAATGGACGGAGTTGTCGGCCAAAAAATGTTCGGCGGCATTTAAAGCAGCCGCCGGCATATAACCCGAGTCTTGTCGGAAATTCAGGTCGCCTATTTTAAGAGGATTACGATCGACATTGAAGGTATTGGTTACTGAAGTATCAACGAAGTGATGAGACACCGTGAAATCAACCGTGATCAGGCTGGAATAATCCGTCGTGTCATTAAAATAGTTGCTCCGATAATAGAAAATCTGACCCAAACTTCTTTGATAACCCGTGGTCCAATAACGAAAGGTAGTGTTCAGGCTATCCGTACTGGCGGTTCCATCCACCAAAATTTCCTCGTTTTGTTGGTTATAGCGCAATAAAACCGTCAATGAGGAATAGGTCGAAGGGAGGGTAACGTTGTAGGCCTCGCTGCTATCGTCATAAGTTCCGTTGTTTTCAATCCAAACCACCACTTTTTGAAAGTCGTCTTCGCTTAAAGCCCGGGTGCAGCCAGCGCTGGCAACCCCCAGAGTTAGGACGAGCAAGCCCATCCGTGGCATTTTCTTTATCGTTTTGATCATGGTTGGCTAATTTTTGCCTTCATCAACGGCAAGCTTCGACATTATGAGATAGGGTCAGGATCAGCCCTTGACCAGCACCCCTTTGAAATCGCGGCATGGACCAGTTCGGCCAATTTGGAAACGGGCGCTAGCCTCAATCCTAAACTCCGCCAAAAAAAGTAAGAGAAGGCGATCCGAATCACGGGCTGATTCTCTCCGGGTGCTAAAGTTGGGCCACTGGAGGAAAAAGAGATGAGTTTTATCGATATCTTTGTGAAGGTCCCGCAATATTCCGGAACCTTCAACGTCAATGCTTCTATGGAGGAAACTTTGGCGAAAATCAAGGGACTCTATAAGGGGCTGACGGGCTTGGTCGGAGTTCCGACTTTAGACACCCCATTTGCCTCGGTTGGTTGGAACCTAACCATGAGCGACGCCCCTTCACGGGCTTCTCAGGCTTATAGCCTTCGCGTCCTGTCCCCGACATCTTGCCAGGTCACAATCATTGCTCGGGCTCCAAAAGGCAATGCTCGTGCCACCTTCAATTCGATTCAAAAATCTTTGACCAAATAAGCGTATTGAAGACGACTGCCTCGAATTGGGCCAAGAAAAAACTTGGCCCTTTTTGTGACTTTTTACGGATCAAGTTTACACTAAAGAAGGCCCTGATTTTAACCTTTGGTTGGAGCGCCCCAGTAGGAGAAAGTCAGCCCGCCTAATCCCGTCATGGAGAACGTGCAGGCAACGAGAACTCCGAACAGGGCGATGATCATCAAAGCGATGAACGTCTTCTTGGGGAAGCGGGTGAAACGGACGCCGCTGCCCTTTAAGAAAAAAAGAAAACCACCGCCATCGCCAAGCAGCAAAATAGCCGACCAAAAAACCGCAATGAGGGGCAGCCAGGAAGGCCCAAGACTCCGATTGATAAGAACCGAAAGGCAATAAAGGCCGTAGCACGTTGCGGTCAATAGCGTTGGGGCGGCAACGACCTCAAGAAAGAAATAAGCGCCCCGATAGGGACTGTCGGCGTCGTTACCTTCAACGGCATCCTCAATTTTCAAGACGACCCAGACTATAAAAAAGACTATGACAAAGAGAACGGCCTCGATCAAGAGAACGGACATTCCGGAAACGGAAGTGGCAACAATCGCTGCCGTGACCGCTAGCCCTAAGACCAAGGAAAAGACGATCAGTAAGAAAACGTCGCGGCGCAAGAGGCTGCGATCGATGTCTTCCGCAACTTCGGGCGACAGGGGCGAGCCTTCATAAGGGGGACGATGAACGAAGGGTTTACTGGCTTTGTCTTTAGGGGGGTTAGCCAAATTAACCGGGCCATGAGAACCAAAATAGTGATCATCATGTTTTTCGTAATGGTTCCCTTGGCTATCGGTCGCGACGGTAATGCCACCCACCGTTCGTTCGGTATAGCTCGGTCCGTTGAGATAATGAATGTGAGTGGCTCCGCTAATATCGTTCGGATTTTTATAGACTTCAGCCCGATGGCCATACTGGTCTACTTGAATATTGCCGTGTCCGGGAGTGGCGACTCCCGTATCTTTCCATTTTGGTGCTGAGCTCGGATCATAGGATCCCATAAAAATTCCTCCAAATTTTAGAATCATTATGGGATTCTGTGAGGCTCAACAGTTGACCCTCTAAACCCTTTTAATTTATGGTGAAGAACAACATCAAAAATTGAGGACTTTTGGGAAGCCGCTTGTTGCGTATTCCCCCCCGAAAATGCAGCAGGGTCGCAGCATATTCCCCCCGAATATGCAACACGGCACATCGGCTTAGGCCATTTTCTTCTTAAAACAGGCCAATTCGCTCTAAAAGGGCATTTCCCATGAAAATGCGCTTTTCACAAGGGCAAAAACGGCTCTTTTTCCGAGTCTAGTATCTTTTTATTTCCAGTATTGGCTTAAGTCGTGAGTCACGACGGCTTTGATGTCCTTACTGATGGCTTTAGCCTTCGTTTCATCAAGGTCGAATTGCTTGGCTAAGGCTAAGATGTCGCTCTCTTCAGGATAGAAATTATGATGGACGGTCAAACGGTGGTTTTTTTCAAAACCAACATAGGTGAGATCATAGGCAGGGGCTAGGCGATAAGCCTGGCGATTCTCGTCATAGAGGAACGCGAAATTTTTGGCATGATCATCATCGTTATGGGCGTAGACATTGAAGCAGAGCAAGCGGAAGGCCTCCCAAAGTTGTTCTTGGTCACGGCAAAGCTTCAAGACGGCCAAGAAAAGGTGACCGTAATCGAGAACCCCATCCTCTAATCCTTTTTCATAGAGGCCCCCTAAAGAAATCATATGGATCCGCTCACCGTCTTTCCGGTCAAAACGCCGACTGGCAAAATAGCGGGGTTTCTTCTCGCCGACGAGATCAAAGTCGTTGACGTTAACCCCAGCGCGCTTAGCGGCAAGGTTATAGGCGTATTCTCCCAAACCGCACGTGGCTTTCTCTTCGGGCCCGGGAAACTTCACGATCCAGTCGTTGCCATCCTCGCGTTTAATGTGAATCTTCGGGTGGGCCCCTCCGCTGCTGCCGCCTAGGCGCATGAGTTCATCGAGCGGAGCCTCTTGGGGTTTTTGGTAAAGCAACTCGCAGTCTCGCCGCGCTTGCTCATAAGCCGAAAAAACGTGCTCGTCTTCCTTAGGACTGAGCCGATACGTTAGCGCCCCGAGCCCCCGCGCATTAAGCAAAGCCAAGCGCGTTAGGACGGTGGCTTTCTCTGAACCAAGGCCTTCTTTGTCCAGATAAGCCGAGGTGATATAACTGCCCCAACTATCCGGCAAGGAATCGGCGAACACGCCGAAAAGACCGCCAAAGTTCTTCTTCTGGGGAACGAAGAATTCGGAGGTGAGTGGCAAAGAAAACGGCGAAATCGAAAAACCGTGGGCGAGCCAAGAAGGATCATAGGAAAAACCGATGAGGCCACTCTCGAGAGCGACCAAAGTCCCGACGGGTTTATCGTGATAAAAAACCTGAAGTTTATCGCTGATGTTTTTGAGCATCGAGGGCCTCCTGCAAACTCTGGTATTTCTTGGCAGCGAATAAGGCGGAGAAATCTTCAAGATCATCTAAAACGGCCGCAAGATCGATCAGCGAAGAAAGCGAAATCTCGCCGAGGCGTTCAAAGCGTTTTAGGCTGCCATACGATACCCCGCTTCGGCGGCTTAGTTCTAGCTGAGACCAGCCCAGTTCCTTCCGGCGTTTAACCAAACGGTCCCGGATGCCTAAGCGCGTGCTTTCGGGCGTCGGACCGAGCGAATATTCATTGAAAACATCTTGTTCCATACGGATAATATATTATCTATTTTTCAATATTTTATCAAGGAATAGATAATATTTTATCTATTTTAAAGGTAGAGATCATTTCCGCTGGTGAGAATGGCCCCCTCTTTCTTGCCCGTAAAGCCATGGAAGGCAAAGGCCCCATAATGGGAAAGCTTTAAGTTGCCTAAAGCGCGATAGGCTGCCTCTTCTGGATCCAGCGTCGAAATGGCAATCGGCTTCTGGGCGTAATAGACCCCAAATAAACTAAAGCCTTCTTTATCTTTTAAGGCTAAAGGATAGAGCTTGCTTTCTTTGGTCTTGGGGTCTTCATAAAGATAAGATCCGGCATCCAAAGCCCCCAAGGCTTTTAAGTTACGTTTCAGGTAATCGCGGCAGATTCGGGTAAAGCCAGAGGTGAGGTAATCATTGAGATCCGGTTGGATCTTTTCTTTATAGAAGGCCTTCTCCCCCACTTTAGCGATGGCGTTGGCGTTGCCATAGACGAAAGCGTAATAAAACCTTAAGAGGTTGTCGTTTAACGTGTAGAAGGCCTTTTCGGAGCCCTGGGAGGCATTGACGGGGCAGAGTTTGCTGACGAGCCCCATCGTTAGGAGAGGCTTAAGCATCCGAGCTAGGCTCCCGTTATTAGGAAGCGACAAGGCATCTTCAAGCTCGGAGTACTTTTTATCCCTTAATGAAAGTAAGCGAAGAATCCGATCGGCGTTGCTGTGATTGGGGAGTTCGGACAAGGCCAGACGTTCGACGTAGAAACGGAGAACCCCATCGGAGGACAAAAACAGCTTCTCGATATTGATCTCAAGGGAGGCGAAGGGGTTGAGGGCGAGGTTAGCAAAAGGGAGTCCGCCGAAGACGCTATAGAAGGGAATCCGCTCATTGAAGGAGAATTCGGGGCGGAAGGGCAAGACCCCCAAATAATCGAATTCCTTTAACTCGTATACAAACTCGAACAGCTTATTCCAAGAGGAGCCCTTAGCGAAGTAAGGGGCTGAGAGGGTGAGGCTGGAGGAGAGGATGAGCAAAGAGACGTTGGTCGGAAGGTTGGTTAAAAGGGTAGAAAATAGGCCCATTAATTTGCCGGGTTTGCTCTCGGCATTTTGCAAGCCTTCAAACCCATCAAAGACCACCACGATTTTTGTCTTGAGAATTCCTAGAAAAGCGAACGCGTCTTTGAAGGAAGAAAAATCGACCAGGGAATTGGCAGTGACTTCTTGGATCCTGGTGACGAAGCGTTTGAGGTTGTCCTCTATAGGAGCCTCAACGAACTCCACGTCGATCACCAAACCCTTATAGTTTTCTAACGCCGCGTTAACCAAAGAAGTTTTTCCGCAACGCTTTTTTCCATAAATAAACGCGCGGGTTTGCCCTTGGGAAAGCCAAGTTTTTAGCCGCGATACAACATCCGAATTTCCAAGGTACATAAGGTCTCTTTTCTTTAAATGATTATTTTTTCATTGTTATTATAGAACAAGACTTTTCGATTGGAAATAGAATAAAAAGAGGCAAATTTAGAAAACCCTTATTTTCTTTGATTTTCTTAATGATTATTTTTTCACTGCTTTTAGTTTTTTGTTCATCGAAACCTTTTCGCTTCTTCGGAAATCAAAGAGAAAGCCCAAAACGTTTTTCTGGTCTTTTTGATGTCAGAAACCCTTTGGTTTGTGGGCGAGAACTTGCTCCGCGAAATAGACTTTTAATTCGAACGATATTTTCGTTATTCCTCGATTTGAAATAGCGTCAATTTATTATTTTTAGGACTTGGTTTTTCTCCCTTTTTGGAACCTATTTTTGACGCTATTTCGTCTCCAAAGGCCCTTCATTTTTCATCGCTTTTCTGCCCTCATTTTCGGAGCGTTTTCGACCCCTTTTATCCAACAAAAAAGGGGGGCTTTTGGACCCCCGAAATGGCAGCGATTGTTACCCCTAAAAAGCCGGGTCGAAATGATGGGCTAAACGATAGGCGGGAATGTCGAAGAAAAGCGAGGCAAAAAAGTCCACTAAAAAGAGCGAGGGAAACGTCCTTAAAAATCCCAAGAAAGCACTCTTTGGTTCTCCGCCCCCAAAGACGAAGTAATTGAACAAAGCCAAGCTCGGAGAAATGAGAAAATAGAAGATGGCAGCGATGATAAATGTCGCTAAAAGGCGATAAGCGAGATTGCCTGTATATGTCTCCGTCTTGACCTTAAAGAGGCTTGCGAAGGCCTTGCCGATACCCATTAAAGGGATAAATAAACCGATAACCATCGCAAGAATATATGAAAAAAGCAGGCTAGTAAAAAACGGGATCGCTTGAAAGCTATTGAAGCCATTGAGGGCAACGCTCGATAAACAAAGGGCCGAGCAGACCGCGAGATTGAGGATCGCGTTATAGATAAATTTGGCAAAGGTGATTTTCATGGCTCTCGCGTAGCGCGAGTCGAAGATGATAACAAAGGAGCCTTAGAAAGAAAAGAAGAATCGGCGAGTTCTTAGGGAATGTCACTCTTACCTTCGCTTTGATGGCCCAAAAGAAAAGCGCCGATCGCTCGGCGCCTTCTTAGGAGTTATGGATTAAAGCGTCACTGTGCCATCGCTGCAGGTGACGGCAGTAAACGCCGAATCGAGATGCCAGTTAGTCCCTAAGCTGACCTTGGCCCAATCCGCCATGGTGCCCTCATAGTTAAGCGTCGCTAATTTCTCGCACGAGGATAAGCCCATCTTGCCAATGCTGGCCAGACTCTTCGGCAAGGTTAACGTCTTGAGCGCGTGGTTAGCAAATAAGGCTTGCTCGCCAATGGTGGTTAAGCTATTGCCTAAAGAGAGCGAGGTCAACTGGCAGGCGACGAACGCACATTGGCCAAGGCTAAACATCGTATCGGGCAACGTGAGCGTGCTTAAATAGGTCATCCAATAGAAGGCGTAAGCCCCAATCGAAGTCGCACCGCTAGGAATGCTATAGTCGTTGCAAATGACCGGAACGTTGTAGGTGCCAAAGAGAACAACCTCATTATCCTTATAAAGGACGTGATGGTCATCCGAGGTATGGAAGATCGAACCTGCGCTCACGCTGATCGAAGAGAACCACACGACGTTAAAAGCATCGTCTGCGATGCTCGTGACATT
>Ga0268357_100744_pt1 | contig 33771 bp, 26 predicted proteins | sample BioMet10_FD_192466 | JGI IMG/M metagenome (GOLD analysis project Ga0268357, IMG submission 192466) | Sewage microbial communities from Oakland, California, United States - Biofuel 10 (Illumina Assembly) | ecosystem: Engineered > Wastewater > Sewage > Unclassified | place: USA: California... | reverse complement strand
TATGCTAATCAGTATTTTCATTTCATCAGTGTTTTGCCCATTTTTCAAGCTATTTCAGCTTTCTTGTATGCCCATATTATAAATCAGGGCGAAAATCATTTGTGTGCCATAGGTGCTGTGGTACAGATGGTAAGCAATATTATACTTTCTTATATTCTATGTAACATATATGGCATTATGGGCGTTGCTATTGGTACCATAGTTAGTATGCTGATTTTTATCATAATACTTGCCAAGTATTTCTTCAAAGAACATCGCATTCTTCGTTTTCAATGGTATTTTCAATGGAAATCTGTTTTTAAAATAATGAAATACAGCTTATGCGATGCCATGGTTTATTTAAACCTAGCTATTATGGAATATTTCTTAACCAATTTTATGGCTAACAATTTCGGAACAGATGCTATTTCCATATTAGCTATTGTAGTCAGCTTACTGGGCTTTTTCTTAGCTGTTTTGTCAGGACCTGGCGTCAGTGCCGAAGCTTTTTTACTTATTTATAGAACAGAAAATAATCAGCACGGCATTTTAAAAACCATGCGGTTGGCTATTAAAGCGGCTATAGCTATAGGTATTTTTTTAACTGTTCTTGTTTTTGCCTTTGCGCCCCAGCTTGTTGCGTTCTTTGGTATAAGTCAAAGTTATTTAGCTCCTATGGCCATATATGCTGTCCGTGTAATTTCGTTAATTCCCACCTTTGCGGCCTTGATAGTTCTTTATTGTTCTTATTTAAACTATTCCAATATGTTATTGCTTTCCGGTACTTTTATGTTTGTAACTTTAGATGTCATACTTTTGCCAGCCAGCCTTTTAGGTGGTATAGGCTGGGGGCTTAAAGGCATCTGGAATGGTTTTGCTTTAAGCTTTCTGCTAAGTCTGGCTATTGGTGCAGGAATCGTGTATTTATGCACTTCCAGATTCAAATTTCCCATTGTCCTAGACGAAAAAGAGTTTAACAAGGAAATAAGCTATGATTTGCCCTTTTCCACACAAGGCATTGGACAAGCTCTTGATCTTCTGGAAAGAGATTTAAAAGCAAGAAAGATTGATGATCGTGCGTTATATAAAACCTTGCTTTTGTTTGAAGAAACAGAGGCTTTGGCTTTAAAACGAACCGATTCAGCAGATGCGATTATGGAAATCAATGTGAAGATTGAACCGGATAAAATAATACTTATTCTGAGAGATAGTGGCATCTATAGTGATGTAACAGATGTGGACGGACGAATTAGTTCTTTTGAGTGTTATGCAGCTTATCAGCTGATTGGTGCAACTACTCATAAAAAATTCTTCTTAACATCGGGTTACAATAGGACAATTTATCATATTCCCAGAAATACCCAACCTGCATAAAAAATAGCTCTTCCTTTTATAAGGAAGAGCTATTTTCTATTTATTGCTTTATTTTCTTGGTTAAGGTTAAGATGTTGGCATTGTCTTCAAATTTATAGGCTACATTATCCATCATTTTTTTAGTAAGGAAAATACCCAACCCGCCAATGGGGCGGTCGTTGGCAGATAGCTTCAGATTCGGATCTGTTTTTTTCATGGGATCGTAAGGAGTACCATGATCCTTGAAGATAATAAGAGCGTCATCGCGAGCACTATCATCATAGCCAACAGAAATACTAACCAGGCCATCCTTATTGGGATAGGCATAGTGGGCGACGTTAACAAATATTTCTTCTATAGCCAATTCTGTTTTCCAGAGAATGTCTTCCGGACATTGGAAGATAGCCTTTAATTGTTCCTGCACAAAAGCTTGTACTTCGGGAAGCTTTTCAGATTGAGCAGGAACTTCTAAAGTTTTTAACATATCTATCCTCCTTACTCAACTGTCAATATGTCAATAAAACCGGTTACCTCTAAAGCTTCTCTAGGCATTTTTCCCACATTGATTAATCTCATGCTGCCTTGTTTAGCCATTTTTTTCTGGGACATTAAGAGTACTCTAAGCCCGGCACTGGAAATATAGTCTAGCTTTGCAAAATCCAAGGTTAGTTTTTGTACATCAGGGCCTAAAGCGGTGATCTCCTTTTCCAGATCTGGTGCAGTCAAAGTGTCCAAACGCCCTTCTATGCCAATGGTTAAGGCATTGCCTTCTTGCTGCTTAGTAATTGTCATGATAAAACATCCTTTCTGATTTATGAGTGTGGTACATAATAACCTAGGATAAATTCTTCGTAAACTTCACGCTGAGCATGGTAATATCATCGGCCTGCTCGGAACCGTTACAGAATTTGTCTACATCGTTAGTTATTGCATCTATTACGGCTTGGCAATCTTCTACCTTGATACTGTTCAAGAAGGCTACCAGGCGATCGTCGCCGTAAAGCTCCTTGACAGCATTGGTTGCTTCTGTAACACCGTCTGTGTAGGTGTAGAGCAAACAACCTGGATCTAGCTTAAAGGACAATAGCTTGTAGGGAATGCCATCCATGGATGCCAAAGGAGGACCGGAGCGGCCTTGCAACCAGCTGAATTTGCCATCTTTCTGGAACAAGGGCTTGTTGTGCCCGGCATTAATATATTTAATCTCACCGGTTTCATGGTTAAGAATACCTGCAAAAGCAGTTACGAATAACATGGCATCATTGTTGGCACACAATTCATCATTGGCCTGAGTGATAGCCTTAGCTAAGTCTGTAGGGTTAGATAAAATATGATTACGTATTTCTGTACGGGCTGTCATCATGAAGAGGGCGGCAGGAATTCCTTTGCCGGAAACATCGGCGATAACAAAGGCTAAATCGTCACCTACCAGGAAGAAATCATAGAAGTCACCGCCTACCTCCTTGGCGGTAGACATGGAAGCACGGACCTTAAAATTGCTTGTACCGGCATTTTCCGGCAAGGCCTTAGGTAGTGCAGAGGCTTGAATAGCCTTGGCAAATTCCAGCTCCCGGTCAATACGGGAAGCAGCTTCGGCAATAGCAGCTTTAAGAGCACTTACAGTACTGTTGATGTCAGAGGAGAGGGTGGCAAATTCTTTGAAGTTGTTAACCTCTACCCGTTTGTCCAAATCGCCATTGGTAATGGTATTTAAGGTAGCGTTAATAGTGTAGATGCTTTTAATAACTGTCTTATTTAAAAGATGTGACAAGATATAATATACTACTGTGAACAATAAAAAGTAGAAGAACGCATTCCAAATAAGCAAGATGTTACGTTTAGCGTAAATATCGCTATAAGGTGAGGTAACCAAAATATTATAATCAGCATGCTTGTCATAAGCGGCTAGTTGCAGCTTGTTATTGTATCTTATGTCAAAGAAACCGTTATTACTGCTAAAATCCCTATGAGTTAAGCCTAAAACAGTAAAGGGTTTGCCTACCATCTGTTTGTCTGAGGAACTAACAATAATGCCTTCATTGTCAATCAAGGAAGCAGTACCATCGTTACCTATGGTATAGTTGGTTAAAAGATTACTGAGAGAATTTTTGTTTAATAAGTTTTTATAGCGAGCGGCGGAAAAACGCACCTGCACAATACCGGGCTGATCTATCCGGGCTACACCAATGGCTTTAACGGAGCCTTCTTCAACAGTGGTGCTGGGCCGGATTTGCTCATTAATAATGGTATTGGGGTTCTTAATAATCTCCATATATTTTTGAGTGGCCAGGTGATCGTTGTAATTAAACGTGCCTACATATTTAGCAGGGTAGCTGGCAATAGTTGTGCCGCTGGCATCTGTAACATTAATGCCAAAAACATTTTCGCTGACGGCCAACTGCTTGAGTGCACTCATATCTTGCAAAAGTTTAGGCTGTAATTTGAGCCTTTCCGCAATGGCTTGTACCTTATCAACCAGCATACCATCTGTGGTATTTTGCAGCATAATATAGTTGTTGGCAGCAGTACGTACTTGACTGCAAATATAGAGGGTTTCATTGGCCAGAAAAGAACGTGATTCAGTTTCGGCCTGTTTGGTTTGCAGAGTGTAGGAAACGCCAAAAGTCACACAAAAAGCGGCAATAACGAACATTAATAAGGATCTTTGAAAGAATGGTTCCAGGGAGGAGAGATTTTTTTTATCATTGTCGATTGTTTTTATATGAAATCTGCTGAGATCTAATTTCATAATATTCCACCCCGTTCCCTAACCAGGCTTTCCAAGAAGATGTCATAGGTTATTTGATCGTAGGGCGCAGAAATACTACCTGACGTGATTAAATCAGCCAAGTTGTCTGTATCCTTCTTTATTTCATAAGGAATATTAGGATTAATATAAGGCAGACGGCAATAGTTGCCGGCCAGGTTTAATTTTACAGCAGACTTTTCCACAGGGAGAAGGTTATTGTGCAGATAATCATTTATTAAATCAAAAATTGCCAAGTCCCAATCCTTGACTACGGAAGTTAAGACTGCTTTGGGTGACAGATTATACTGATTCTCGTCTACACCGATAACCCAATGTTCTTCTTTTTCAGCTTCCTGAATAACACCTAAGCCGGCTTGTCCGGCAACTTGGAAAATGATATCACAGTTGTGAATATATAATCTCTGGGCTAGGTCTGCACCCTTTTTTTCGTCGGAAAAGTCTCCGATATAAGCTGCTTCAAAGTCAATATTTTTTTTCATTTCTCTGGCACCATATTGGATGCCGGCCATAAAACCATATTTAAATGCATCAATGGCAGGAATGTCTTTACCGCCAATCAGGCCAATCCTGTTGGTCTTAGTAGTCTTGGCAGCTACGTAACCTGCCAGCATGGAAGCTTCCTGGACATCAATAAGCATATAACGGTAATTAGGAGCATCAATGGTGTGCCTTTTGTCAATGAGCACAAACTGAGTCTTAGGATTAGCCTTAATCAATTCATCTAGACCGTCGTTTTGAGAATCCTCGTTACTAAAGACTAAAAGGCCTGGCTTTTCTTGCATAATTTTTTCCAGACATTTGGTTACCGACAATTTTTCAGGATTAGCATAGGCTTCTACAGGAACCTTTAAAGAAAAGTGCCTAACACTGTTCCAGCAATTGTTATAAAATTTATTATCTTCGCCATAGGAAGCACTATCAGCAAAAAATATTATTTTCGTGTAAGAGTCTTCTTTAGTTGTAACACGATATACTAGATAGCCCAGTGCGAAAAAGCAGGATAAAAGCACTGCAAATATTGCCAGTGAGGTTTTTTTCATCTAAAGACACTCCTTAGATATGCTGTATCAATAAAATTATACCTATTACTATACATTTTTTATTATAACATAAAGTGACTTTGTTGACATAGCAAACCGAGTACAGAATTATGTTGAAGAAAGGAGAATGTTTAGTGTATAATAGATAAATCTTGTGGGAAAATAATTACAGGAAAAGGGGAAATAAATTATGTGGCAAAAAAAAATATTGGCAGGATTATTAGCAGTAAGCTTAGGCTTAATGGTAGGCTGTGGCAGTACTGAGAAAAAAGCAGAAGCTCCTAAAAAAGCTGAGGAGCAAAAAGTACTACACATTGCTACCAATGCAACCTATGTGCCTTTTGAATTTAAAGATAAAGAAGCTACCGGCAAGGATTCTGACTACAAAGGCATGGAGATTGATATGGTCAGAGAGGTTGCCAAGCGTTTGGGCATGACAACTAAAATGGAAAACATTGCTTTTAATGGCGTTATTCCGGCTATTTTATCTAAACAAGTTGATTTGGCTGCTACCGGCATGACCATGACCAAGGAACGTGCTCAAAAGGTATCTTTTGCAGCACCTTTCTATGAATCAAAGCTGGCTTTTGTTGTTTTACAAAAGAGCGATATTCAAAAACCTGAAGATCTTAAGGGCAAGAAAATTGCTGCCATGGTAGGAACTACCGGTGCTAAGTATGGCCAGTCTCATGGCATGACTGTAAAACAATTCGATAATAGTTCTGAAGCTATTTTGGAAATGGAAACAGGCAACGCTGATGCTGCTATCGTAGATAAACCGGTAGGTGAGTATTACTCTTCCTTGGAAGGCAAGGGTAAGGGCAAAGTCAGAGTTATTACCATTCCTGATTCCAAATCAGAGCTTTTAGGCTTTGTTATGAATAAAGATAACAAAGAATTGCAACAAAAGGTAAATAAAGCAATTGCTGATATGAAGAAAGATGGTACCTACAATAATATTTATAAGAAATGGTTTAACGTAGAAGCACCTAACCTGCCTGAATCTGCGGAAAAAGCTTTAGGTTTATAAGAACAAAATTTAAAATTAAAATGCCCACACCTATGGTGTGGGCATTTTTTTATTTTATTCAGCAGGAACAATGGTGCCTTTGAATTCGTTGGCAATATAATCCTTAACGCCTTGAGATTGAAATAGCTTAGCAATCTTTAGATAGGTTTCGTTGTTTTTGTCTTTTTCTCTGGCAGCTAAAACCATGACAGCCAAGGGTTCAGTCTTATCTTCCAGGAACAGGCCTTGTTTTTTAACATCCAGACCGGCGCTCATTACATAGTTCATGGTAATAACAGCCAAGTCTACATCCGGTAGACTACGGGGCAGCTGAGCCGCTTCCAGTTCTTTGAATTTAAGGTTCTTAGGATTCTTTTCTACATCTTTAACCGTAGCCTTAAAGCCAACACCCTTCTTCAAGGTGATTAAGCCTGCTTTTTCTAAAAGCATTAAACCACGGCCACCGTTGGTAGGATCGTTAGGAATGGCAACTACGGCACCCTCCGGTACTTGCTTGATATCTTTTATCTTATTGCTGTAAATACCCATTCTCATCAAAATAGTTTTACCGATAGCCACGAGCTTATTATTGCTTTGCTTATTAAAGTTTTGCAGAAAGGGTTCGTGCTGATAGCTGTTTAAATCCAGTTCGCCTTCAGCCAAAGCTTTATCAGGGGTAACATAATCGGAAAATTCTACGACTTGAATATTAAGACCTTGCTTTTTACCTTCTTTAGCTACAGCTTCTACAACCTGGGCATGAGGACCTGCAGTGGCACCAATCTTAATTACTTTGCTGGTCGCCGGTTTGGCAGCTTCTTGCTTGGTATTATTAACACCGCCGCAACCGACGATACTAAGGGCGAAGATGGATAGTGCGCTTACAATGACCAATTTTTGTATGTTTTTCATTTTTATTAACTCCTTGTATTTTCATTTTGTTATCAAACAAGCAGATTTTGCATATAAAAAATCCCGGATGGTTATACACCAACCCGGGATTAAATGTTCAAGCGAATACTTAATGCAAAAAATGCCGCTATGCTACAGCGACATGCCAAGTATGCCCACGCATTAGTGCCCGGGATGATAGCATTCGCATGCTGCACATATTGAGTTCTGCAGTAAAGTTTGCTTTCATGTCGGGCTCCTCCTAAAATTCATACTTGTTTGATATGGTTAAAATTATAACACTATGAAATAAAATGTCAACAACTTTTTCGCAAAAATGTAATATTTTAGACCTAAAAGCAGGATTTCCTTTGGGTGAGGCTATTTGGTATAATAAAAGCAAGGATGGTTAAAAAACATGAAAATACTTTTTGTTTGTCACGGCAATATCTGCCGCAGCCCTATGGCTGAATTTGTTATGAAGAAGTTGGTGCAGGATGGAAAGTTGACTGAGCAATTTTTCATTGCTTCAGCGGCTACGAGAACTGATGAAATTGGTAATGGCGTTTATCCGCCGGCTAAAAGAAAACTAGCTGAGCACGGCATTACTTGTGAAGGGAAAAAGGCCAGGCAAATCACCAAGGCTGATTATACAGAATATGATTTACTCATAGGCATGGATAGTGCCAATATTCGCGATATGAAACGGTTGTGGGATCAGGATCCTCAGCACAAGGTACACTTGCTTATGGAATATACTGATAGGCCGGGAGATGTTGCCGATCCCTGGTACACAGGAGATTTTGAGGCAACCTGGCAGGATGTGTTAAATGGGTGTAGGGGATTGTTGGCTGCGCTTACAAAATAAAGACCTTTAAAGGAGTTCTTGCTATTATGCATTATGTTTATTGTCCTCTTTGCGGAAGTAAATTAGTAGATAAGGAAGCCGGAGATGATGGCGTTGTTCCTTATTGTGAGCATTGTAAAAAATACTGGTTTGATGGTTTTGCCAGCTGTGTCATGGTTTTAACCTACAATCAATTTGACGAAATAGTACTATGTAGGCAGAGCTATCTGTCTGATAAATATTCTTCTCTTACTTCCGGGTTTATTACGCCGGGAGAAACAGCCGAAGAGTGTGCTGTGCGAGAGGTAAAGGAAGAATTGGGTATCGACATTCAAAATCTGGAATATGCCGGTACATATTGGTTCCAACGTGGTCAAATGCTGATGCATGGCTTTATGGGGTATGCACCTAAATGTGCTTTTAAGCTTTCGGTGGAAATAGATGCAGCTAACTGGGTACCGGCTAAAGAAGCAACGCGGACCATGTTTCCGGATAGTCCCGGCAATGCTGTATATGGGGTATATCGAAAATTTTTAAAAAAACGTGGTTTATAAAGAAAGACCTGAGCACCTGGGGTGCTCAGGTCTTTCTGTTAATAATGTAACATATTATGCCTGATTATCTCTGTCATTAGGCACGACCGTGTTCTTTTGCACTTTTTGCCACTAAAGAATTATAGAGAATATTATAAGAAAGGAGTATAATATTATAAATAATTAATACAAAAAAAGAATGTCTTTAATTTGCTAAGAGGAGAGAGTTAGTTGGCAAGAATGGGGGTCGTGTTATGAGGTTTGCTAGCGCATCTGAAGCATTAGGAGCATTGATTAATGCTTATTATAATGAGCGAAATATTGATGCTGCGCTTTCCTGCGTAACTGAAGATATAGTGTGGGTGGGTACAGAAGCAAAGGAATATGTTTTTGGCAAGGAAAAGCTTCTGGAATTGCTTAAGGACGATATTAATGCTTATCCTGATTCCTTTGCCATTGATATTGAGCCACCTGACGAAAAAAGGCTTAGCGATACTGTTACCCTGTTTACAGTTAAGGGTAAACAGGTGGCTGAGCCTGGCACAGTTAATGGCTTCCCCATTAGAGGCACGGCTATTTGTACTAAAACTGCACAAGGCTGGTTAGTCAGCAATGTCCATCTTTCCGTACCTAATAATGCTCCTGAAAAATATAATCTGCAAAAAGAATTAGATCAGGACAGGAAAAAAGAAGAATTGCTGATGTCCAGCATCCCGGGCGGTGTGGCTATTTATCGCTTGAAGAAAAACGGGGAAGTACATGCTGATTATATTTCTGAAGGCTTAGCTAAGATGTTTGGCTTTGATGATATAGAAGATTACTATGTCAATGTACAGGGCGATGTCATGCATCTAACCGTCCAAGAGGATATTCCGCTGGTTTTAAAAGCGGCTAAAGAAAGCATTGCTCAACATACTTCTATCAGCATAACATATCGTATCCATGTTAAAAATGCACCTGATATTTTGCAACGTTTAGATGCTAACCTGATGGAAAGTGATTTAAGGGAGGACGATTTAGGTGTTTGGTATGCAGTGCATACCAGGGTAAGTGAACAATCCAAAAAAATAATTCAGGAACAACAAACCTTAAAATCTTTGGTCAATGGCGTACCGGCAGGACTAGGTATTTATGAGCTGAAGAATGGTAAGGTTTATCTTACTTTCCTGAATGATGCTTTTTATAACATGATGGGCGTAACAAGGGAGAGCAGGAAAAAATTCATGGGAGATACAGCTATTCAGGCTGTGAACCCGGATGACTGGGGAAAAGTAACTGCTCTCATGCAAGAGGTTTTGCATGGTAAAAATTCCGGAAGTGTTTTAGTCAGAATTTGTGATGAATCTAAAAACTGGTTTTGGTTTAATCTGGCCATAGCTGTTATTGAGCGTGCCAAAGATGTCATTAGAATTTATATTGCCTATTCCGACTGCGATGCTTTGGTACGTAGTCAACAAGAACTGCTTAAAAACAGAGTAATGACCAATGTGGCTTTAGAGAGCTCCAAAATCATGGTATGGCGTTATGATTATAAGCATCATAGAATAACGGATTCTGCTTCGGTAGGAGAAATTTTTCATTTGCCTAAAGTTGTGGAAAATGTACCACAAATTTTCCTTGCCTCAAAATATGTAAATCAAGAGAACGCTCCATTAATACGTGATCTGTATGCCAAGGTAGAAACCGAAAAAACTGTTAGTGCAGAAATGTCGTTTTGGAATCTTAACGGTAAGGGCGAACGCTGGTTCAAAATAATCTTTACACCGGTCTTTGATGAATTAGGCAACTATGTGGAAGCTGTGGGCTCAGCAATTGATATTACTGAGCAAAAGCAGCAGGAACGTCGCTATGAAGAAAAATTACAGCTGAAGAAAGCGGCAGCTCAGCATGCTCTTGGTTATGCCAGCTATAATTTGACCAAAAACATCCTTACGGAAGTGGATACCAATAATGTTAAGATACACCAACTGCTCAATTGCAGGACAGCTGACGAAGCCTTGCAGAAGCTGGCAGAAGCAACTATTAATCAAGAAGAAAAAGCTAGCTTTACGACTGTAGCAGATTGTGCAACCTTACTCCATGCTTTTAAGAATGGTACCAACCATTTGGAAATAAGACACCATATTCAGGGTGATGTGCGGTGGCTGCAAAGTAGCTTTGATATGCTTGCCAACCCTTATACCGGTGATATTGAGCTAAGTGTAGTGCTTTATGATGTTACAGAAACAGTTAGAGCTGCCCTTGTTATTGATCAGCTTTTAAAAATTGATTATCGGGCTATTTTTACTATTGATACTAAAACCGGCGAGGTCACTCAATTTCGTACGGAAAATGAAAGCAGCATAATAAAGGGACTTGTTGAGAAGCAACGTACCATGGGTGATAATGAAGCTGCCTTAACAGAATTTTTCCGGGAGCTGGTTATTCCTGAAGATTTTGACAGAGTAAGACAAGAGTGCAGCAAAGCCAATATTGCGGGAAAATTAGAGCAAGCACCGGTATATGAAGTTTTCTATTCTATACGCGTTAAGGGTGGCATCAGACATTCTAGGGCAGTCTATACTTATCTGGAAAATAATAAGACTAGCATTCTGTGTGCCATTCAAGATGTAACAGAGGCCTATGAACGTGAAGCGCAGCAGCAAGAAAAATTAAAATCTGCTTTAGTAGATGCAGAAATGGCCAATAAGGCTAAAACAGATTTTTTAAGTACTATGAGTCACGATATGCGCACACCCATGAATGGTATCCTGGGTCTTACTTATTTAATGGATGAGCAGAATGATATTGATGTTGTTAAGAAATATACGATGCAGTTGCGTGAATCTGCTCAATACCTATTACAGCTTATTAATGCTGTGCTTGATGTTAACAAGATTGAAAGTGGTAAGCTTACCTTGCATCCGGAGCCTTATGACGAAGAGAAATTATTTGATGCTGTTATTGCCATGGTTAAGCCTTTGCTGGATGATAAAAAAATAGATTTTCACTTTACTAAGAAGCATATTGATTGGCAATATATGATCTTAGATGAGCAGAGAGTTAAACAAATATTCATCAACCTCTTAAGTAATGCCATTAAATTCACACCCAAGGGTGGACGTATCGATTTTACCATGGAGTTGGTTTCCATGACCAAGGACATGATAGTGGACAAGTTTGTCATTAAGGATACAGGAATTGGTATTACTCCTGAGTTTCTGCCACACATCTTTGAAGCGTTTAGCCAGGAAAGACGTGGTACTGATGTTGCTAAAGCAGGTACAGGGCTGGGCTTATCCATTGTTAAGCAGTTAGTTGAATTAATGGGCGGCAGCATTACAGTGACCAGTGAAATTAATAAGGGAACAACCTTCACTGTTTATCTGCAGCTTCCCTTGGCGGAAAAGCCTTTGGAAGAAGTCAAAAAAGAAGAAGCCAGAGAAGAAGCACAACAGGCTGCGTTAGATCAAAATACAATTCTGGCAGGTAAAAAAATTCTGTTGTGCGAGGACCATCCTCTCAATGTTCAGATTGCGACGAAGCTGCTGGAAAAAAAGCATATGATTGTTTTTCATGCTGCAGACGGACAACTTGGACTGGATGCTTTCAAGGCTTCCAAGCCACACACCTTTGATCTTATTTTAATGGATGTGAGAATGCCTATTTTAGATGGCCTGCAAGCTACCAGAGCAATCCGTGCTTTACCACGGGAAGATGCTAAGACCATACCTATCATCGCCATGACAGCCAATGCTTTTGATGAAGATAGAAGGAATACTAAGGCAGCAGGTATGAATGCTCATCTGGTAAAGCCTATAGAGCCACTGGTCATGTTTGCAACGCTGGCTAAGTTTCTAAAAAAATAAATGCTATAAGCCCCATACTTAATAAGTGTGGGGCTTGTTTTGTACACGGGCTTTAAGAGGTGGTTAAAAGATTTGTAGAAAAGGAGGACGTAATTTTTCGTTAGGCGGTTTACCTTTGTTGAGGTTATGGTATAATAAGCACATTGCAACATTGCTTATTGATATTAACAAAGTGTTTAAGGAGAATTCTCATGGACCTTATTGAAGGAATCAAAACAAGAAGAAGTATTAGAAAGTTTACCGACAAACCTATTGAACCGGTAATCCTGCGCAAGATTATGGAAGCAACAGCCTATGCACCTTCCTGGAAGAATACACAGGTAGCAAGATATACTATAGTCGAAGATCGCGATATCATTGCTGCTATTGCTAATCAAGGCGTTCTTGGTTTTTCTTTTAATACAAAGACTATGCTTAGAAGCAAGCTCTTGGCTGTGCAAACCGTGGTAACAGGAATCTGCGGCAGAGAAAAAGATGGTACTTTTACGACCAGCAAGGGCAGTAGCTGGGAAATGTATGATGCCGGTGTTTCTGCTCAGACCTTTTGTTTGGCGGCTCATGAATACGGGGTAGGTACCGTCATCATGGGTGTTGTTGACGAAGTCAAGGTCAAGGAGCTGCTTCATATTCCTGCTGATCAGACGGTGACAGCAGTTATTGCCATGGGTTATTATGAAGGAGAGCACGCTGTTCCTACTAGGAAAAGTGTAGAAGAACTAATGAACTTTATACCAGCCAAGAAAAAATGCCTCTAAGACGATTAGTCTTAGAGGCATTTTTTTATTTCTTTTTTTTACTGTTCATATTAGGCAGGACTTCCGGTGGAATAGGGGACACGAAAGGTTTGCCGTCTGTGGCTTTCACATATTCTTCTCTGGCTTGTTCTGCAATACCAGGATTGTCAATGATATGACAAGCAGCAGTTGCTAAAACCTTACAAGCATACAGCATACCCTTCATGGCGTAAGGAGTCTTTCCCTGAGCCACCAATTGCCAGGAGTGTCCGGGTGTACCGGGTACATAGCAGGCTGCTACAAATTGAGCAGTAGGGACAGCATGACTGCAGTCACCTACATCGGTGGAGCCTGGGATAGGCATATCGGAATGCTCATAGTCCACAACGAAATCAGCAACTAATTCTTCCTTGTATCTGGCGATATATTCCTTCTTTTTGGCTAAGGGAACGGTTTGCAGAGAAGAGTCACTGGCAATGGCTGCTTCTGCCAGAACAGGTTTCATCTTTTTGGCAAAGGCCAGTTCTTCATCTGTAAAGGTAGGCAGGGGAACCTCCTTCATGCTTTCAAATAATAACCTTTCCAAAACACTGTTGGACAGCAAATTGGAACAAGCTTTATCAAAGACGATTTCTACTTCTGTTTCGGTCATCAGAGCAGCGCCTTTAGCTATTTTGCATACCCTGTCATATAATTTTTTAACCTTTTCATTGCTAACGGAACGAACCAGATAGATAACCTCAGCATGGTTTTGTACTACGTTAGGAGAGATACCACCTGTATCTGTAATAGCATAGTGAATACGGTCAGTAGGCTCAATATGTTCATGCATATAATTGGTTCCTACGTCCATAAGTTCTACTGCATCCAAGGCACTACGGCCTAGATGAGGAGCGCCTGCGGCATGAGAAGAAACTCCCTTGAAACGGAAGTAGGCTTGGCAGTTGGCTTGGTAAGAACCGGTGGTAACGGCATAACCGGCAGCGGGGTGCCAGGTAATGGCTACATCCAGGTTATTAAATTCACCGGCTCTGGCTAAGTAGGCCTTGCCGGAACCGCCTTCTTCAGCCGGGCAGCCCACTAGTACTACCGTGCCGGGTAGTTTGTTTTCTTGTAGGTAGTCGCGAACTATCAGTGCCGCACCTACAGAAGCTGTTCCCAACATATGATGACCACAACCATGACCGTTGGTTGTGCCTTCTCTGGCGATAGGTTTTTCCACAAAAGCCTGTTGGCTAAGGCCGGATAGAGCATCATATTCTGCCAGAATACCAATGACAGGATGACCTGAGCCGGCCGTAGCAGTAAAAGCTGTTTCCATGCCGGCCAAATTTTTTCTAATGGTGAAGCCTTGTTTTTGTAATACGTCCATAATAGCAGCAGAGGATTTAAATTCATCAAATCTTAATTCTGCATAATCCCAAATCGTAGTACTAAGATTGGTTAGCAAATCATTGTACTTATCCATATTCAGATCCATAAAGTTACCTCCCTGTAATTTCTGTTTTTCTTGCCTTTTAATGGTAACATGGCGCCTTTATTTCGTCAAAAAGTACTTTTTTAGTGTATAATAAATGCTGGATGTGACAAAGGGACGCGTCCGCTGTCCCAAAGGAGGATGTCATGAGCAAGCTTAGCAAGAAGCTAGCCATTTTCTTTTGTTGTTGCTTAGTAACTATAACTACTACAGGGGTTGCGCAAGGGCAGGCAACCTTAGAAATTAATAAACCAATTATTACCGCTAGTCCTGCTGCTTTGAGTCATCGCACCCAGGGCTATGTTTGGCGTTTGGATGCTAAGGCCACTGCTGCCATGCCTAGAAATTATAGAGTCATGGACAGTATTAGGATGAGTGGCAGTGGGCAATTTACGCCATCGTCCTATCAAGCCATGCTTATGGACTTACGAGTGAAACACAAAGTTAAGCCGGAAAATTTTTATGTTTTTGATTTAAGGCAGGAAAGTCACGGTTTCATGAATGGAGCTGCAGTAAGCTGGTACGGAGAAGATAATTGGGCCAATGTAGGCAAAAGTCCTAGAAAAATTATAGCTGAAGAAAAATATCTTTTAAAAAATACTTATAAAAATGGTATTACCAATATTTACAAACTGGATAGTCACAAGGTTCCTCATTGGGTGGACGGCATTATGGTTACAGCAGAAGGCACTGAGCAGGAGCTGGTGGAAAAATTAGGAGCCCATTATATTCGCCTTACTTGTTCCGATCATTTGTGGCCTGAGAAAGCACAGCGGGAGGAATTCCTGCAAATATACAAAACCTTACCGGCCAAGGCTTGGGTACATTTTCATTGTCAGGCAGGCATCGGCAGGACTACTTCCTTTATGGCCATGTATGATATTTTGAAAAATGGTCGTAAGGATTCTGTGGAGACAATAGTAGAGCGTCAACGTCAGTTAGGTGGACAGGATTTATTGCATGTTTATTCAACAGAAGCCTGGCGGCAAGCTATTAATGATGACAAAGCCCAAGGCGTTAAAGATTTTTATGAAGAGCATAAATAATAGGGAGGAAGAACAGTGGGTAAAAAACTATTGATAGTAGTGGATATGCAAAAAGATTTTGTGGATGGTGCACTAGGCACCAAAGAAGCACAGGCCATGCTGCCTAACTTAGAAAAAAAGCTTGCACAGTTTGATGGTGAAGTAATTTTTACCCAAGATACTCACCCTAAGAATTATTTGCAAACTCAGGAGGGCAAGGGTCTACCGGTGCCACATTGCATTATTGGTACGCCGGGTTGGCAGCTGGTGCCATCTCTGCAAAAATGGGCCATGGCACACCATAGCCAAATTTTTGAAAAGCCAACCTTTGGCAGCATGAAGCTTGCTGATGCTTTGCGTGTAGAAGAGACTAAGGAACCTTTTGAGTTTATTGAACTGGTAGGCTTGTGTACAGATATTTGCGTGATTTCCAACGCACTTTTGTTGAAGGCCGCTATGCCGGAAGTAGTAATTAAGGTTGATCCTACTTGCTGCGCAGGGGTAACCCCGGAAAAGCATAAGGCTGCCTTGGAGGTTATGAGCAGTTGCCAAATAGCGATAGAGTAAATTGTAGGAAGATGAGGTGAATATGATGTTAAAAAACTTTGTTTCCTTGGTTATGACATTTTTCTTTGTCGGAGGATTATTGCTAACACCGGCTTGTGCTGGAGCACAGGGACAGAGGAATTACCAAAGAATAGTAATTGTCAGTGATGCTCATTACCCCAGTAAAACTTCGGAACTGAAAGCACCGTTGGTAAGAGCACAAAAAGTTAAGCAGAAACTAAGAGCTGTTCAGGATATTAACAATTGGCCTGATGTAGATTTGGTAGTGTTTACAGGAGATACGGTAGAAAAAACTGGCAATGCACAAGACTATTTACAGGCCAAAGAATTTGTAGATAAATTCACCAAGCCAATTGCTATGATTACCGGTAATCACGAGTTTAGATATGCTGATACCTATAACAAAAAGGGTAAGTTAAAGCAAGCTACTCCGGAACTTCGCCAGGAAAAATTGGAACGTTTCCAAAAGACCTTTAATGTACCGGCACTATATTATACTGTACAAGCAGCACCATATTTGCTAGTGTTTTTATCTGCCGATAGAACAGATAATGCTTTTTTAACAGGTATTTCAGAAGAACAACTGAAATGGCTGGATACCACCTTAACGGTTTATTCTAACCAGCCTGCGATTATATTTTTCCATGCTCCCTTGGCAGGAACTTTGTTGCCCTATAGTCCCAGTATTAACACACCTAATTTTGTTGCTCAACCTCAGGCAGAACTGGAGAGAATCCTGACTTCTCATCCTCAGGTTAAGCTTTGGGTTTCAGGACATACCCATACACCGCCTACTCAACCCAGCTTTGCCAATCCAATAAATTATTACCATGGTATTTTAGATGTACAAAATCCCAGCTGGGATGGTAATCAGGTATGGACAAACTCCTTGTACTTATATCCTCACAAAATTGTCATTTGTTCCTATGATCACAAGAATCACGAATTTATGCCTCAGTTCAGACGTGTTGTGAAGTGGTAAGCTGTTGACCGGTTTTGTTATAATTAAGCTGTGAATAAATAGAGAAAGAGGGTCATAAAATGAAAGTATTATTATTAAATGGCAGTAGAAGAGAAAAGGGCTGTACTTTTACAGCGTTAACTGAAGTAGCAAAAGCCTTGGAAGCAAATAAGATTTCCACAGAAATTATTCATGCTGTACCTGATGACCAAATAGTTAAAGAAGTAGCAGAAAAAATAAAGACAGCAGATGGTTTGGTACTGGGTTCTCCTGTGTACTGGGCTTCTCCCTCCGGAGAAATGGTTACCTTTATGGATAAGCTAAGCGCCATAGCCGGTGCCGACTTAAGACATAAGCCGGGTGCAGCCATTGCCTCAGCTCGTAGAGCAGGCACAACTGCTACTTTAGAGGTATTGCAAAAATATCTAATGTATTTTGAAATGCCGGTAGTTTCCTCTAATTATTGGGCTATGGTGCATGGCAATACGCCGGAAGAAGTTAAGAAGGATTTGGAAGGCATGCAAATCATGCGTGTTCTAGGTAACAACATGGCTTGGCTGCTGAACTGTATTGCGGCAGGCAAGGCAGCAAAGGTAGCAGAACCTGCTAAAGAAGCTAAGGTAATGACGAGTTTTATTAGATAATTATTACAGAATAAAAAAGACATGTCTGGTGGTTATTTAAACCACTAAATATGTCTTTTTTTTAAATATTTAAATGAATATACCATGGTATAATAACAACGTAAAATTAATTGGAGGTTTTATCATGACAATGGTGTTGTAAGAAAAGGAGGGGAATAGAGCAAAATAATGACAGCAGTGGTAACGAAAAAAATTAAAGTAAAAACGTAATCAAAATGTTGTTCATTATGAAAGGGGTATCATGATGTCTGGACAAGAAGTAAAGACAAAGAAGACGTTAATGGATCGGTTTCTTAATCTTGTTGAGGTAGCTGGCAATAAGCTACCTGATCCCGCAACACTGTTTATTATTTTAGCAATTATTGTTATTCTTCTATCAGCTATTTTAGGTAGCATGGGTGTTTCTGCTGTTCACCCCGGTACAGGCAAAACCATTAAGGTTGTAAACCTGTTAAGCTTGGATGGCTTTAGGTTAATGTGGACCAAAGCAGTTTCCAACTTCTCCGGATTTGCTCCTTTGGGTATGGTTCTGGTATGTGTAATTGGTGCAGGCTTGGCAGAACGTAGTGGTTTCTTGGGAGCTTTCATGCAGAAAATGCTGGGCTCTGCGGCTCCTGCCATTGTTACCTTCGTTATTATTTTCATTGGCATTAATGGTAACGTAGCCGGCGACTCCGCTTTCGTAGTATTGCCACCTGTAGCCGGTGCTATTTTCCTAAGCATGGGACGGCATCCTCTCCTAGGTGTGTTCTGTGGCTATGCCAGTGTAGCAGCAGGTTTCTGTGCTAACGTTATGTTAGGTATGTCTGACTCTTTGGCGTATGGCTTTACGGAAGCTGCTGCCAAGATGATTGATCCTGCTTACAAAGCTTCTCCGGCCATTAACTATTATTTCTTAGTTGTTTCCTGTATTGTTTTGTCCTTTGTAGGAACCTTTGTTACTGAGAAATTCATGGCACCAAGATTTGACGGTATCGACCTAAGCAAGTATGAACTGGACCCGGAAACGGCGAATATTACTCCTGAAAAAGGACGGGCAGTTATTAAGGCGTGTGTTGCCACTGTCATTACTCTGGTGGTAATTGCTTTGATGTGTATTGGTGATAATCCTATCTTAGGAGATCCTAAGACTCATTCTATTATGGATCCTAATTCTCCCTTCATGGTTGGTATTATTTTAATGGTTACCCTGGTGCTTTTTGTGCCGGGTGCTGTTTATGGTTTCTGCAGTGGTAAGTACAAAAATGATAAGGATATGTTTGCCGATATTTCCGGCGGCTTTAAAGATATTTCTTCCTATATTCTTTTGTGCTTCTTCTGTGCGCAGTTCACCAGCTACTTTGCCTGGTCTAATCTTGGCGCAGTAATCGCTATTAAAGGCGCCGGTGTTTTGAAGACGATGAACTTTACCGGCGTGCCGCTTATCATTGGTTTAATCTTTGTATCTTGTATTGTTAATATTTTCATTGGTTCTGCTTCTGCTAAGTGGGCAATTTTGGCACCTGTCATGGTTCCTATGATGATGATCCTAGGCTATGATCCGGCTGTTACGCAAGTGGCGTATAGAATTGGTGACTCTATTACCAATCCTTTGTCTCCCTTGTTCTATTATTTCCCCTTGATTTTAGGCTTTGCTAGAAAATACGAAAAGGATACAGGCATGGGTACTATTATTGCCAACATGCTTCCTTATTCTATTTCTTTCACTATTGCCTGGGTAATTTTGCTGGCAGCATGGGTTATCTTTGATTTGCCTCTTGGACCTGGCGGCGGCATCTATTTACCTCATTAAATAACCAAACGATTAGAATAGGTCATCTATGTTGTCGGAACCATGTTTGCTTGCAAACCTCGTTCATTACAGTATCTGACCAATTCTAATCGTTTATGTTTTTATTACCTTGGAGAAGAAGTGGAAAGGAGAAAAAATATGAGTATTAGGGAAGAGGCAATAAGCATTGCTCCCTATATCGTAGAACAAAGACGTTATCTGCATAGGCATCCGGAGCGTTCCTTTAAGGAAAAAGAGACAACCGCTTATCTGGCTAAGGAATTAGTACAGATGGGTATTGCTGTCCAAACTTTTCCGGATTATTTTGGCTTAGTGGGAACGATTCATGGCTTCGAGCCGGGGAAAACAGTGCTGCTTCGTGCCGATATTGATGCCTTGGCTATTGAAGAGCAAAGCGACGTGCCTTTTAAATCGGAGATTACCGGTGTTATGCACGCTTGTGGTCATGACAGTCACAGTGCCATGCTTTTGGGAGCTGCCAAATTATTGGTAGCACATCAGAAGGACATAAAGGGAACGGTAAAATTGCTTTTTGAATCAGCAGAAGAATCTGGACACGGTTCCAAATATTATTTGGAGCATAACATTGTGACTGATGCCGATGCTTGCTTTGCCCTTCATGTGATGCCTCAGATAGCGGCCGGTCATTTTGCGCTGGAGAGTGGTCCTCGCATGGCGTCCTGTACAGATTTTATCTTGACCATAGAAGGAAATTCTGCCCATGGTTCCACACCTCATTTGGGACACGATGCCATTGTGGCAGCAAGCTCTGCTGTAATGAATATTCAAACCTTGGTCAGTCGGTATAATAATCCGCTTTTGCCCTTAGTAGTAACGATAGGTAAGATAAGAGCGGGAAAACAATTTAATATTATTTGCGACAAGGTGACCATGGAAGGAACTATTAGAACCTTTGATCATAATAATTATGTTCAGGTACCTAAAGAGTTGGAGCAAATGGTACAGTCTATCGCAACCATGTTTAAATGTAAGTCCAAAATGGAAATCATTACTGAGGAACCGGCTGCTATTAATAACCATCCGGAGCTTTTGAATATAGCTCGCCAAGCAGCGACAGAACTGTGGGGGCAGGAGGTTTTGTTGCCTGTTGACACTATGATGGGGTCTGAGGATTTTGCTTTTATCATGAATAAAATTCCGGGGGTGTTGGGCTTTCTGGGAATTAAGGATGACAAGGCCATTTATCCGCTTCATTCCAATCAGTTTACCTTAGATGATGGTAATTTGTATAAGGGAGCAGGACTTTATGCTAACTTTGCTCTAAATTACCTAAAACAAACCTCCGGAGGTGAAGCTCATGTTTGACGTAAAACAAGAAGCGATAGCTATGCAGGCGTATATTACTGAAGAACGTCATTATTTGCATGCTCATCCGGAGTTAGGTACTAAAGAAGTTAATACTACCAAGCATATTGTGGCAGAATTACAAAAAATGGGTATAGAGGTAATTACTTTTAAGGATATTACCGGAGCCATCGGTGTGCTTAAAGGCGCACAGCCCGGTAAGACAGTTGTGCTTCGTGCCGATATTGATGCCTTGCCTATTCAAGAAAATAAGCATGGACAAAGTTATATTTCTCAAAACCCGGGCGTTATGCATGCCTGTGGACACGATTGCCATACGGCTATGCTCTTAGGCGCTGCCAAAATTTTAAGTGCTCACAGGGAAGAAATTCATGGAACCGTAAAGTTCCTTTTTCAGATGGCAGAGGAGATTGGTACTGAGTCCAGACACTATCTGGAAAATGGTTCGCTAGATGATGCTGACGCTATTTACGGTACGCATATTTGGTCTTTGCTGGACAGTGGAACCTTTAATCTGGAAGATGGAGAGAGAATGGCTTGCAGTGACCGTATTACTATTAAAGTAAAGGGTAAGGCTTGCCACGGCAGTGCTCCCCAGGATGGAAAGGATGCTATTGTAGCAGCTTCTGCCATCGTCATGGGTTTGCAAACGATTGTCAGTAGGACTAATGATCCGCAAAACAGCTTGGTTGTTACCGTTGGTGCCATGAATGGCGGTCAGCAGACTAATGTGTTGGCTGAAGAGGTGGAGCTGGTTGGCACGGTGAGAACCTTTAATAAAGAATTTCGTCAACAGGTACCTAAGCTTATTGAACAGAAGGCTGAAAATATAGCCAAGGCTTATGGTTGTGAAGCTGAATGTATTTATTTCTTTGGACCTGCACCATTGATTAATGACCATAAGGAGCTTAATGACTACGCTCGTGCCGCAGTTGCTCAGATTATGGGCGAGAAGGCTTTAATACATCTGGATAAGCAAATGGGAGCAGAGGACTTTTCTGTGTATATGGATAAAGTACCGGGCGTGTTTGGCTTTTTGGGGTGTCGTAATAAGAGCAAAGGTCTTTGCTGTGTCCATCATCATCCCGATTTTGAGGTGGATGAGGATGTGTTCCCTTATGGGACAGGCATCTATGTGCAGTTTGCTTTGAATTTCTTGGGTTGCTAAACAATTAACTAAGAATTAATTTAAAAAATATTTACATAACTTAACTCCGCGGTTGGACTAAAATTCGACCACGGGGTTTTATTTTATTGTGCAAAACTAAAGAAAAGAGGTATAATAAATAAACTTAATAGAAAAGGTGAGATAAATGGATGTATATGAAGAACTAGTAGCCAAAAAAACAAACTTAGCAATAGTAGGACTGGGATATGTAGGTATGCCTTTAGCAGTAGCTTTTTCCCAAAAAGTCAAGGTTATAGGTTTTGATTTAAATGCTGCCAAGATTGCTCTGTACAAAAAGGGCAAGGATCCGACCAAAGAAGTAGGCGATGAGGCTGTAGCTAATTGTACTGTGGATTTTACCACGGAAGAGAAAAAGTTAAAAAAGGCCAGCTTTTACATCGTGGCAGTGCCTACGCCTGTTAATCACGATCATACTCCGGACTTAACACCGGTAGAAGGTGCTAGCCATATAGTTGGCCGTAATCTCCGAAAGGGCGCCATTGTTGTTTATGAATCTACAGTTTATCCGGGCGTAACAGAGGACATTTGTGTACCTATCATGGAACAAGAGTCAGGACTTAAATGTGGCAAGGATTTCTTTGTAGGCTATTCTCCGGAGAGAATTAATCCGGGCGATAAGGTGCACCGCCTGCAAAACATTATGAAGATTGTTTCGGGCATGAACGCCAAGACTTTAAATACTGTGGCAAAGGTATATGAACTGGTTGTGGCAGCAGGTGTTTATAAAGCTGATACCATTAAGGTTGCTGAAGCAGCTAAGGTTATTGAAAATGCTCAGCGTGATGTGAACATTGCTTTTATGAATGAACTGTCCAAGATTTTTAACAGAATGGGTATTGATACTAAGTCAGTACTGGAAGCAGCAGGAACTAAGTGGAATTTCTTAAAGTTTACGCCAGGGTTGGTAGGCGGACATTGTATAGGTGTTGATCCCTATTATTTAACCTATAAGGCCGAAGAAAAAGGCTACCATTCAGAGGTAATTGCGGCTGGACGTCGTATTAACAGCGATATGGGTAAATATGTGGCAGAGAATTTAATAAAGAACATGATTAAGGTCAATATTCCTGTAGAAAAAGCTAAAATTGGTATTTTAGGCTTTACTTTTAAGGATAATTGCCCGGATGTGCGTAATACCAGAGTGGTAGATATTGTGCAAGAATTAAACGAATATAATATTCATCCGCTGATTTGTGATCCTATGGCTGACAAAGCAGAAGCAAAAAGGCAATATGGCCTAAATTTTGTGGATATTAGCAAGATTAAAAATATGGATGCTTTGATTGTGGCTGTGGGTCATGATAAGTTTAAGAGCCTGACCATGAAGCAAATTGCTACTATGTTCAAAAAAGGACATAAAAAAGTTCTATTGGACATTAAGGGTATCTTCGATAGGAAGGCATATTTAAAAGCTGGTTATGTATATTGGCGCTTATAATTATTGGCAGAGAAGGCTGGAGAAGAGAGTATTCTTCTTTGGCCTTTTTTTATTTAGAATAATATTTCTCAATTAATAAATTAACAAATTCCTTCTAATATGATATAATAAAACCCCTATGAGTAAAAAATAGGGTATTAATAATTAAGTACTTATGAAAACCGAATAAGGATATTGATGAGGAGAAAAAGATGAAGAATAAAGTTGCCATTTCATTAATAGCTTTAGTATTAGGTATTCAACCTTTAACTCAGGTAGAGGCTGCTACCGATCCTGCTGTGATGAAAAAATGGCAGGAAATGAACCAGAAGATGATGCAAATGCAAGCCCAAATGCTGGAAATGCAAAAAGAAATGAGTACGTTAACCATGCAAATGCTCTCCGAAGGAGGCTCTACGCCTACGCAAGCTACCACTGCTACTACAAGGCCGGTTGCTAAGAGGAGAACTACAGCCTATACTCCTGAGACTAGTCCTGTACGTCCTACGACTATCTACACTCCCAGGACAGATGCCAATATGCCTGATACTGTTTCTCAGGGCATAACCCTGAGAGGGGCTAATACCAGCCCTAATGTAGATTCTGCTAACCGAGACTTAACTAAAGAAGAACTGGAGAATATGGGTAAAGGGCTGGAAGGTGAAGCAGCTCGTACTACAGCTTCTGCTAATGCTGATGAAGATAAGCGTGCTGAGGATCAAAATTTTAAAATAAATACAGAACTTCGTTATGGCTATATGCGCAACAGGGGTGGTTATAATAACAGATTCGACTCCAATGACAGTCAATTAAGAGCTAGAGTATATGCTAGTAAGAAGCTGAATGCTGATTGGGGTATTTACGGGATGCTGGAAGGCAAGAAACACTTCTTGTCTCACTATGGTGATGACGATTGGACCAGTGGCAGCAGACTTTATGTAGAAGGCTTAACCGGTATTACTACAGTTACAGCCGGTAAGTTTGGCTATTTAATGGCTGATGGCAATATTTATGATAGTGATTTCAAGGGTGCCAGAGCTTCTGTGAAGGAAGGAAATTGGACTCTAACCGGTGCGGCAGGTAAAACCAATGCACACGGCAACGCCTACCTGGGAACAGCTACTTATAAAGGTGATAATTATGATGCTCAAATAGGTCTTTATAAGTTCGGCGATGACGATTGGGGTAAACCGGGCAGCAGTATTTTGCAACTAGGCGGACATTACTACTTGGATAATGTAATGTTAGGTGCTATGTGGCTGGGCTCAGATGCCAGCAATACTGACACTACTGTTGATCATTATACGTCGGCTGACAAAGATAAGGATGGTAGCGGTAAAAACGGCTATGTCTTGTCTGCCCGCTATAGAAAGTTCAAGTCCTGGAAACCGGGCAGCTGGTCCTTATATGCTAATTACTACAATCAACCTTGGACCACCTATCGTAACCATACTATGAATGGGTTGGCTAATTCTATGAACGGCTTCAAAGGTTATAACGTAGGTGTGGAATATGCCATTGCCAAAGAAGTTGTAGCTAACATTGAATACTATAGATTAAAAGATAAGACTTTTGGTGACACCGGTAGTACTTGGTGGAGTTCCTTAAGTTATAGTTTCTAAAGCTTTAAGAAGTGAAATAGGGAGGAAAGTATGGAATTATCTTGGAAAAAAATCGTAGCAATTGTTGTACTAATATTTGCAGGGGTATTTGGTTATTTGTGGCATACGAATTACTTTGTACAAAAAGAGGTTACCGACTATAACCGTCTTAGAGATTTGTCCAGAGCTTACGACGCAACCAAAGAAATACGAGAAGCCAAAGCCAAGCTAGGGGAAAATATTACACCTGCCTTAGTTATTAAAAGCGGACCAACTGACAAGCGCCAGATAGCTCTTACTTTTGATGGCTTAGCAGATACGGCAACTACAGACAGAATTTTGGATCTCTTGACTAAGTATAAGGACAAGGGAACATTTTTTGCGGAAGGAATTAACGTAGCTGCTAATCCTAAAATTGTGACAGCCATTATTCAAGGCGGTCAAAAGGTAGGCAATTATACCTATGTGGGTATGGGCAAAATGGACAAGCTGCCTGTAGATAAAGCCTTCTATGAACTTTGTACGGCTCAAAAGGTTCTGAAAATAACGACAGACTTTACTCCTAAAGTTTTTAAGAGTGCCAATACTGAATATACAGCTCAATTACTGAAAGAAATTAAGGCTGCAGGACTGGACTATGCAGTACAATCCAGTCATTTTATTGATGCTAAAAGTATTACTGACCAAAACGCAGCCAATGCTTTTGTGGCAGGCTTAAAGCCGGGAGCTATTATCTCCATGCAATTAGGTATTCCCGGCGAGATTAAAAAAGAAAGAGGCAAGACTGATGAGAGACCGGCTATTGATAAACAGCCAGGTCTGGAAGCTTTGCCTGCTCCCGGCAGACAAGGTAATGCAGCAGATGCTTTGGAAAAAGTATTGATTGCCTTACAGGCCCAGAAATATGAATTAGTTTTTGTAGCTGATTTTGCTCCCTCTGCCACAGCAGTACCTGCAGCTAAAACTGCCGGTCTGTGGCAACAAGCCAAGGATTTTGTGGTAGCTAATTTGAGTATGAGCACTGCTTATGCAGCGCCTGTTAAAAGAACTAAAGCAAATAAAACGACCAAAGTAACACAAGATACTGCCAATGCTGTTAAGGAAGCAACCAAAGATGTGGTGCGAGATCCTAAGGATGTACAGGGCTACAAGGCCGGTGAGTTAGGCAAAGTTGCACCGGAAACACCTGCTTTTGTTAAAACTGCTCCTGTTGTCTCTAACGTTGGTGCTAAGGAAGAGAAGATGCTCTATACAGTTGATAGGGTAGTTCCCTTTACTTTTACCGGCTTAGAAAAACCTAATTCTGTGCACAATGTTCTGCAAGCCTTGCGAGATACCGGTTCCACAGGAACCTTCTTTGTTACTGAGCAAGAAATTAAAAGATATAGCAGCTTAATCAGTGATATTTTGGCCGATGGCAATGAAGTAGGTATTGCAGTTAGACCGCGTGCCAGTGAAGATTACGACAAAATTAGGGCTACGATTGTGAATACTCATAATATGCTGCTTAATAATTTTGGCGTTGATACTACACTGGTTAAACAATTCTCCGGACCTGTCCGGGATGAAACAAAGCAGGCTATCGAGGATTTAGGTTATCGGCTTATTGGAGCTACTGTTAATGTAGTACAAACCAGGCATAAGAGTGCCAAAACCAGCGCTGAGGTCATGAAAGATATTTTTGGACCTAAGGTATATTCCGTAGGCAGAGGCTGGATAGTACAAATTAGAATGGATTTTTATGACAATGAAGAGTTGGCCGCAGATATGCTAAGGGCCATTAAAAAGAATAAGATAGACAATATTGCGTATCGTTCTTATTATGATACTCCTGAAACCAACCCTAACAATGATTCAGCCTATACTATTAAAACGGTGGGAGCCGTCTTAAGTGACAAGGAAACGGCTTGGACTTATCCAGTACCGGCAAACACCATTTTACCTAGTATGGAAATGTCTCCTGTTGTGTCAGGAACCTCTAATAAAGATTTCATGAAAGAATTAAAGAAACGTTATATTGGTTTTAAATGGGTTAACGAAGACGATAGAATGTTGGGCTTTTCTAATTCAGAAGCAGAAGAGCTGGATGAAACAGGACGCATTCATACAAATGACCCAGTTATTTTCTTTACCTTTGATGATTGGGGTACTGATGTTTCTATCAACAGATTGCTCTATGTTTTCCAAAAGCATAATGTGAAAGGCAACTTCTTTGTTTTAACACATAACGTTATTCATAATCCTAATTTACTGAGAGCTATCGCCATGGGCGGTCACGATATTTGTGCTCACAGCAATGCCCATAAGCCTATGGCTGTGCGTAGAAATGGCAGCAGTAAGCAATATCCTACCCAGACACCGGAAGAAATCTTGGCGGATGGCAAGGAATGCTATAGCCGTTTGTTGTCCATAACAGGCGATATAGATTATGATGGACAACCGGTTTTAACTAAGTTCTATCGTGCTCCTACGCTGGCTATTAGTAAAGACGGCCTGAAAGCCTTGTTTAATGACGGCTATGAATATTTTGTGGCCGGTGCTGCCAGCACAGAGGATTATAGTGCTCCCAGCTTAAAGGTAATGCTTAATAGATTAACAGATGTAATTTTCCTCCATGGAAAAGTCAGAAAAGGTTCAGTTATCGTTATGCATATGAGTGATACCTCTAAATTTACCGCTTTAGCATTAGATATGGTTTTAACTGCTAATGAACAAAGAGCAGATGGAGATCCTGCCAAATTTATGGTTGGCCGGTTATCTGATTATTTAGTACCGGGCTATGATCAATCACAACCCTTTACATACCGTTAAGTAAGCGGAGAAAGAGGAGCCATGGGAAAAGAACAAAAAAAAGAAGTAGAAGATATACTACTGGAGCGAAGCTCAGACAGAAGAATACTTAACTATGTCCCGGCCAAGGATGGAGTCCGCACTAATGTGGACCGGCGCCAAGATGAGGATGCCGGCGAAGCAGAAGATTTTGAAAAGCTGGAAAACAGCATTTACGAAGGTATTCGTTATGCGGTAGATTATCCGGTAACTGTTACCTATAGAAGTAAGGGGCGTAAGCGTACTTTCCAGGCTAAAGCGGTTAACATTTCAGGAACCGGCATTCAGCTTAAATTGTTTAAGGAAGATGGCGAGCGTTTAAATGAAGCTGATGATATTCAACTGAAGTTTGAAATTTTGCCTGGTACCATGCCGGAAGGCTACGAAATGCCGGTTAACATTCACGCCCAGGTTACTAAAAACTTTGCGGAATTAGAAGGCTACGTGCGTTGTGGCTTGCGCTTCAAGGAATCCTTGGCTGAATACAGTAATAAGCACAGAGGCAGATATATGTTCATGATTTCTGCCTTCTGGCTTTTTATGGTTTCTTTGGTTGTTATTTTAATGCGTAGTGAAGTGTTTTGTATTTCCAATTTAATAAGTTCTTATACTTATATAGTATTATTACTGCCGTTTTTTTACTTAGTCGTTATGCTTTTGCCATGTTTTATAAGCCGGTGCCTATTGATCCCAAATTTACTCCGGGAGTAACTATTTTAATTCCCTGTTTTAACGAAGAAAAATGGATTCAAAGAACTATCCTGGGATGTCTAAATCAGGATTATCCAATGGATAAGCTGGAAGTAATAGTTATTGACGATTGCTCCACGGATGGTTCCCAGCAAAAAATCGTGGAAATAGTGGAGGAGCTTAAAGCTAACCCCAAGTATCATATAGGTAATCGTTTGAAATACATTCTGCGGCCTACCAATACCGGTAAGCGTGAAGTACTAGCTGCCGGCGTGCTGGAAGCAAAACATGAATTAGTTGTTTTCGTGGATAGTGATAGCTTCTTGGAGCCCTTTGCCATTATCAATCTGGTTCAACCCTTTAGAGATGAAGACATGGGCGGCGTTTCAGGCAGAACGGATATTGCCAATACTTATACAAATACCTTAACCAAAATGCAGGCAGTACGTTATTATATTGCCTTTCGTGTTATGAAAGCAGCAGAAGGATTTTTTGATGCAGCTACCTGCTTGTCAGGACCCTTGTCCTGCTACAGAAAAGATTTAGTGCTGGAAAACCTGGATGCTTGGCGTGGACAGACCTTTTTAGGCCAAAGAGCTACCTTCGGTGATGACCGTAGCTTGACCAACTTTATTCTTCGTCATCACAGAACTACTTATCAGGATACGGCAGTTTGTAACACCATAGTACCTAACACTTACAGCGTTTTCCTGCGTCAGCAGATGCGCTGGAAACGTAGCTGGTTAAGAGAGTCTCTGATTGCAGCAAGATTTATGTGGAAGAAGGAGCCCTTCATGGCGTTGTCTTTCTACATGGGCTTAATTGTGCCGCTGGCTGCTCCTTTGGTTGTCATTTACAATTTAATCTGGGTGCCTTTGGCACACAGAGTATTTCCTACAGCCTTCCTGGTTGGTATGCTGATGATGGCTCTCATGATGAGCTTTGCACAGCTGCTGCTAAGACGTTCTACCACGTGGATTTATGGTATTTGGTTCTGTATTTATTACGAGTTCGTTCTTCTCTGGCAGATGCCGGTGGCCTGGGTCACCTTCTGGAAATCCACTTGGGGCACCAGAATGACGCCTGCGGATGTGGCTGAAGAAGCCAAGAAGAACAAGAAACTTAGCAAAGGGGAGGCGTAAAGACAGATGAATGCTTTCACCTCTCAAAAAGAAAGAAATAAAAAAGTCAGAGTAGTTTTTGAAGTAATAGTCATCTTGTTTGCTTTGTTTATTATTATCAAAGCACTTTTTACCTTCGTGAAATATGTACCTTATAATGACAATACGGTAGCTAAGAATGGCGATCAGGGCTTTATTGCTTTGTCCTATTTCGGTGTAGATCGTACCGGTAATGCTTCTTTAATTGGCATGGACCTATTGGACCAGCATTTGACCACTTTGAAAGAGCGTGGTTACGTTACCATTACCCAACAGGATGTTTTGGACTATTACCAAAAGGGCAAAGTCCTTCCTGCCAAATCCTTATTTCTGATGTTTGAAGATGGCCGTCGTGATACTGCTATTTTCAGCCAGAAGATTTTGGAAAAGGATAACTTCATTGCCACCTGTATGACTTATCCGGAAAAATTTGATAATAAGGATACCAAGTTCTTAATGCCTGATGAACTTAAAAAATTGCAAGGTACTACTTTCTGGGAAATGGGAACCAACGGTTATAGACTTTATTTCATAAATGTCTTTGACCGCTACAACAATTATTTAGGGAACATGGGACCCTTGGAGCATTCCATGGTACAAGGAACTCTGGGACGCAAATATAACCATTATTTGATGGACTATATTCGTGACGAGCATCAATATCCTTTGGAAAGCTATCAGGTAATGAAAGCTCGTATAGATTATGATTACGAAAGATTGAGAGATATCTATACTAAGGACTTAGGTTATGTTCCTCAAGCTTATGTACTCATGCACTCTAACACGGGCAGCTTTGGTAATAATGAAAAGGTGGCTGCAGCCAATAAGTATTGGATTGAAAAGCTTTTTAAGATGAATTTCAATCGGGAAGGTTATTCTAAGAACGTACATAGCAGCAGTTTATATGACTTAACCAGAATGGAACCCCAGGCTTATTGGCCGGTTAACCATTTGCTGACACGTATTAATGATGATACTAACCAGAAATTAAAGTTTGTGGATGGTGAGCCAACCCGTTATGCTAAGTGGATGGTCATGGAAGGGGCTGCTGAGCTGCAGCCTGAACGTATTATCCTAACTACCAAGACTAAGGATAAAGGCCGCATGAATCTAAAGGGCAGTGATAGCTTCCACAATTTTACTCTTTCTGTAAATTTACTGGGCAATAAATACGGCCAGCAAAATATTTACTTAAGAGGTAATGAAGATGTTACTACCTACGTATCTGTAGGTCTGGTTAATAATTTCCTGATTGTTACTGATTGCAGTGATGGTACCAAGAAGGAGCTGCTGAAGCTTAATCTGGACCGCTTTGATGGCTTGCCGGTTAAGTCTGTAGATGAAGACAAGCGGGATGTAGTTAAGAAAGAATTAGAAACCTTTACCCGTTATGCAGATAGTGCTGAAACCGCCAAGATTTATGTGGACAGGTTAAAGGATAAAGAAGTAGAAAATCCTAAGACTGTGGCAGAGGGAGCCAAAGAGTATGTTCCCGAGCTGAGCTACCATTCCAGAGGAAACAGACATTTGGAAATCTCCTTGCTGGATAAGACATTATCGATTAAACTAGATGGTAAGGCTTTGCCCCAAAAATTTACTTTGGCTAAAGATAACCCAGGTCGTGTTTCTCTGGAAGCAGCTTGGGGAGGCTATGGCTGGAGTCAGATTAATCTTGCTGATGATGTGTATGATGGTGTCTTTGGTAAATTGGTTATTAAAGATGCCAAGAATCCTGACACTGTTCTCTATGATGATAGTTTAAGAGGTTGGGAAGCAATTAAGTTCAGAGCCTATAAAGTAGTTATGGCGGTGGTAGAATGGTTCATAAAAAATCTCTAATTAGTTATATGCTTATTTGTTTGCTGGTTTTTTCTATGACCGGCTGCGCTCAAAGCGAACCTTTGCTTAGCGAAAGCGAAGCCCAAAAGCTGGCTACGGTGCCATCTGCCTGGCTGGTTTATTGGGACCTGCCAAACGGTAGCAAGGATGCTAAACAAATTAGTGATAAGCTGGATGGTTTAGTGTTTTTTGCAGCTAATTTTACGCCTGATGGTACCTTGGTTTGCAGTAAGGACCTCTTGGCAACTCATGATAAACTGAAAAAGGGTAGATATACAGCTTTTCTATCTGTAGTAAATGATGTAACTCGTGGTGACGAGACAGTGGCTTTAAAAGATCCACAAATAGTTGCCAAAATATTACAGGATGAAGAAGCTACAGGGAAACATATTACCGAGCTGATTAACCTAACGAAAAAAGCAGGCTTGGGTGGCCTGGAAATTGACTATGAAAATATTTGGAAAAATAAGGAAGCCATTACTTATTTTCCCGGTTTTGTCAGTAAGCTTTATACCAGAACCCAAGAGGCAGGTCTTAAATTACGTATTGTTCTGGAACCCTCTGCACCTTTTAAAGAATTAAAACTGGTCAAGGGACCTGAGTATGTAGTTATGTTTTATAATCTTTACGGTTTGCATAGCGGGCCGGGGCCTAAAGCTAACAGACAATTTATTTATAATACTTTAAGTGCCATGTCCAGTTTGCCTGAACCTAAGGCAGCTGCCTTGTCTAATGGTGGCTGTATCTGGAGCAGTAAGGCCAAGCCGCAATTTATAACAGAAAAAGAAGCAGTAAGATTGCAAGAAAAGTACAAGGTTAAACCAACTAGGGATGTAAACAGCCAATGTCTGGTTTATCGCTATCGGGAAGGTACCACGGTGTATGATGTCTGGTACGCTGACAAGGTTACCATTAATCAGTGGATTACCTGGGTAAAGCAGGGCGGCATTGCCAGAATTTCTTTGTGGCGCCTAGGCGGTATTGCAGAGGTAAAAGGAATTAAATAATGTCTTTATGGAAGAGAGAATACTTAGTATTCTCTCTTTTTTTGTGGACAAATTGGACTGAAAAAGCCAATAATTAAGCAAATTTTCTGATTATTTATTTACAAATGTTCTGACAAACGTTACAATTTTCTTAACAGAGGGACGGAGGTGTTCATATGCTCACCATAAAGGAGTTGCAAAAAATGCTTTTAGCTGCAGCAGTTGAATTAAAGGCTAAAAGTAAATATTTTTGTGAGTTGGACAGCGTGGCAGGAGATGGTGATCATGGCTTAACTATTGGCAGAATGGCAGATGCCATTAAGCAGAAGATTGAAGCTGATGACGCCAAGGATATTAAAGGATTATTAGATGATATAGGCATGCTGTGTATGGGTATTAATGGAGGTAGTGCAGGACCATTATGGGGCACGGTGTTCTCCGGCATGGCCGAGGGAGCGCCTGCAGATAAGACAGAAGTAACGTCCCAAGAGTTTTGCCAAATGTTAGCACAAGCGAAAGCAGATTTTGAGGACATTTCTAAGGCAAAATTAGGCGACAAAACCATGGTAGATGCTCTTTATCCTGCCCTACAGGCAGGCATGGAAACAGAAGGGGACGTACGGGAAAAAATGGCAGCTGCTGCCCAAGCGGCCCAAGAAGGAGCAGCTAAGACAAAAGATTATGTAGCTAAATTTGGTAGAGCCAAGAATGTTGGACCTGCCAGCTTAGGCCACGAGGATCCTGGTGCGGTAAGTATGTCGGTTTTATTTGCAGCCATGGCACAAGCGCTGCATTAATATAAAAATGGAGGGAAAAGACTATGAAAAAGTTTATTAACAAACCAGATGATTTAACCAAGGAACTGTTAGAAGGACTAGCATTATCTAATCAGGATATCATTGAATTAAAGGATGGTAATTTGGTAGTTAGTAAAGCTTTGCAAAAGGCTAACAGAGTTACTATCGTTACCTTGGGTGGCACAGGACATGAACCTGCCATTAGTGGTTTCGTAGGCGAAGGCATGATTGATATCTCTGTTGCCGGCAACATTTTTGCAGCTCCCGGACCGCAGCTTTGCGTAGAAGCCATAAAAATGGCAGATAAAGGTCATGGCGTTTTATTCGTAGTTTTAAACCATGCCGGCGATATGCTAACCGGTAATATTACCATGAAGGAAATTGCCAAGACAGGAATTAAGGTAGTTAAGGTTGTAACTCAGGAAGATATTGCTAATGCGCCTCGTTCCAATGCTGAAGATCGGAGA
>Ga0268357_100740_pt1 | contig 33968 bp, 31 predicted proteins | sample BioMet10_FD_192466 | JGI IMG/M metagenome (GOLD analysis project Ga0268357, IMG submission 192466) | Sewage microbial communities from Oakland, California, United States - Biofuel 10 (Illumina Assembly) | ecosystem: Engineered > Wastewater > Sewage > Unclassified | place: USA: California... | reverse complement strand
CGGAGATCCGCGAGATCCGGATCTTCACGCTCTGGCCGGGCTTTGCATTTGCCACGTACATGATGTACCGGCCCATCTTCACAACACCGTCGCCGCGCTTGGAGAGCGACTGGATCTCGACATCCATAACCTGCCCCTCTTCGAGGTTCTCCGACGCCGCTTCAGTCCGGACCTTGCGCTTCCGCACCGGGCGGTGGCCGCCGCATGCATCGCAGCGGAGGAGAAGGACCCGGTCGTCCTTTACGAGACGGGTGTCGGGCTTGCCGCACTCGGAACAGATCACATAGTCCTCGACATAACTCTTGATGATCATCTTAAAGAGCGAGATCTCGAACTTCCCGTTGAAGATCGCACGGGTACCATCGATCTTTCCCGATGTCCCGAGCTCGCCGAGAATGTATTTCATCAGGTGATCCTTGTCGCGACGGACTTTATCGGCAATCTCGGCAAAATTTTCCAGAATTGTCGTTTTTCCTTCGATATAGGCCTTGGCCTCGGGGACTACAAAACGTTCCGAGGATTCGGTCTTCTCGGAAATATGGGAATAGGCCTTTTTTAAAAGATCGTCATAAGAGTCCGTCATACGTGTATAATATAAGGGAGACACCGGTGCAAAAGTCTTTCCCAGAAATACCCGGCACTGCCCGCCGCCCGGATCCTGACCGGGGTTGTGCTGTTTGCACAAAAAAATCAGAGATATGAGGGGATGGCCTCTTTTACGAATGTAACGACATCGGCATTCTTTGTGTCGTCCTCTATGTCATTCTGGTTGATGTCCTTAAAGCCCGCAAACTGCATGCCCCGGCCTTCGATCCACTTTTTAAAGGTCTCTTCGGTCTTCCCGGGTTTACCCCCGTGCGTTGCAAAAGCAATTGCCCGTTTCTTCTCGCAGCCGGTAAGGGCTTGTATCGCTGCGTGGATGGCAGGAGTCGGCTTGAACGCCCAGACAGGGGACCCGAAAACGATCAGGTCGTAATCACGCACCGCAATCTGCGCCGGTTCGATCGTGGTCGTGTCCTCGCTCATCGCAGCCTTGCACTGCATGACAAAGCGGGTGACCCGGGAGTGCTCTGCCTTATCCGTGACCTCGATGATACGGGTGTCGGGAATGGCAGAGGCGATGTGCTGGGCGATATGCCGGGTATTCCCGGTCTCGCTGTGGTAAATGATACAGACCGACATACAAAAAGATCGTGCCCGCGGCTAAAAAAAGATATCACCTGCAGGATGCACGGCGATAGACCGCCATAAAAAAAGAGGATTATTTCCTGAACTGGGGCATCATTGCCCGTACTTCTTTTCCGGTCGTCTCAAGGAGGTGTTCCTCGTCCGCCTTCGTGAGCGCGTTAAAGACCGGGCGGTTTACCATGTTCTCAAGCATCCATTCCTTCGCGAACTCGCCACTCTGGATCTCGGCGAGGATCTCCTCCATCGCCTCGTAGGACTCGGGGCCGATAACCCGGGGTCCTCTCGTCATGTCGCCGTACTGGGCGGTGTTGCTGACGTACTGGCGCATGTTCGTGAGACCGCCTTCATAGATCAGGTCGACGATAAGCTTCATCTCGTGGCAGACCTCGAGGTAAGCCATCTCTGGAGCATACCCGGCATCGACAAGCGTCTCGAACCCGGCCTTGATAAGCGAGGCCGTTCCCCCGCAGAGAACCGCCTGTTCTCCGAAAAGGTCGGTCTCGGTCTCTTCGCGGAACGTGGTTTCGAGCACAACGGCGCGGGTCGCCCCGATCCCCTTTGCATACGCAAGGGAAGTCTTGTGGGCATTACCGGTGTAATCCTGCTGGACGGCAATCAGTGCCGGTACGCCCTTGCCTTCTTCGTACTGGCGGCGAACCATGAATCCGGGACCCTTGGGCGCCACCATGATCACATCGACATTCTTCGGCGGTACGATCTGGCCGAAGTGGATATTGAAGCCGTGCGAGAACATCAGGGTCTTACCCTCGGAAAGATACGGCATTACCTCGCTCTTGTAGACTCCGGCCTGGAGCTCGTCCGGGAGGAGGATCTGGATGATATCTGCCTTCTTTGCCGCTTCCGCAACGGTCATTACGGTCATGCCGTCTTTTGCGGCCGCATCCCAGCTCTTTCCCTTGCGCAGCCCGACAATCACGTCGAGGCCGCTGTCGCGCAGGTTCAGGGACTGGCCCCTGCCCTGGGACCCGTATCCGAGCACCGCGATCTTCTTGCCCTTGAGCACCGAGATATCGGCATCGGATTCATAGTATTTTTTCATCATTTTCGATCCCTTCTGATATCGGCAACAAAGCACATAAATATTATATGAAAAAACTAAAGAAGCACACTTGTAAAACCTGCAGGGAAGCGATGACTTATTAAGACCCCAGATACGGCCACCAGCCAAGATCTGCCGTTCAGCGGGAAACTGCCCGATGTCCAGGCTACCTCCCCCGATGTCAGGATCAACCTGACCCGGGTAGGGGTGAAAAACGTAAAAAAACTTGTCGAGGTATCGCGGCAGGACAAACGCCCGGTCGTTTTTATATCGAATTTCGATGTCTATGTCGATCTTCCCGGGAGCCTCAAAGGCGCCAACCTCTCCCGTAACTTCGAAGTAATCGACGAAGTGCTCCAGCAGGCAATCGATGGTGAGGTAAAGGGAATCGAAAACCTGTGCAGCGCCGTTGCCCGGAAACTGCTGGACCGGCACGAATATGCCGACAGGACCGAGGTGCTCATGCGCAGCGAATTCATGGTCAAGCGCGAGACGCCGGTCAGCCATACGACCTGCCATGAAGTAGTCAAGGTGCATGCACGGGCTATTGCAAAGAGGACATTCCGTGACCCGATTGTCCGAAAGAGCATCGGGGCCGAAGTGACCGGGATGACTGCCTGTCCCTGTGCCCAGAATATTATGAAGGACCGGGCAAACCAGGTTCTGGAACATTTGGGCGTCAACCAGAAGACTATCGATGCGTTCTTTGCAGAAGTCCCGATGGCGACCCACAACCAGCGGGGCCGGGGATTCCTCTGCATTGAAACCGATGACGACCAGCATGTCGATCTGGAAAAAATTATCCGGATTCTTAGGGAGTCCATGAGCTCCGGCATCTACGAGCTCCTCAAGCGCGGCGACGAAAGTGCTGTCGTGCTTGCCGCGCATAAAAATCCGCGGTTCGTGGAAGACTGCGTGCGTGAAATGGCAAAGAAAGTACTGACCGGATTTTCTTATCTTCCGGGCGACGCCGTGGTCACCATCAAGCAGACCAATGAAGAAAGCATTCACCAGCACGACGCTTACGCCGAACGAAGGGCAACGCTTGCGGAACTGCTGGACGAACTCAACGGGGACAAAAACCATCTGGAGTGAAAAATACAAAATAACGATATAATATTATTTATTATTGGTTTCGTAGCAACCCAAATTCAGGTTTTTTGCGCGGCCTGAAAAAAACGGCGGATTTTCTTTTGTTTTTTATTTTAACGGCCGATTCAGCCTGTTTTTCGCACCACGAAGTTTCGCAGATTAAAACAATAAACGTTATAAAAGGGGTCGTTGAAGATAGAGATGAACGTACTTTGTACGGTCAATTATCTCTAGAGATGAGAGATGTATAGAGTAATTTTGTACAGCAATACGAACAACTCAACATAACATGAGGCGATTATATTGTCGAAAGTTGTAGAGATTTCCCCAACCACAAGACACGAGGGACACTCTAAGCTTGTCCTGAAGGTAAATGATGCAGGCATCATTGAGACAGGCAACTGGTGTTCCATTACTCCGGTGCGGGGAGTTGAGAAACTCGCAGTCGGAAAGACCCCGGAACAGGTACCGAAGATTGCATCACGCGTCTGCGGTATCTGCCCCATTGCACACTGTCTTGCAGCAACCGAGGCAATGGAAGCATCCATCAAGGTAGAAATCCCGAAGGATGCCAAGCTGCTCCGTCACATTCTCCAGCTCGCAAACAGGCTGCACAGCCATGCGCTGCACAACATACTGACCCTGCCCGATATGTATCTCCCGGGCACCGATGTCAAGATCAACCCGTTCTCCCCCGAGGAGCCCGTCCGGTCCGTTGCAAAGCGGATCCAGAGACTCCGTGAGATCGGCCAGACCATCGGTCAGATTGCCGGCGGCGAAGCCATCCACCCGAGCAACCCCAAGGTCGGTGGTATGTACGAGAACTGCTCCGAGCAGGCAAGAACCAAGATGTACGACCTTGCAAAGGAAGGTCTCGTCCTTGCCCACCAGCAGGCAGAGTTCATGATTGCGGTCCTCCGCAACTACCAGAAGAGAGACTGGGTCGATGTCGGCGGCATGAAAGTCGCGCTCCCGAAAGACCTCGGGTACCACGACCAGGGCTACCTTGCAACCCACCCGTTCTACGGCAGCTCAAGCATGGACGAGAACCCGACCTGGGATATCCGGCGCTTTAAGGAAGTCCGGCCCTGGGACTGGTACATGGGCGAGATGGAAGTCACCCTTGAAGAGCCCAAGTACCCGGTCGGCGGCACCACCAAGCTCGGCACCAAGGTCAACCCGCAGATGGAAGCCTGCACCGGTATCCCGATGTACGACGGCCAGCCTGTCGAAGTCGGTCCCCGCGCCCGCCTGGTAACATACAGGAACTTCGACGAGAAGGGTACCATCGGCCAGCAGATTGCCCGGCAGATGGAGTTCCAGGACTGCCTGTACGAAATGATCGACTGCATCGACGAGCTCAACCCGAAGGGCAAGGTCTGCGCAGACTACATCCCCAACGGTGACGGCACTCTCGGCTGGGCCTCCAACGAGGCACCCCGTGGAACCGATGTCCACCTTGCAAAGGTCAAGGACTGGAAGGTCCAGTACTTCTCGATGCTCGTTCCGACAACCTGGAACTTTGCAACATGCAGCGCAGCATTAAAAGGTGCACCCTGGCAGCTCGCCGAGGTCATCATGCGCGGGTACGACCCGTGCGTCTCGTGCGCTACACACATGATCGTCGTCGATGAGGACCACAAGATAGTTGCCCAGAAACTCATCCAGCAGTGAGCGTATACGAATCATGCTGTATCCGGAGATTGTAATTGCAGGGTGTGGAAACCCCCTGTTTGCAGATGATGGTTATGGTCCGGCGGTCATTGAGGAGTTGCAGAAACTCACACTTCCCGACAATGTAAAAGTAGTGGATGCAGGCCTTGGCGGCCCGCACTTTATTTTTACTATGCTCGACCCGGAAGTGACAAAAAAACTCGTGATCGTCGATATTGCTGACTACGGCGCCGAACCGGGATCGATCACCAAGCTGCGGGTCGAGGACCTGCCCCCGGGCAGTTACCGCGATGCGCATTCGTGGGATCTCGCAGAGCCGCTCCAGCGGATCAAGGACAAAATCGATGTCACGATCATCGGATGCCAGCCTGCACGCGTCACCGATCCCGAGATGGAGATCGGGCTCTCGGATGAAGTTTCAAAGGCAATTCCCAAAACAGTACGGATAGTACTGGAAACAATAGGTGTTGATTATGGGACTGCTATCTAGTGTCTTTAAGAAAAACGTCAGCGAGGAACCGCAGAAGCCTGCGGCACCAGTAGCAAAAGCAGCTGACGTGCCAAAAAAAGTGGAAACAACTAACAAGGAGGTTAAGCCTGTGGTAGACAAGATTTCAGTGGGCTACACGCACCTGAGCGGATGTACCGGATGCACGGTTGCACTCGCGGACAACTACGGCGGACTGTTAACACTCCTCGACCGGTACGTCGACCTTAAGTACCATCTTACACTTGCCGATGTCCGGCACATCCAGAAGGTCGATGTTGCAATTGTCGAGGGTTCCGTCTGTATCCAGGACAAACTTGCAGTTGAGGAGATCAAGGAGACCAGGGAAAAGGCAGCAGTGGTCGTTGCACTCGGCGGCTGTGCCTGCTACGGCAACATCACCCGGTTCTCCCGCGGCGGACAGCAGAACCAGCCGGCATACGAGTCATACCTGCCGATTGGCGACTTAATCAAGGTCGATGTGTACATCCCCGGATGCGCCCCGACCCCGCAGCTGATCAGGAATGTCTGTGTCATGGCATACCTGCTTCTCAAGGGCACAAAGGAACAGAAAGAACTCGCCACGAAGTTCCTGACCCCGCTCATGAACATGGCAGCAAAGGGAACCAGCGCATGCTTCTGCGACCTGATGACCGAAGTCATCAACCAGGGCCTGTGCATGGGATGCGGCAGCTGTGCATCGGCATGCCCGGTCCGTGCAATCAGCATGGAATTCGGCAAGCCCAACGGCGAGCGCGACCTGTGCATCAAGTGCGGTGCCTGCTACTCGCAGTGCCCGAGAGGGTTCTTCAACACTGACGTTGTCAGCGAGTACGAGGCGATCAACGAAGCCATTATGGCGGCTCTTCAGTGAGGGTGATTAACATGGGAGCAGAACTCGGTAAATACAAATCATGCATCTCAGCCCGGAGCACCGACAAAGATATCCTCAAGGGAGCACAGGACGGAGGTATCGTTACCTCGCTCTTTGCCTATGCACTCGATGCAGGAATCATTGACGGAGCCATTGTAGCTGGGTCCTACGAAGAAGACCCCAACGTCGAGAGTACGGCCAGCCAGAACCACCACTGGAGACCCAAACCGGTCGTTGCGACTACAAAGGCAGAACTGCTCGCGGCCCGCGGCACCAAGTACAACATCAGCCCGAATGTATCCTTAATCAAGGAAGCAACCCGCAGCTACGGTCTGGACAAGGTCGGTATCGTCGGCACCCCGTGCCAGATGCAGGCAGTCCGCAAGGGCCAGCTGTACCCGTTCGGCTGGAGAGATGTCGAGTCAAGCATTGCACTTGCAGTCGGTATCTTCTGCATGGAGAACTTCCCGTACCAGAGCATTCTCCAGCTCGTGGAAGACCACGCGGCAATGAAGCTTGAGTCGGTCAAGAAGATGGAGATCGGAAAGGGCAAGTTCTGGGTCTACGGCAAGCGCGGACAGGTCGTTCAGCTGCCGCTCAAGGTTACCCACAAGTACGAACAGCCCGGCTGCCACGTCTGCATGGACTATGTGGCAAACCTCGCCGATATCTCGACCGGTTCCGTCGGCAGCCCCGACGGCTGGAGCACAGTCTTTGTGCGCTCGAAGATCGGTGACTCGGTCTGGGCAAAGGCAATGGCAGCAGGTGTCTTCGAGACCCAGCCCATTGAGAAGGTCAAGCCCGGTCTTGAACTCGTGAGCAAGCTCGCAAACGAGAAGATCACGAAGAACCGCAACACCCTCGAGGCCCGCAAGACCTTCGGTGTTGGCAAGGGACTCCGGAACCCCTTCATCTAAATTCTTTTTTTTTCTGCACGGTTGTGCAGCGATTGTTCCAGACGCTATTTTATGGATCTATAAAAAGGCGGCAGGTTTCGGGATCCCCGGTTTGTTAAAAAAGAAAACGATACCGGGCAGTTCAGATGCCCCAGTTCTTGATCTCCTTAATCGATGCCCCGGGCGAGAGATGTGAAAAGAACCCGTTTACAGCACCATGCAGGGCCTCATCCTTTGAGGGGTATCCGGAAAGGTCGCGGAAGTGATCTTTGGCTCCTTTCTCCCGCACGGCAAGGCTCGCAATGCCGTAATACTGTGCACCGACACGGATCACTTTTACCTTGAGGGGAACTTCGACATCCTTTACCTGTACCTCGTAGATCCCTACGATTTCACGCACCTGGAGGATATCCGGGAACTGTTTCTGCAGATTATCTTCCTCTGTCACAGCATCCCGGTTGCCTGCCGGAGGGAAAAAGGAATCCCCTGACCAAACCCTTTTAGGAACCGCCGGAATAATGGGGCCGGATCCGTTAGTTTTCCGGTATGGGTACTGCAAATAAACTGCCAGCGGGTTTATACTAAAAGGGGTCGGGATCATTCCATCCCGCCGGTTTCAGGAGACTTGTACACCGTCGAAAAACGATTAAGAGTGGAACAGTGCGGGCGACGGATCCGCAGACTTTATGTTTTTCCCTATATTATTCACTAGAGAGTACATGGCAAAAAAATGCGGAAACTGCGGCGCCCCCGCTCCCGACACAAATTCCAAGTTCTGCGACCTGTGCGGTGCGCCGCTCATGGACGAAGAGTCGTCAGCCGCCCAGGGACTGCCGGTCTGCCCGGTCTGCGGTGCGGTTGTTTCAGACAAGATTGCGCAGTTCTGCGATGTATGCGGAGCTCCGCTGGCAAAACCGATCTGCCCGGTCTGCCGTAATATTGCGCCATCCTATCATTCCAAGTTCTGCAGCAGGTGCGGTGCAGCCTTTGTTCCCGCAGCCCCGCCCCGGGCACGGACTGCGCCGGCCGCACCCGCTGCAGAGTATGAACCGGAACCCGAACCGGTCAAAATCAAGGCAAAAAAAGAGCCCGAGCCGATTGCCGACACCCTTACCGACGAGTGGGATCCCTGGACCGATGGCGACCCCTCGTTCGATGTCTCAACACCGCTGCCGCAGCAGCCCCGGCAGAAGACCGATCTCGAACGTATGAGCGAAGGGATGACCCCGACCCGCCGACCCGCACCGGCAGCAAAACAGCTGGATATGGTCCAGATGGCCGAGCCGCGGAAAAAATATTCCCACCTGCCGCTTATTGCTGACGAACTCCAGGCAGATCTCAACCGCCGTGCAGCAGATATGCCCGTACCCAGGGAAGACACCGGGCAGCCGGCGCAGGGAAAACGGAGTAAAAAGAAGGGGCTGTTCCACAAGTAAGCAGTCCCGCGGGAACCGGGCACTTTTTTTAGCGGATTACCTTATGCGAAGTAGTCCGCAATGTTGTGGAAGATCCGCATGTTGAGCGATTCGGGATCGGGCCGCTCGCCGCTCCGGCGCAGCTGTTCTTTTACGAGCGGCCAGTCGTAGAGGTTCGTAAACTCCATTGCCCGCTCCGGGTGCGGCATCATCCCGAGCACTTTCCCGTCCGCAGACGTGATCCCGGCAATATCCTCCACCGAGCCGTTCGGGTTGTACGGGTACTCGCCGCCTGCGGGACTTAAGTCCTCGCGGCAGTAGGTGAACGCAACCTGCCGCTGCCGTTTGATCCGCTGTAAGGTTTCGGGGGAACTGGAGAGGTTACCCTCGCCGTGCGAGACCGGGCAGTAGAGTTTCACGATCCCGTGCGTCCAGATGTTCTCGGCCGCCGGTTTGAGCGTGACAAACCGGCACTCGAGCCTCCCGATCCGGTTGGGCATGAGGGCAATATCCCGGGAATACTTCCTGTCAAACGCCGGGACAAGCCCGAGGTTTGCAAGGATCTGGAAACCATTGCAGATCCCAAGCACAAGGTTGTCCCCGTCAAGGAACTCCATGAGGTCGTCCCAGAGATTGTTTTTCACCCGGTTTGCATACGCGTTTCCCGCTCCCGTGTCGTCACCGTACGAGAAACCGCCCGGGAAGACGAGGAGCCGGTAATCGGACAGCCGCTCCCGGCCCGCAATCAGGTCGTTGATGTGGACAATCGCGGAGTCCATGCCGGCCCGGCGGAGGGCCTCCTGCGTCTCCATCTCGGAGTTGATCCCGTACCCGCTCATGATCAGGGCCCGGTCCGCAATAAGGGGGCGCGGGTCTTTGGGTGAAAGTGTGGGCGTCATGGTCAGAATCCTCCGAATGGTGCCTTGTAGGCTTTTTCCAGGGCAGCGATCTCCTGTTCGCAGAGAAGTGTCTCTCCCGTGATCCGCAGCCGGCTGCCGCCGACTGTGCCGAGCAGCAGGGCATCGGCACCGAGTGCCTGCTCGAATGCCCGCTTGTGGTCCGGCGCTACCGTGACCACGAACCGGCCAAGGGTCTCGGCAAAGAGGAACACGTCGGGCCGGACATTCGACGGGATCGTGATGTCCATCCCGAGCCTGCCACCAACGGCCACCTTTGCAAGGGCAATGCCAAGGCCTCCCCTCCCGACCGGGAACGCCGATGCAACGAGTTCGTGGCTGATTGCATCGTACAGTTTCCGGTACCGGGTCTTTGCCGCTTCGGCATCGAGCGCCGGTACAGAACCACCGGACCGGCCGTGCAGGGCATGATACTCGGAGCCGCCAAGCTCCGTCCCATTCGCACCGATAACGTAGACAAGGTCGCCGGCGATCTTGGCATCGAGCGAGACTGCCTTTCCCGCATCCGGGTGGACACCGATGGACGAGATGAGAAGCGTCGGGGGAACCGAGACCTTTACCCGGTTGTTCTCTGCATCGTAGCCCGAGAAATCGTTGAACATGCTGTCTTTCCCGGAGATGAACGGCGTCCCGAAGGCTTTTGCATAATCGTAACAGCCCTGCGCCGCCTTTTTGAGCTGCCACAGGCGCCCGGGTTCATCGGACGAGCACCAGCAGAAGTTGTCGAGGAGCGCGATAGTATCCGGGGGAACACCGATCGCAACAAGCCCGCGGATGGCGGCATCGATCGAGGCCCCGGCCATCCGGTACGGGTCGGGCTCCGAGTACGAGGGGAAGAGCGCCTGCGAGAGTCCGACGGCCTTCTTCGAGCCCGGAACTACTTTTGTGAGCGTTGCAACGGACTGCACCCGCCCCTTCCCCTGCACCGGCCCGAGCACATGGCCGCCCTGCACGGTGTGGTCGTACTGGACGGTCACAAATTCGGTCGAGCAGATATTTTTCCGTCCCAGCATCGCAGCGAGGGTCTCGTCGAGCCGGGCGGGACAGGGAAATTCGGGCTCGGTCGTATCCGCTTCCTGCGGTTCCGTGGTAAGGTGCTTCTTTGGCAGGCCGTCGTGGAGGAACGCGAGCTCGATATCCATTGCAACAATTCCCTGGCATTCGACAATACACCGCCCCGTGCCGGTAAATTCGCCGATGACCGTTGCCTCGACCTCGCGGCGCTTCATGAGGTCCATGAACTTATCGATCTTCTCCGGCGGGACGGCAAGCGTCATACGCTCCTGGGACTCCGAGATCCAGATCTCCCAGGGGGCCATGCCGGGATACTTGAGCGGGACCTTGTCAAGGTCCACCCGGCACCCGTTGCTCTCCTTTGCCATCTCGGCAACCGAGCAGGAGAGCCCCCCGGCCCCGTTGTCCGTGATGCTCCGGTACAGGCCGAGATCCCGGGCCTCCTTCACGAGAACATCGGAGAACTTCTTCTGCGTGATCGGGTCGCCGATCTGGACGGCCGTCACCGGGCTGTTGGGGTCGAGCGCCTCGGACGAGAACGTAGCGCCGTGAATCCCGTCTTTCCCCACCCGGCCGCCGGCCATCACAATGAGGTCCCCGGGCTCCGCCTTCTTCTCGTACAGGTTTTTCTCCCCGAGTTTTCTTGGCATCACGCCGACCGTGCCGGCAAAGACGAGCGGCTTTCCCGCGTACCGGTTATCGAAATAGCAGAAACCCTGCGGGGTCGGGATCCCCGAGCAGTTGCCGCCCGTGCCGACGCCCCGGACAACACCTTCAAAGATCTGCCGGGGCGAAAGTACCGGGTTCTTCTTGTCTTTTCCCCGGTAGAGCTGCGGGTCTGTTGCCGGGTCGCCAACGCAGAAGCCGTAGATGTTGATGCAGGGCTTTGCCCCGAGGCCAAAGCCGATCGTATCCCGGTTCACGCCAACAATTCCCGTAAGCGCCCCGCCGAACGGGTCGAGCGCAGACGGCGAGTTGTGGGTCTCGACCTTGTGGGTCACAATATACTCGTCGTCAAAAATAATCGCGCCGGAGTTGTCGGTAAAGACCGTGACGCAGATGTCATTCTCGCCTTTTTCTTTCCGGATCTCGTTTGTCGCGGCCTGGATGCAGGACTTGTACAGCCCTTTTGGCACGTCGTCGTCCATTGCCGAGGCAAAGATCGTGTGCTTGCAGTGCTCGCTCCAGGTCTGGGCAAGGGATTCTATCTCCACGTCGGTCGGCCAGCGCCCGTATTCGCCAAAATACTTCCGTATCGTATGGAGCTGGTCGAGATCGAGCGCAAGCGGCCCCCGACGCACACCGGTTTCGGAGTCCACGATTCCTTCTTTTCCCAGCCGTACGAGATCCTCATCGGGTATCTCAAGGTCCACGAGGCCGACACTCTGCATCTCGTGCAGCTGCACCCGGGGCACCGCCCGGTCCATCCCCTTGTCCCCGTATTCCTGCCGGGTCTTGATAATGACGCGGTTCACGAGAGGATTTGCCAGGTTGTCACCGAGCCGGGCGATCGTCTCAGGTGGGAGATGGCCGCGGACAAAATAGAGCTGCGAGGAATAGACCGCATCGCCATCGGAAAATTTCACCTGGCAATAATCCTCGATGGTCTGGCGGGCCGTTGTTCCCACGTTGTCGGTCACGCCCGGTAAAAACCCGACCTCGATTGCATAATCGAAAAATGCGGTTGTTGCTTCGTCCACCACAAATTCCTGTACAACCGGGTTTGAGAGCCGGGCACCGATCTCAGAGAGTACATCGCGGGTAAAATCCCGGGAACCGGTTGCAATCGTGTACACATCGACAAGTGCAAGGGAATCGACCGGGAACCCGAGACCCCGGATCCGCTCGGTCCGGGTCTTCTCGCGGGGATCGTTTTTATAGTGAACTTCTATGCGGTGGACAAAAGAAGCCATGCATACTGGTGGGCGCAGAAGAAGAAAATAGGTATCGTCCCTGACATCCCCGCCATGGGGGAGACAGGGTTATTCGTTGTACCGGGTTACCGTGATCGGTTCGATCATCGCGTTGATGGTAAAGTCGAACGGGACAACGCCGATCCAGCCGGCCCGGGCAAACATGTCCTGGAAACAGATCCCGGCAACCTTCGCCTCCGGGTGGCTCAGGGTAAGGTCCCGCACCATCTCTTTTGTGGTTGGCATCATTGGCATGGAAAGCCCGCCCATGATCACGATCACTTTCGGGGAGACTATTGCATGCGCACCGGATGCCTGCATCCCGACATCGGGGACATCGGTGATCGTCCGGGCCTTGCTCTCGTCAAGGAGCGGGACAAAGACCTGGGTCAGGTGCAGGCCGCGGATCCCGACCGCGAGCAGCTCGACAAACGGCGTGCAGGTCCCGACGCACCCGTAATAAACAACCTGGTCGCCTTTCTCTAAGCCAAGGCTCGTCATGTATTCCTTGAACGGCCGGATAATCCCGGTGACACCGCGGAGGGCTTCCTTCTCTGCCATGATACACCTTTCCGGCAATGTGCCTATTATACGTTTTGAAAACAGGTGCCGGCCCGGTCAGCGGAACCGGTCGTCCGACCTGACCTCTTCGGCGTTCTCCGCCACGCGCTCGAACCAGCCGCAGCAGGATTCCGGATACGAGTCAAAGGACGGGACGTACGGCTTGAGGTCGAGGAGCGGCGTCCCGTCGAGCACGTCCACGTCCTCTATCGAGATCGTGCAGCCATCCACCCCGGTAAGCCGCACGATGGAAAGCCCGATTGCGTTCGGGCGTTTGGGCGAACGGGTCGCAAAGATCCCGTGAGGTGCCGGGTCGAGAAACGGCGTGACCGTGAGGCTGTAGCCCGAGCAGCGGTGCAGCGCGTAGATCAGAATGACGCGGGAGAATGCCGCAAGGTCGGAGAGGCCCTCGCGGAGATCCTCGCGGATCTCGATCGTGCCCCGGACGCCCCGGGCACCGACCGGCTGGATGGGCATGCCGGCGATGTCGGTAAACGGCGAACGGATCGTGCCAATGGGCGTGTAGGAATAATCGGGGCCGGGCTCGTGCTTCATACCGGTGTATGGGCGGCCGGACCCGATAAAAACCAGACCCGAGAAACCCGGAACTAGATTAGGAGGGACGATCAACGCTCATATACACGGAGGGTGCGGCCATGGCAAAGACGAAAAACGGCATACCGGAGAGCTTCACCATCATCAACGAGGACGTCTTTGCCACAAAAAAGATCAGGGCACAAAGCGTAGATCTCGTGGTCACATCGCCGCCGTACAACGTGGACATCCAGTACAACAGCCACGATGACGGCCTTACCTATGCAGAGTACCTTGACTTTTCCCGCCGCTGGATGAAGCGCTGTTACCGCTGGCTCAAAAGCGACGGCCGGTTCTGCCTCAATATTCCCCTTGACAAGAACAAGGACGGCCAGCAGAGCGTGGGAGCGGATCTCACCACGATTGCAAAGGAGTGCGGGTTTTCCTACCATTCCACCATTATCTGGAACGAGGGGAACATCTCGCGCCGGACCGCGTGGGGCTCGTGGCTCTCGGCATCGGCCCCGTACGTGATCGCGCCGGTCGAGCTGATCGTGGTGCTCTACAAGGATTCGTGGAAGAAGACGAGCGGCTCAAAAAAGTCCGATATCTCCCGTGACGAGTTCATGGCCTGGACGAACGGCCTCTGGACATTTAACGGCGAGAAAAAAAGCCGGATCGGCCACCCGGCGCCGTTCCCGGTCGAGCTGCCGCTGCGCTGCATGAAACTCTTCTCTTTTGTCGGCGACACGGTGCTCGACCCCTTTATGGGCAGCGGGAGCACGTTTGTTGCCGCAGCGCAGTGCGGCCGCCGGGCGATTGGGATCGAGATCGATCCCCGCTACTGCGAGATCGCCCGGGGCCGGATTGCAGAATGGGAACGATATCCTAACCGCCAATAACCGGCACCGCCACCTGCACCGGTCATTTTTCATCTTTCGGGCCAGCCCCGATATCCTGCTGCCGGCCGGGCCGGCGCCTGCTCCTTACCGGCCGGTCAGAAAAGCCCGCCGCCGGCTGTTGCCTTGCGGGCCGTACGCACCTCCGCTTCTTCATCGTGGATCTGGCCATGCTGCTTTGGTTCCTCACGGATCGTTGCCGGGGCGGAGGTATATATTCCCGGGATTGTCCGGGTAGAATGTTTGAACCGCCGGGTTCGTTCATCAGAACAACAGATCACTGCTGCCCCCCACTCTGGGGAAAAAGAGGGAGGGGGGTAGGGGGCACCCCCCTCCTCCGGAAATGGAATGCCTGCTGGTTCTGTATGGGAAACAGAGGCCGGTTCTTATGGAACATCCGACGGGAGGTGTCCGGCTGTGCACGTTTTTTCTGCATGGCAGCGGGCCGGTCCGGGCCACAGGGAGGGGTACCCCCCACCTGCCCGGCACGTGGGTGGGGGGTGATCCCCTTTTTAAAAAATAAAGAGGGAGGGGGTGGGGGCCACCCCCCTCCCCCCTTGTGCGATCCGGGCCGCACCGGTTGGGGAAGTCCGGGCATACTTTGCCGACAAGAAAGGCTGTATACCCTTCGGTAAAATACTAAAGATCATGCAGTACACAATCGTCCTCGATCCCGACGAGTGCGGCGGTTTTACCGCCCGGTGCGTCGAGCTCCCGGGGACAGTCTGCCAGGGTGCGAACAAGGGAGAAGCGCTTGACCGGCTCAAAGAGGCGATCGGGCAGGTGCAGCTGGCCCAGCAGGCCGACCTGCACCGCACGATCCAGTCCCTCACATCCGAGATCATCAGGATCGACGTGGCCGACGCTGCGTGAACACTCTTGTTTTCGCACAAAAAAGCGGGGGTCTCCCCCGGATAATTTTATAAAATTGTTTCCAGGATCTCGCACGAGTCCCTGACATACTTCGAGCATTTTGTCCGGAACACGTTGTTTTCCCGCGCACGCGCCAGCTCTTTGGGATCGGAAAGGTTGCAGCCGGTAAGATCCGTGCAGTTGATCGAGTGGTTCCGGCGCAAAAATTCCGTGATGAACTCGTTTGCAACCGTGTAGGTCTTCTTCTTGGCTTCACGGTCTCCGGCTTTTGTCATACCGTATTTCATCCCGATCACCATGAGCGCTCCCGTGACCGCCCCGCATGCGTTTCCCGTGTGCGACATCCCGCCGCCAAGAGCGCAGGAAAGCCGGAGCGCAGTCTCCTTTTCAATACCGAAGTCCTCTGCAAACGCCGAGCAGACTGCCTGGGAACAGGCAAACTCCCCGGCAAAGGTTGCAGCCGCTTCATCGGCCCGTGTCAGTGTCATACTACCGGAGTTATCGCTCCTCGCGGATAATCTGTGCGGGCCCCGACAGGGTTTTAGCGAAACGGTCATACCCTTTTTTGGCTCTGCGGCCAAACGGTATACACGCGAAAAACAGCAGGGCGCACCATGACGTTTACCTTTGCGAGGAGAATCGGGCACGCACCACCATCGTTCCTGGGGGAACTCTTCAGGGTCTCTTCCGATCCCTCGATCATCTCGTTTGCCGGGGGACTTCCCTCGTCGGCACTGATCGACACCGAAGGAATCGCAAACGCGGCCCGCGGGGTCCTTACCGACGACCCGAAGACCGCCCTCCAGTACTCCACCACCGATGGCTACCTCCCGCTGCGGCAGTATATCGCGGACCGGTACAAAAAGCGCCTGGGCCTTCCGGCAACCGCAGACGAAATCCAGATCGTAAACGGCTCCCAGCAGTGCCTCGACCTTATTGCAAAGATCTTCCTTAACCCCGGCGACCGGGTCGGTATGGAACGGCCGGGCTACCTCGGCGCAATCGAAGCGTTCTCGCTTTACGAACCGGAGTTTGCCGCAGTGCCGCTCGACAGCGAGGGCCCGGATCTCGCCGCGTTTAAAGCCATGCAAAAGGCCGGGCCGGTAAAATTCTTCTACGGCATTCCCAACTCCCAGAACCCCTCGGGCTGCACGTACTCGCAGGACCGGCGAAAGGCGATCGCAGAATGCCTCGAAGGTACGGATACGGTCTTCTGCGAGGACGACGCGTTCGGCGAGCTCTTCTTCGACAATAAACCGCGCCTGCCCGTGAAGCGGTACCTCACAGACCAGTCCGTCATGTCGGGATCGTTCTCGAAGATCACGGCTCCCGGCATGCGGATCGGGTGGCTCTATGCCCCAAAGGAGATCCTCGCTGCGTTCAACACTGTAAAACAGGCGGCAGACCTCCACTCGAATTTCCTCTGCCAGCAGATCCTTGCCCGCTACCTTGCGGAAAACGATCTCGACGCTCACATCAAAAAGATCGTTTTAGTCTATGCCCGGCAGTGCCGGCTCATGTGCGATCTCTTTGACGACCTCATGCCCTCACTCTCGCACACAACGCCCGAAGGCGGCATGTTCCTGACCGCCACCCTGCCCAAAGGAATGGACGCCATGACCGTCTTCCGCGAAGGGATCGCACACAAGGTGGCGGTGCTCCCCGGCATGCCGTTCTTCGTGGACGGGGGCGGGGCGGATACGATCCGGCTCAACTTCTCCAGTTCCAATGAAGAGACGATCGCGGAGGGCATGCACCGCCTCGCCCGGGTCGTAAACGCCGGCACCCGGACATAATTACCGGGCATCATTTTTTTACCGGGAAACGTGAGGATCGGTGGTCCGGAGGATCGGTTCTCCGTGACACACCCTATTTTTTTATATATCAGGATTTGCCAGTCTATACTACAGGAAGCGATAGTGTGACAAAGAACCTGATCGTACTCGTGCCCGTGCTGGCACTCTGTTTTGTCGCCCTGGCCCCCCTGGCGGCAAGTGCCGATATCCCGCTCGAACCCGGGCCGGTGATCATCGACACCACCAAGGAGACTACGGAGCCCACGCTGCTCCCGACAGTAACCGAACCAACAAAGGAAAAGACTACCGAGCCGACAACGGAACGGACAACCGTAGTTACCACGGAAAAAACTGCAGAACCTACCACGGAAAAGACCACCGTAGTACCTACAGAAGTTGGCAGCGGCAAGGGCTGGATCGACGTGCACTGTAATGTCGACGGCGCCTCGGTCTACTTCAACGGGGAGTACAAGGGCCAGACTTCCGGGGGAATCCTCTCGGTGGCCGTTGCTACGACCGGTACGCCCGTCTCCACGATTACCGTGACCAAATCCGGATACCAGGAATGGTCCGGGTCGCCCGGACGCATGCCGGGAGAGAACGAGCATGTCTCGGTCTATGCAACCTTAAACCCGGTCTCGACCGCACCCACCACCGTGCCAACGACCATTCCCCCGGTAACGACCGGGCAGATCTATGCCCAGTCCTCCCCGGTAGGTGCCGCGATCTACATGAACGGTAACTTCCAGGGCTATGCACCGCTCGGCATCCCGAACCTGTACCCCGGGACCTATTCCATGAAGGCTTCGCTTGCGGGATACACACCGGACACGACGCTCGTCACGGTATACGCAGGCCAGACCGCCAACTACTACCCGGTGCTCCAGCTGTCACCGCAGCCCCGCCAGACCGGGACCGTGTACGTGAACACCGTCCCGAACCAGGCGTCGGTCTATGTCGACGGCACCTACTATGGTAAGACCCCGATCACCCTCACGCTGTATCCCGGCGGCCACACGGTCAGCATCAAGCTCTCGGGTTACAACGATTACACGACAAACATCATGGTAAGCGCCGGCCAGTCGCAGAACATCCAGGTGACGCTCTCGACCGCCATCTTCGGTTCGATCACCGTGAACTCGGCGCCGGGTGCGAAAGTCTACATGGACAGTACGCAGATCGGAACCACCAATTCCGCAGGTATTCTCCAGCAGACCGGGATCACTTCAGGAAACCACCTCTTCAAGGTGACCAAATCCGGCTACAATGACTGGATGAACACGATCTATGTCCAGGCAAACACCGTGACAACAATCCCGGCAACCCTGACGCCGATCGGCACCAACCCGACACCGGTCCAGGGAACGGGAAGTATTGCAATCAGTTCGAGCCCGTCCAACGCCATGGTCTATGTCGATGACCTCTTCCGGGGGTACACACCGACAACGGTAGAGAGCCTCGCGCCGGGCAGCCACACGGTCCGCCTCACCGCATCCGGGTATGTTGATTACACTACGACAGCGACCGTGGTATCGGGACAGACCTCCCAGATCCAGGTAGCGATGACGACCGCACCGACGCCAACGGCAACACCGTTCTCACCCGGTCCTGAACCGGTCCTTGTGATTGGCCTGCTTGCCGCGGTATTCGGACTGGCTGCGATCGTACGGAGGAGGGAATAACTATGGCTCAGGCATGTTCATGTTCAAGTTCAACAAAACTCGTCGCTGTCGCGATCGTAGCGATCGTGATCATCGGCGGGCTTACCATGTACGCGTATTCGCATTCGAATGCGGCGCTCAAAGAAACCGCCCAGTGGGGCCTTAAGTCAACGGCCGGCGCAATGGCGGCACAGATCAATGCAAGCGAGATCCAGGGGCTCCAGCCCGGCGACGAGAACACCACGAAATATCTCGCGATTGCCAATAAACTCCGCACGATGCGGAGCATGAACGACGATCTCATCAATGCCTACATCGTCAGGGTCAATGCGACCGACAAGACCGCGGTATTCCTGGTTGACGACCTCTACCCGGTCGATCCGCAGGGTTCCGCCCGTATAGGAGAGGCGGACAACTCACCGGACAAGATGCAGATCTTTGCCGCACTCTCGGGACCGACCTCATCGGAGGCGCCGTACTCGGACGCGTGGGGATCGTTCATGTCCGCCTACGCCCCGATCGATGATTCAGCGAGCGACTCAAACGGCAACACCTACGCCGTACTCGGTCTCGATGTCGCTGCATCCGACTACGTGAAATCCACGACCCAGGGGACATGGATCCTCGTTACCGGCGCAGTCTCCATCATCATCGTGCTCGGCTGCCTCTATGTATTTGGCCGCGGCAAGTCCGGTGATGAAAAGGACGCCGCGACAAAGAAGAACGAGTAACCTCCCAAACTTTTTTTGGCCGGGCCTGAATACCGGGTACTCCATGAAATGGTCCGGTGCATCCCTGTCCCTTGTCTTTCTTGTCTGCATCTTCGGAATATTCCTTGCCGCTGGTTGTACGCAGACTGCGGGAACCGGGCAGGTTTCTGTTACTACGACACCGGCTGATACACGCGAGCAGGTCCGGCTCGAAACAACGATGGGAAACATTACGATCGCCCTTGACCCGGACATGCCGGTCACCACGGGAAATTTCCTTAACCTGACAAAAAGCGGGTTCTACAACAATGTCACCTTCCACCGGGTAATTGCCGGCTATATCGTCCAGGCCGGCGACCCCACCGGCACCGGGCGCGGCGGGCCGGGCTACACGATCCCCGACGAATTCACTGCCCATAACCACAACCTGCGGGGCACGGTCGCAATGGCAAACAAGGGCGTGCCCGATACCGGCAGCTCGCAGTTCTATATCAACCTCAGGGATAACACCGGGCTCGACGAGGGATACCCGGTCTTTGGGACGGTAACGGAGGGGCTCGATGTTGCGGATGCAATCTCGCAGGTCCCGGTCGGTGATAAGGACCGCCCGCTCGAAAATGTAACGATCCTGCGGGCATATGTCCTTCCCTGATTTTTTTTTTAAGGAGAAGAAAGAATATCCCCCCTGACAACTACTTCATGTACTTACCATGACGACAGCATCAGGTTCAACGGTACGGCTCGAAACGAACAAGGGGAACATCACCATCGCCCTTGACCCCGAAATGCCGATCACCGCAGGCAACTTCGCAACGCTCGCAGGGAAAGGCTTCTATGACGGCGTCATCTTCCACCGCGTGATCGCCGGGTTCATGCTCCAGGGCGGCGACCCAACCGGCACCGGCTGCGGCGGCCCGGGCTACGCAATAAAAGACGAGTTTACCGCCCACAACCGGAACGACCGGGGCACGATCTCGATGGCAAATGCCGGCCCGAACACCGGCGGCTCGCAGTTCTTCATCAATCTCGTCAACAACAACTTCCTCGACACGAAACATCCGGTCTTCGGAAGAGTGATCGAAGGCATGGATGTCGCAGACAAGATCGGGAACGCGGCAACGGACGACAACGACCGGCCAAAGGACCGGGTCGTTATCCTCCACGCTATCGTGGAGTAACAGGCCCGACAAAAATTATCTTATTTTTATATATCTTTCGTGCCTTGCACCATTATTTTTCTTGAAAAAATTGCATATCGGCCTCTTTTATGCGGGAAATTTCCAGATCAAATCGAAAAAGGCTAGGGTTTGAACAACACATACTTTATATCTGGTGACAAGTACGAAAGAAGTGTTTTCGGAAAATGCATTCACCGGATTAGAAGCCGCGATCGTCCTTATCGCCTTTGTTGTCGTCGCGGCAGTATTCTCGTACGTTGTACTTGGTGCCGGGTTCTTCACGACCCAGTCGGCACAGGAAGCCGTCCATACGAGTGTGGACCAGGCCAGCTCGAGCCTGGAACTATCCGGAGACGTATACGGCATCGGCGATATTCATAACACCAATAACCACCTCGATTACGTAAACGCAACGGTCGCCCTGACGGCCGGGGGAACACCGGTCGATGTCTCCCAGATGATCATCTCCTACAGCGACAATAACGGCGGGCATATCGCCAACATGTCCTACGGAGGGATCGGTACCGACGGAGGTACCTGCCCGAAAAATGACGGAAGCAACACCAGGTACTGGTGTATCGGCGAAAAGATCAACAATGAATCGGCAGTTGCCATGCTTGAAAACAATGCACAGATGATCCTTATGATCGGTCTGCCGGAATCGGCAACACCGAACACGCAGTTTACCATCAATTTCCAGCCTGCGGTAGGGGCATACTTCCCGGTTTCACGAACCATCCCGGGTGGACTGACTCCGGTGCAGGAACTCTACTAAATTCTTTTTTCCCCGGAAATGGAGACCTGTTTTTTATTCCATCTTAAAAAAAACAGGTAAACGCTACTGCCGCCAAAGCAACACCTATCTGCCGGGCCTGCCTAAACCTCTTCACGGAAATACCCGTTATGAAGAAGCGATCCTGCACCACCGACTTCGATCTCGAAGCGCACTCGGAAACGATCATCCGTAACCACCTTAAAAAGCGGCCCAGGGCCGGAACAATGTGGGATCTTATCACCGGAGATCCCGATATTGTAACCGGCTGGCAGATGGCAAACTTTGTCGCTGCAAAAAAACTGGGAATGAACGACCACGGCCGGACCCATGTAACGGTGGCCACTGCATCGGCACTCACGCTGCTTGACCTGCTCGAAGGCTCGTCCTTTGTCCCCGACATCGTGGCCGGGGGCTTTGGCGATAGGGACGATGCGGCTCTTATCGTAATGACCGCGATGCTCTTCCACGACCTCGGGAACATGGTGCACCGCGAGGACCATGCGGACTTAAGCGTCGTACTCGCCCAGCCAATCCTCGACCGGCTCCTGCCCCGGATCTACGACGACCCGCAAAAGCGCACCGCGATCCGGTCGTTTATCCTTTCCGCCATTTACTCGCACCACGGCGTGCCAAAGCCGCTTACGGTCGAAGCGGCCATTGTCTGTATCGCGGATTCGACCGATATGACCAAGGGACGCGGGCGGGTGGCGTTCGAATCGGGAAGCATTACGATCCACTCGGTCTCGGCGCTCTCGATCGAACGGGTGGAGATCCGGAAAGGGAGGGAAAAACCCATCGAACTCGTCATCCACATGTCGAGCCCCGCCGGAATCTTCCAGGTCCAGGAGATCCTCGCTCCCAAAGTCCTTGCCGGGCCGCTTGCCGGTGCCGTGGACGTGATAGCGGTTACCGACGGATCAAACGGGGAAACAAAAGAGATTATTTCAGGCATCCGCATGCAGGGCGCAAAGTTCGTGCCGTACGACAGAAGCGCCACAGCATCCGGTGCCGGGCAGAAGAAAATAAAACGGCGGCACTGATCGGGGGAACGCCGGTTTATGCCCCAGGGCCGTGGGGACGGAGCGTGCCGATGAACGCCCCGAGAGCGTCCCGTGCCTCTTTTTTATCGCGCGATGACACGTCCTTTACTGCTGCGCCGGCGAACCGCTCCCGGACTGCACCGGGCTGTGCACCGACCGTGTCGCACTTGTTGACAAAGACGACAAAGGGTATCTTCTCCGCACTGATCGCGTCGTGGAGGTGGCTGATGAACTCGTCGACCGGCGATGTCGCGTCCACGAGAAGGATTGCGCCGTCCATGCCTCTCCCGATAATTCCCCGGGCAAACTCGAAACGCTCCTGACCCGGCGTACCGTAGAGGTAGATCCGTTTGTCCCCGATCTGGACCCGTCCGTAATCGAGCGCGATTGTCGTTGTTCCCCCGGCACAGTCGGCCTCGATGTGTTTTGCCTGCGGGTCGAGGGTCTGGATGAGCGTGGACTTTCCCGCCCCAAACGCACCGAAAACGACGATCTTGTACTTCTCTTCTGTCATTACACTACGATGGGGGCAGGGGATCTTTACTGTTTCGGTCGGCTCTTTTCGGTGATCCCATCTGTCGCCATTTCCAGAGCCCGATGCAGACCGGGATAAGGAAGGTGATGGCGTAGTACACAAAGACGTCGGGGCCATAGTAGGTCGCAGAAAAGAGCAGGACAATGAAGAGGTAATCGAAAACTACCGCGATTGCCGTCCATGCAATGCCGAGGCCCGCATAATATGCCAGCGGGAGATCCCGACCGGTAAACCAGCGCCACACGATTAGCACGCTGACGGGGGTGAACACGGCAATGAGGATCCAGCCCATGATCCCTGCAAGGGGGGACATAAAGAGCAGGAGAGAGGCAATGTACCCGATCAGCCACAGGAGTATCCCCAGGCCTGCAGTGTCTTTTGCGATCGTTTGCATGACGGGTACGTGGACTACCCGGCTTTTTTACCCTTTGCCACGTAACGCGAAACTGATCGGGCCAAAATATTTTTATCCGGGAAAAGAGGATTGATGTTGCAGTTTACCGGTTTTAACAAAGACACGACAACATGAGGTGGTCCGGATGGTAAAAGGCACGACTGGCCGCCGCGGGCGGGTACACAAAGGCTGTACGGACAGTGAGCACAAGCGCGAGAAAGCGCCATGGGAACTGGAGGAACAGGATGACGATCCCCGGGGAGACCTGCGCGACCTCTATAACGATACGGAAGATCCCGATGCTGACGATTATGACTGGGCAGCCGGGGATGACGAAGAAGAAGACTGACCGGGTATTTTAGCGGTGTAGAAATAACAGGCCATCACTACGGCAACGGCCCGAATGCGGAAATGTATGGCGGGATTGCCGTTTCGGGCGGGAAATTACCGTTCGGATAAACGAACTTAACCGGAAAAAAACCGGGAACAATTTTTTTTTTTAATTCCTGCGCTCCATTCGGCCGCAGGGACCGGATAAAAAAATGATTATTGCCGGCGTTTCTTCCAGTAATAATACCCGGCGTAGACTATCCCGATGATGACCGCGACGATGATCGACATCAGGACGGCGTTGGAGAGGATCCCCGCAAGCCCGGTCTGGTTTTTGACATCGATCGAGACTTTCATCGGGTCTGATACATACGTGGTGTTCAGGGCGTCGCGGTAGCGGATCTCGGAGTCCAGGCCGTATTCCTTGATCGTAGCGTCGCTTGCCACGGTAAGCTGGAACGAGGCCGTTGCCGACTGGCCGGGAGCAAGATCGCCGAGATAGGAGACATCCGCGGTGCTCGTGAACGGGTTGACCGCACTGATCCGGGCCTGGGCGCTTTTAATGGTGGAGTTCCCGATATTTTTGTACTGGACCTCGATCGTCTTCTTGCTTCCCGGGCTCATCTCTATCTCGGAGGACGTGATTACAAAGTCCACCTTGTTGCCGACAACAACACCGACGGTCTCAGTGCGGGACTGGACAAAGTCTCCCTCGTCATTCTGGTAGACCACCGTTATGTCGACCGGGTATTCCTTGTTCTGCGCCGTGTCGGCAACCGATACCTTGTACTGGCAGGAGACCGTGCCATTGGCCGGGAAATCACCGATATAGACACTGTTGTCAACCGGGCTTACCGGGCTGTTGTCGTTCTGCGCCAGCTTGACCGTGGCCTTTGTCCCGTCGAGCGACCCGACATTTTTAAGGGTCAGGTTGACATAACCGTCAGCACCGGCAACCAGGTGATCGGGCTGTGCGGATACGACCTCGGGGAGGACTTCCTGTTTGATGACAAGGGTAACCGGGACGGTCACGTTATCGGTGACGTAATAATACCGGAACGTATCGACCTGGTACTGGATCACGGAATCAAACCGCGTGTACGTGATGTTGAGCGGGAGCACGTAGGTTCCGCCGGGGGCGTCCTTATCGATCTTGGCGTGGACGGTCACCGTCTTTTTTGCAAGGCCCGTAATATCCCCGATCATCTGCGTGTCGGATTTAATCACGAGCGGGGCGTCACCTGCTGAAAGAGTGACAGTAACAAACTTTGCCGTTGAGGGCAGGTCGTCCCGGTCGATAACCGTAGAGCCGACCTGTTTATCGGTACTCTGCCCGGTGTTTTCGATCACGAGCGGGATCTGGATATCCGCTCCGGCCGAGTACTCGTTCGTTCCTGCGATATAGGCAGTCATGTTCGGGAGGCCGTCGAGGTACTTCGTCCCGGCAAGTGCCGGGGCCGCCATACAGGCAACAAGGACCAGCAGGACGGATGCACACAGGAATATTTTTTTCATTGCTGTTCACCTGCCCCGGCCTTTTTTACAGATACGAAAATGGTCATCATGTTCCTCACTGTTTCCTCCTGACGACAAGGAGATAGTATGCGGCAGCGGCGATAATGCCGATAAGTACCACCGCAGCGATCGCCATCGGGATGACTGCATCGGACGCCGGCCGTGGCACCACGTTCACCGGTGCCCGGAAGGTATCGGAGATCTGGCTGTTGTCGAGTGCATCGCGGTACCGTACCTCGGTATCGAGGGTATAGCTGCCCGGGGCTGCCGAGGAAGACGCGGAGACCGCGTACTGGGCGGTGGCCTTCCCGCCCGGCGGGATATCGCCGAGATAGGCGGTCTGGTCGGAACTCGAGAACGGTTCGACTGCCGAGAGCCGGGTCTGCGCCTTGTAGGCCGTGACCGAGCCGAGGTTGGTGTACTCGACGGTAATCACGGAGGTCTGGCCCTGCGTGATGTTTGCCGGCGGCGAGGTGACCGCGAACGTGAGTTTGCCGGCTACCGGTACGCCGATCGTCTCGGTTGACGAGGTCGCCGTGTCGCCTTCAGCGTTCGTGTAGGTTACGGCTACATCGACCGGGTAGCTCTGGGCCTGGGCGTCGTTCGAGATTGCGACCTTGTACTGGCAGGTGACGATCCCGTTTCTCGGGAAGCTGCCGATATATACGCTGTCGTCGGTCGGGATTATGGCGCTGTTGCCGTTTCTCATCAGTTTGACCGTTGCCTGTTTCCCGTCTTCGTACCCGGTGTTCTTGATCGTCAGGTTGATCGTACCTTCGGTTCCCACGACAAGGTTACTTCCTGTGGCGTTGAGGACGTCGATTTTGACGACCGGTTTTATCTTTACGGTGAGCGGGATGACGGTGCTGACCTGCTTATACGTGTTCTCGATGGTCGTGGTTGTCTGCTGGTCCGAGAGCTGGTTGTCAAGGTACTTGTACGTGACCGTGAGCGGCAGCTGGTATTCACCGAGCGTTGCGTCCTGCGTGATCTTCGCGGTGAACTTTACCGTTGTTTTCCCGGGGCTTGCGAGGTCGCCTACCTGCTGCGGGTCGGTCTTGATGACGATCGGTGCTGTGCCGGCTCCGAGTCCGACTTTTACCAGCTTTGCGGTCGTGCCGGCATCTTCCGATGCTATTGTCCCGCGGTTGGTGAGTTCCAGCCAGTTCGTGCCGCCGTTCTGCAATACGACCGCGATCGTGGCGTCCTCGCCGGGCGAGTATTCGTTCGTGCCCCCGATATACGCCGTTATCTCCGGGCTTGCTCCTACGTACTTCGTGGCGCACAGCGCCGGCGAAACGCAGATCACAAGCCCGACGATAAGGAGCAGGGCAAGGTTAGTTGTTTTCTTCATAGGAATTACCTTTTGCAATATATTCGTGTGGCGAACCGGGGATTCCCGGTTGGTGGTGTTCGACGGGTGCCGCACAGGCTGCACCTTTCCTCTTGTCCAGCCACTCGGTGAACTGCCCCATGAGGGAGAGGACGGCAGGCATAACAAAGATGGCCCCGGTAAGGGAGAAACCAACTGCGATGAGGGTTGTCACGCCGAAGTTGCTCATGATGGGGAAACTCGCCAGGCAGAGTGCCGAGAACCCAAAGAAGGTCGCAAGGCCGGATACCGTAATCGCAGTCCCGATCCGGTTCACGCTCTCCTGGATCGCGGCGAGGTGATCGTGGAGACGCTCCTCTTCTTCTGAATAGCGTTCCATCACGAGGATCGTATACTCGGCCGCCACTCCTATTGTCATGGACCCGAGGGTCGCCGTGAGCGGGGAGTAAGAGATCCCGAGGATGTACATCGCAACGGAGTTCCAGCCAACAATCATCACAATGGGGATGAGGGGGGAGACCGCGTGGATGTGGCGGTAGACGAGGGCCAGGAACACAAAGATCAGCACGAAGCCGAGGTAGGTCATGGCTTCCTTGGACTCCGACAGGCCACCAATGAGCGTCGTAAAGATATCGAAGCTGCCGACCGGCTGGACGGTGATACCCGGAGGTGTCTGGAGGAACGCAATGTCTTTTTCCATCTGTTCCTTGAGGTCGAGTTCGGTTGGGATCTCCATCTTGATCGTGCCGAACTTCACGACACCGCGGAGCGAACCGCTGACATACTGGTCTTTTACGGCCGAGGGTATGGTCGCGAGTACGGCATCGAGCTGGCCCTGGGTCTCGGGCATCTTGCCGCCGTTATACGCGAGAACGTAGGTTGCAATACTCGTCGCCGAAGTAAGCTCGGAATGCTTGGACAATTCGTAATTCTGGAAATCGTTGAGCCATCGTATCGTATCGAGATCGGTGACACGGGCGCCCTGGACATAGAAGTCGGCAGTGCTCGTGGCGCCCAGCACTCTTGTGACCTTGTCCATCTGGATTTTCGCCGGCATGTCGCTCGGCACGAAGTTGTTCTCGTTTGCCTCTATGGGGATTAAGGGGTCGAGCTGGAACCCGATCACGGCAACGAGGGCTGCGATTAACAGCACCGGTACCGGGTTTTTCGCGATCTTTACCGAGGTGCTGGTGAGGAACTGGCCATAAGACCAGCCGCTTTTCTTGGGCGGGAGCGTATTGCAGGCATCCGCGCCGGTTGCGTAACAGACCTCGGGAGCCTTCTTTTTTGGCGTATAGTCGATGATATGGGCGACTGCAGGAATCCCGACAAGAGAGACGCAGTAACAGCTCATGATCCCGATCATGGCGACAAGGCCAAACGACCGGACCATCGGCACGGTAGAGATGAACATCGCGGCAAAGCCCAAAGATGTCGCGAGCATCGCGTACATCACGGCCGGGCCGGTCCGGGTGATCGTCATATAGACTGCATTGTCGAGCGATCCTTTGCGCGACTCCTCATCAAGCCGTGCGTGGAACTGGATCGCGTAATCGATCCCAAGGCCGATCATGACCGGGAACGCACCCATCACCGCCATGTTGAGTTTGATGCCGGCAAGGCCCATCAGCCCGAGGGCGGACGACAGCCCGAGACCCACGAACACGACCGGCATGAACCGGTGGCTGACGTAGGAGAAGAGCAGGCCCATTACAATGACCATCAGGATCATGGCGGCGCCGATCAAAACACCCATCTGGGACCCCATTTCGGTCTTCATCTGGGCGGAAAACGCAGGGCTGCCCGAGACGGAGACCTTGACGCCGGTCGGTGGGTCGGATGCGTCTACGAGAGACTGGACATTATTGAGCACAGATGTCTTGGTGTCGTCCGAGAGCCCTTCGTCGAGCTTGACCTGCATGAGCGAGAGAACGTTCGATGGCACCAGCACCGAGCGGCTGGCGGCGGGGATCTGCTGGATCAATACATCGGTCTCGCCTTTTGACTGCGGAAGTACCCCGCCATTCATCTGCTTAAGCGTATCGACAACGCTCGCTGCGCTCGCAATGTGCTGCTGCTGCCGGATGTTGCTTTCCAGCCGGTCCATGTATTTGAGGACTTCCGGACTTGTCGGGTCGCTCGTCTCGATGATCAAAATCAGCGAATCCGCTGCAAACGTGTTGGTGTACTGCTTGTTCGCGATGCCCGCTATGGAGTCCTTGTCCAGGTACGTATCGTTCCCGGTCTCCATGACGATCATCGTCATGCCGAATAAAGCAATGACGAAAATGACGCCAATGATGCCGACCACCAGTTTCGGGCGGTGGTTGACCGTCCGGGCTATGGTATCAAAGATCTGGTCGATCATGCTCGTGTATACCTGTTGTTTACCAGAAAAACCGGAGATGTATCCCCGGCTTCACTGCGGTTTGAACTTACGGGTGTAAACAAAGTACCCGAGCGCGGCAAGAACGACAATAACAATCGCGGCAATACCTGGCATACCCAGCACGTCCATAAGGGATTTTGCCGGGGTCACCGTCACCGTGACTTTCATCGGGTCGGTCGTAACCTGGTTGTTGAGGGCATCGCGGTAGATCACTTCGGAATCGAGACCGTAGCTTTTGGCCGTAGCCCCTGAATCGACCGAGACCTCGAACGACGCCTGCTTCACGTCACCGGGAGCCATCGTCCCCAGGAATGCCGTATCGTCGTTGCTCGTGAACGGGTCGACCGCGCTGATCCGGGCCTGCGCATTGTATGCCGTTGCACCGCCGGTGTTCTGGTACTGGACCACGATCACCGATTTCGCTCCGGCGGGAATCGTGGTCTTGACTGCGGTTGCATTGTATGCAACCTTGCTCCCGACCGGCACCCCGATGGTCTCGGTCTTTGAGTCCACGATATCGCCTTCGCTGTTCTTGTAGTTCACGTACACATCGAGCGGATAGGTCTTGGCCTGCGCATCGCTCGATACCGCTACCCGGAACCGGCAGTCTGCCGTTGCACCCGTCGGGAAATCCCCTACATACATGCTGCCTTCCGAAGGTGTGATCGGACTCGCATCGTTCTGCGCAATTCTTACGGCGGCATTGGTCCCGTTCTCGTACCCGGTGTTCTTCACCGTGAACGTAACATAGCCCTCGTTTGCCGCATTGAGGTCCTGCGCCGAGATGTTCGTGACTTCGATCTGGACAACCGGTTTGATCCGGATCGGCAGCGTGACCGTCTGGTTCACGGACTTATACATGTACTGCAGCGTCTCCGTGCCGGTCTGCTCGACCTGGTACATGTATGTGTAATTCAGTACCAGCGGCAGTTCATACGTGCCCGACGCGGCGTCCTGGCTTACCTTGATATGGTACGTCCCCGACGCCGTGTTGCTCGCAGCAAGGTCACCCAATACCTGCGGGTCGGCTTTGACGACGATTGGCGCATTGCCTGCCGACAGGGTGGCCGTGAGCTGCTTTGCCGTGTTCGACTGGTCTGCACGGTCGATGATGCCGGACTGTACGATCTTGTACTCGTTCAGGCCGGTATTATCAACGGCAATGACAAGGTTCACATCGTCCCCGGGCGAGAACTCGTTCGTGCCCGTGATGTGAGCGGCAAGTTCCGGGCTCCCGGCCATATACTTCGTGCCGGCGAGCGCCGGGGCAATCGTGAGACAGGCCAGGACAAGCGCCACAAGGACGCCGATCCTGATGTACCTGCCCGGTGCACCCCGAAATACGGCACCGGGCTGCGGTGCCGGTTCGGAAAAAGATGGTAAAACGGTATGATATTCCATGCTAATCCTCAGTACGACAAGATTGGGTACTATTGGATATTTTAGTATATAATCAATTCCCTCATTGGATATACATAGTTATCATATTTTTACGGGAAACAGTAGGCTGATGCAGTACATAACACAGGGAGGCAACAACTCCCAGTACCGGTAATTTGTAATGCCTGACGGTAACCTATGTATATGATACATAAATGAAATATTTAAATAAAAAGACGGCCCCGTTTTGAACATCCGTATCCCATGGAGATTGCAGGGAGCCCACGGCCGCAGACAGGGTAACCCGAGGATACGATACCCTTGTTTTATACCTCCCTAATTCCTGCGGGCGCGGCAACAAAAGGAAAAATCCCCAAGCTGCCGGCTGAACTGTCCGGGAGAAAAGTCAGGCCTTTTCCAGCCGTTTCCCGAGTGCAGCGATCTGCTCTAAGAGTTCCTGCTCCCTTTGCGCAAACGCCGTCACATCGGTCATGGTGATGTAGGTGCTCACGGTCTTTTCGTGCCGGACAGAATTGATCTGCCCGTAGATGCACCGCTTCTCGCCGTTCTTGCACAACATCCAGCTCTGGAACTTTGCCGGCGGTTCCGTGCAGGCGATGGACTTCCGGTACAGCTCGTCCATCATCAGCCGGGTCTCGGGAGTGACAAGCGCGGTTGTATCCTTGTGCCTGAGTTCCTCAAAGGTATAACCCGACATCTCGCAGACGCGCCGGTTCGCGTACACGAACTGGTCGTTTTCGATGATTACGACTGCGTCCTGGATATTGTCTGCCATCATCCGGAACCTCTGCTCGCTTGCAACGAGCGCTGCGTCCTTGGTCCGAAGCTCTGTGACATCGGTAAGGATCACGAAGTGATAGAGGGTCTCGCCATGCCGGGCACTCGTGACCCGGATAAAGACATCCCGGTACACTCCGTCTTTTCTCAGGATCCTGCACTGGAGATCGGCAAGCACCGGGCCGGGCACGGTCTTTTTGTTGTGGGAAAAGAACGGCTCCATCTTATCCTGGTCTTCGGGGGCAATGATTGCCCGCGGGTCCATTGCCCAGAGCTCTTCGAAGGTATAGCCGGTGATCTCAGCGAGGCTGCGGTTGACAAACGTGCACTTGTCGTTTTCGATAATGAGCAGGGCATCCCGGATATTCTCCGCCATCATCCGGAAGCGCTCCTCCCACTCCCGGATCTCCCGCTCCCGCAGGATATCCTCGGTCACATCGGTTAATATCAGCGTAAAGCCTTTTGCACCATCGTCAAAAACCGTAGGAATGGTTTTCTGCTTGAAGATGCGTTCGCTCGCACCTTTCACCTTAAACGAGAGGGTGCGCTCCGTCTCATCCGCAGAGCGGGAGGCAAGAGCGTTGACCAGTTCGTGGACATCGACCTCGGGCGACCGGAGGTACGTGATGTTTTTCCCGGTCGCTTCCTTGCGGCTGATGTGCAGGAGTTCGAGGAACGTATCGTTGATCTCGATGATCCGGGAGTCGCTGTCAAGGACCATGATCATGTCTTTTGAGCAGCTCAGCATTGCGGAAAGCGGGACGCGCTGCGAAAGCGTAAAGACCTTGGCCATGCCGTACGTCCGCATATCCACCTGGCCGGAGATTAAAAGGATGTCAAGATAACGGCCGGTTGTATTCTTGTTCTTTTTGAGCGCCTTTGCAATGTCCGTGACGCTCATCCCTTCCGGGTTTTTCTTGAGAAGGTCTTTGATCTGGGCAAGTTCCTGCTGGTAATCGTGCATCATGGCGGCAGCGTGTCCCTGAAGTATGGATTATATACGCTCTGTCAACATTTATAATTATTGAAAATTACCAATATGTATCGGAAATAACAATAACGTTTATCTGGAAAAAACGGATTATATAGTAAGGGTAATTAGAAAATTGTGGAGGAAACCAAGATGGATTATGTCTTTACCAATGTTGCCAGTCAGTGGTATGGCGTCATCATGACGTACCTGCCCAGTATCATAGGAGCGCTCATTGTCCTTCTGGTCGGCTGGATCGTCGGCCGCCTGCTCGGTAAGGCAGTCCGGATCCTTCTCGACAAGATCAGCGAACAGCACCTTGTCGAGAAAGTCGCAGACCAGACTTCCTTTTCCGGCTCGGTAAAAGGTGCCGGGATCACCGTAGGATACATCGGCGATATCGCTGTCAGGATCTTCGTGTACCTGATTGCAGTCCTTGCCGCGGTGGATATCCTCAACATGGACTACATGAGCAAGCTCATGACCACGATCGTCGAGTACATCCCGCACGTGGTTGCCTTTGTCATCATTCTCATTGTCGGCTTCCTGCTCGCAGACTACTTCATCGACTTCCTCGGGAAGTACTACGCCAAGCAGGACATCCAGCTCATCAACCCGGTCCTCTTCCTCATGAGGATCTTCCTGTACTTCGTCATCGCAGTTCTCGCGCTCTCGCAGCTGATGCTTGACCTCACGATCATCTACACGTTCGTGACCCCGATTGCATGGGGTATCGGGATCGGCCTTGGCGCCGCAATCGCGATTATCGTCGGCTTCGGTCTCAAGAACCGGAGCGAGGCGATCATGGACAAGATCATCGACACCGTTGTCGAGAAGAAACAGTAATTTTTTTATTTTTTTTTTTTTAGCGTTTTCATGGATTCAATACCGGTAGTTGCCGAATCGTCAATGTTGCCGTAGCTCTCGAAATGGCCGGCGTTATCATCGCTGTCGCCCTGATCCCCGGCCCGGTATTACCGGCATCACTGCAGCTCCGGGCTGATCCGGTCCTGTATGTTTTCCCATTTTTCACGATCAGCCACGATAAACAGGATATTCCCGGACGGGGTACTCCCCGGCCGGTGGGCGGATAAAAAAGCAGAAAGGGTTTGTATTCCTCCCGCTCAAGTACGTGCCGGATGGATGCCCTTCTCTCGTCGCCCGAATTCCAGATGAGCCTGCTCCTCTTTGTCGCGCTTGGCGGATACCTTATCGCGTCGCGGATCAACCAGTCTGCCGTTATCGGCCTCATCCTTGTGGGGCTCCTTGTCGGCCCGAGCGCCCTTGGCCTTATTACCTACTCGGACTTTGTCGAGGGCCTCGCAAAACTCGGTGCCGTGATCCTCCTCTTTGTCATCGGCCTCGAATTCAACATAAAAGAGATCCTTTCTTTGCGGAACGGCGTGATAGCGGCCGTCGGCGTGATCGTCCCGTGGATTGGCGGGTACTGGCTCTCGCTCGTCTTTGGCTTTGACACCGCGGCTGCGATCTTTGTCGGGACAGCGCTTACCGCGACGAGTATCGCGATCACGGCAAATGTCCTAAAAGAGCTCGGGAAACTCCAGACCCCGGCTGCAAAAGCGATCATCGGCGCCGCGGTCATCGATGATGTGCTCAGCCTCCTTGCCCTTGCCATCAGTACCGATGCCGTGAGCGGGACGGTAACTGCCGGGGCGGTTGCCTTTGTCGCCATAAAAGCCGTGGCATTCATTGTGATCGGCGGGGCGTTTGGGATCCTCGTGGTAAGCAGATACGTGGAACGGCTCG
>Ga0268357_100735_pt1 | contig 34227 bp, 32 predicted proteins | sample BioMet10_FD_192466 | JGI IMG/M metagenome (GOLD analysis project Ga0268357, IMG submission 192466) | Sewage microbial communities from Oakland, California, United States - Biofuel 10 (Illumina Assembly) | ecosystem: Engineered > Wastewater > Sewage > Unclassified | place: USA: California... | reverse complement strand
ACGGGCGTGCAGAGGGCCGCAGGCCCTTTGCCGACGGGGTCCAGGGGGCGAGGAGCCCCCTGGCCGCCGGAGGCCGCCCCTGCCTAAACGAAGCAGCCGGCCAGGGTCGGGTCCCCGTCCACAAGGGCGGTGATTTCGGGCAGGCAGTCGCGGCTGGAGAGCACGGTGTAGAAGTCTTCCTTGATGGCGGGGGCCAAGCGCGCGGCCGCGAGCCATTCGTCGCGGACGAAGGGATCGGCGCGCACGGCGTCCCAGAAGCCCGTGGCGCGGAAGAGCGCGGCGACGGTGTCCGCGGCCTCGGCCTGCTGGGGCCGCTGGACGCCCTGGAGCCGGCACATGAGGTAGGTGGCGACGCCCACCTGGAGGCCGTGCAGGCGCGGCCGGACGCTGTGGGCGTCGAGGGCGTGGGAGATCAGGTGCTCGCTGCCGCTGGCGGGGCGCGAGGAGCCGCAGATCTCCATGGCGATGCCGTTGAGCATGAGCGCGGTGGCGAGCAGGGTCATGCTCTGGGCGTCGAACAGGGGCCGGTCGAGGAACTGGTGCACGGTGGCGTCGGAGAGCAGCGCGGCCAAATCGTCCACGGCTTCGCCGCGGGCGTGGAAGGCCAGCTTCCAGTCCTGCACGGCGGAGAGCTTGGAGACGAGGTCGCCCACGCCGGAGAGCCAGAGCAGGCGCGGCGCGGCCAGGCATTGGTCCACGTCCACCACCACGCCCTGTGGCGGCGCGGCGGCCAGGGAGCGGCGCCGGCCGGCGATGGTCAGGCTGGACTGCGGGCTGCAGAAGCCGTCGTTGGAGAGCGAGGTGGGCGCGGCGTAATAGGGCAGCCGGGCGAGGAAGGCCAGGTACTTGGCCATGTCCAGGGCCTTGCCGCCGCCCAGGCCGACCACGGCCGCGATCTTGCGCGGCAGGCCGGCGAAGGCCGCGGTGGCGGCCTCGAAGCTGTTGTCGGCCGCCTCGATCCAGCCGGCGATCTCCACGCCCTCGGCGGCGAGGCCCGCGCGGGCGGCGGTCACGATGGGCTCGGGCAGGCGTTCGCTGGCCAGGACGAGGACGCGGCGGCAGCAGCCGCGCGCCAGGTACACGCCCAGGCGGGCCAGCGCGCCGCCCTTGATGCGCACGAGCCCCGGCACGGCGATGCGCGTGGGCGCGTTCATAGCGAACCTCCCTGGCCGAGGAGCGCCCCGGCCACGTCCGGCCAGTTGTCGAAGGGGCGGAACGTCTCGCCGCGCTGGCCCAGGGCCTGGGCCAGATCGGCCCGGGCGAAGCGCAGATCCGCGCAGTTGGCCAGCGCCGCGGGCAGGTCCGCGAAGCCGTCGCCGGCGAAGGCCACGCGCGCGCCCCGGTCGCGGTGGAAGCGCACGATGGCGGCCTTGTCCACGCCGGTTTCGGCGCAGGTGAAGGGCGAAGGGGCGGGCAAGGACAGGCGCAGGCCGGTCTCCGGCGCATAGACGCCGGGGTTGGCGTGGACCTCCACGGCGTCAAGCAGCCCCAGTGGGCCGAGCACGCGCTCGATGTACCAGGAGCTGCCGGCCGAGGCCACGACCACGCGCCAGCCGGCGGCGCGCAGGAGCGCCACGGACTCGGCCAGGCGCGGGTCCGGGGCCATGGCCGCGGCCAGGGCCTCCAGCTCGGCCTCGGGCGCGCGGATGGCGGCGAAGATGTCGCGCAGGGCCTCGAAATGGGTAAGCCGGCCCTGGCGGTAGGCCGTCCAGGGGGCCAGCGCGCCCGGCGGCAGCACGCGCTCCACGGCGAGCTTGTAGAAGTCGTTGGCGGTCATGGTGCCGTCGAAGTCGCTGACGAGGACGCGATCGGGCATGCGTCACCCCCTGCGGCAGTCCTGCCACAGGGGCGCGGGCCCGGCAAGCCGGACGGGCGTTTGAAACCGCGCGGAGTTCAGACGAGGAAGGAGATGTAGGAATAGCCGGAGATCTCCAGGTGCTTCACGTCGCGGGCGTACTGGGAGAAGAGCACCAGACCGATCCGGTCCAGTTCGTCGGGCGTGGCCTGGAGAAAGGACTCCGGCACGGCGAAGTTGTTGATGTCGTCCATCTTGTGGCCGCAGACCATCTCCGTGAACAGGCCGTCCTCGGTGCGCTCGATGCGCAGGGAGAGCTTGCGCTCGCTGTCCGGCGCGCCGCCCGCGGCCATGTAGCAGAAGACCTCCTCGCAGCAGAGCGAGAGCACGTTGAAGCGCTCCTTGTCCAGGCGGAGCCTGGCCGCGCCGGAGGCCAGCAGGTGCTGCATGGCCGCCATCTCGGCCACGTCGGCGCGGAACGCGCCCTCGACGCCGCGCTTGGGCGCGAGGTAGGCCAGGGTGCTCAGCAAAAAGGCCGTGAAGCCGCCCATGGCCACGCTGTTCTGGAGCAGCGGGCTCAGGCTCTCCGGCACGACGCCGGGAAAGAACGAGCGGCCGCCGGCCACCAGCCCCACGACCAGCGACAGGCCCAGGATGATCCCGTTCTGGTTGCTCAGGCGGGTCATGGCCACCAGGCCGAAGCCGGCGTGGAACAGCAGGGCGGCGATGACCACCAGGAAGCCGCCGATGACCGGGCCGGGCATGTCCAGGACCACGCCGCTGACCTTGGGCATGAAGGCCAGCACAAGCAGGATGGCCGCGCCGGCCGCGCCCACCCGGCGCGAGGCCACGCCGGTCATCTCGATGAGCGGCAGGTTGTCGCAGTAGAGCGAGGGCGCGGCGGTGCCGAGGAGGCCCGCGGCGATCTTGCTCAGCCCGTCGCAGTAGAGCCCGGACTGCACCTGATCGTAGGACACGCGGCGAAAGTCGCGCGTGGAGATCTGCTGCACGAGCATGATGTTGCCGGTGCTCTCGATCATGCTCGCCACCATGGCCATGAGGAAGGCCAGCCAGAGCGGCAGGTGCGCGGCGTTGAGATGCAGCTCCAGCCCCGGCCAGGCCGACAGGTCCGGCAGGCCGAACCAGGCCGCCCCGGCCGCGTGTTCGAAGTCCGCCACGCCGGCGAGAATGGCCGCCCCGTAGCCGCAGCCCATGCCGATGAGCGGGCTCCAGATGCGCAGGCGCGGCCCGCCGAAGAGCATCAGGATCACCAGGGTGAGCACCGTGATCGCGCCCACGGCCACGCGGGACATGGCCACGGTCTGGCCGGCCTCGCCGCCGGCCCAGAGGGACAGGCCGATGGGCACCATGTTGGTGGCGATGAGCAGCACCACCACGCCGCCCACGGCCGGGGTGATGATGTGGCGGAAGAAGCGGATGAAGAAGGTGTACAGGAAAACCACGGGCGCGGTGAGCAGGATCATGCTGGCCATGAGCGGCAGGCCGCCCATTTTGACCGCGTCCACCGAGCAGAGCAGGAACGCGCTGTAGGACCCGGTGAAGAGCACGAAGCCCGCGCCCACGCCGAATTTGCCGCGGCTTTGCAGGAAGGTGAACAACGCGGCCACCAGGGTGATGGCGAAGGTGATGAAGGAGAGCGCCTGGGGCGGCAGGCCCACGGTCTTGCCCAGGACGTTGGGAATGAAGATGATCGCGTCGAACACGAGGAGCACGTGCATGAACGCCAGCGCCACCGTCATGTACAGCGGCGGCGCGCCGTCCGCGTCGTATTTGAGCGCTTCGCGCTTCATGCACCTCCCCTCCTCAGCGTCCGGGGGTATCAGAGGCGCGGGGGTGGACGCAAGGGCGGCGAATCAAAAGAAAGGCCCCGGCGATACCCGCCGGGGCCTCCGCACGGCCTGCGCGCCCCGAAGGGGCTTATTTCGTCTTGGCGTACCAGCCGCTGGACTTGGTGAGCAGATCCTGCACCCGGCCCACCAGCGCGTGCGGGTCGCTGAGGTAGCCCTCCAGCAGCAACGCGGACTCGTAGAGCTGGCGCGCGGCCTGCTCCACGAAGGGATCCGCCGCGTCCCTGGCGTTCAGCTCGGCCAGGTTGCGCACGAGCTCGTGGCCGGGGTTCAGCTCCAGGATCTTCTTGGGCACCGTGGTGTCGCGGTTCATGGCCCGCATGATCTTGTCCATGCTGGAGGTGGTGTGGCCGTCCGGGTTCACCAGGCAGCAGGGGCTGCCCGTGAGCCGGGCCGAGGCGCGCACGTCGGTCACGGCGTCGCCGAGCACCGCCTTCACGCGGACGAAGAGCGCCTCCAGGGCGTCCTTTTCCGGGGCCGGGGCGCTGTCGTCCTTGGCCGCGGCCTCCACGTCCGGCAGCTTGGCCAAGTCGTCGGCCTTGGCCAGCTCCGCCGGGGTCAGGGCGAAGTCCTTGAAGGTCTGCAGGGCGTCCATGACGAACTCGTCGATGGGCTCGTAGAGATAGAGCACCTCCACGCCCTTCTTGCGGAAGATCTCCAGGTGCGGGCTCAGGGCCAGGGCCTCGCGGCTGGGGCCATAGGCGTAGTAGATCTTCTTCTGGTCCGGCTTGGCCCGGGCGATGTACTCCTCGAAGGAGACGAGGTCGTCGGCCTTGTCGCTGGCGCTGGAGTTGAAGCGCAGGAGCCCGGCGAAGGCCTCGCGGTTCACGAAGTCCATGTACCCGGCCTTGAACACGCGGGAATGCTCGCGCCAGAATCCGGCGTACTTGTCCTTGTCCTCGGCCATCTTGGTCAGCTGGGCCAGGATCTGCTTGGTCAGCGTGGCGTTGATCTTGCGGATCAGCAGGTTGTCCTGGAGCGTCTCGCGGGAGATGTTCAGCGGCAGGTCCTCGGTGTCCACCACGCCGCGCACGAACATCAGGTACTGCGGGATGAGGTCCTTGTTCTGGCGCTGGATGAGCACGCGGCGGACGTAGAGGTCCAGGCCCCAGTCCTCGCGGTCGAAGCCCAGGAAGTCGCGGCTCTTTTGCGGGATGAAGCACAGGGAGCTGAACTGCACCGGCGCGTCCACGCTCAGGTGCAGGGTGTCCAGGGGCTCGTCCTGATCATAGGTCAGGAAGCTGTAGAACTCCTTGTACTGCTCCTTGGTGATCTGGAACTTGGGCTCGCGCCAGAGGGCGGGCACGGTGTTGGCGCGCTCGCCGGCCACCAGGATGGGGAAGCTGACGAAATTGGAGTGCTTGCGGATGATCCGGCGCAGTGTCTCGGGGTTGGTGAACTCCTCCGCCAGGTCGGCCTTGAGGCTGACCTCGATGCGCGTGCCGCGGGCGATGCCCTCGCCGGCCTCGCCGTCGCCGGGCGCAAGCTCGCGGATGCTGTACGCGCCCTGGCCGTCGGAGACCCACTCCACCACGGGCGAGCCCTCGCGGTGGCTGCGGGTGACGATGCGCACGCTCCCCGCCACCATGTACACGGAGTAGAAGCCGACGCCGAAGCGGCCGATGATGCCCTCCGCGCCGGCCTTGCCCGCGTCCTTGAGGGCCTTGAGGAAGCTGGCCGAGCCGGAGTGGGCGATGGTGCCGATGTTCTCCACCAGCTCGGCCTCGGTCATGCCGACGCCGTTGTCGGTGATGGTCAGGAGCTTCTTGTCCTTGTCGGCCTCGATGCGGATCTCCAGCGGCTCGTCGCCGGAGGCCGCGTCGGCGTGGGCGGCGGTCTCGATGCGCAATTTATCCAGGGCGTCCGAGGCGTTGGACACGAGTTCGCGGAGGAAGATCTCGCGCTCGGTGTAGAGGGAGTTCACCAGGATGTCGAGGAGCTGTTTGATCTCGGCCTTGAATTCATAGGTGGCGGGCATGTCTCGCGTCTCCTTTGGCGATGGTCTGAATCGCACAAGGCCCCGCTCGGGTGAAAGCGGGGCCTTGTCGGATCATATGGAGGAGTAAGGGCCGTTCGGCAGGAGGTGTGGCGCTCCCGCCTGGGCCTTAAGTAGACACGCTTTTGATCTTGTCAAGAAGGTACTTCTCCATCTCCCGGCGATCCTTGCGCAGGCGCACCAGCTCGTTTTCCAGCACGGCCAGCTTGGCCTTGAGCTCGGCGTTCTCGGCGGCCATGCGCGCCACCTCGCCGCTGGTCTCGTCGATGCGGCCGCAGCTCTGCTCCACGGCGTCCTTGATGGCGGCCAGCTCCTCCGGCGGAACGGAGGGCAGGGCCACGGCGCCCTCCCCGGCGGCGGCGGGCAGGCTCAGCCGGGCCAGGCCCTCGCCGATGCTCCGGGCGATCTCCTGGCCGATGGCCGCGGCCACGCGCAGGGCCGTGTCGGCCAGGGCGCCGGGGTCGGCGGCGAGTTCGCCGGACTGCGGCCGCGGGCGGAAGGGCGCGTCGGTCCCGGCGGCGTCGGCCGCGCCGTCGATGTGCGCGGACAGGGGGAACTGCTTGCCCAGGGCGTCCATGACGTCGGCGGCGCTGTGGCCCAGGCTGAACATCTCGGCGATGACCCGGAAGACCTCCACGGCCTCGGGCCGGAAGCGCTTCTGCCGGCCCGCGCCGGTGCTCGGCAGATGCTGGGCGAAGCGGTTCTTCCAGTAGTGCACGGTGGACTCGGGCACGCCCAGCCGGCGGGCGATTTCGGCCACGGAGAGCAAGCGTTCGTCCGGCGACACGGGCAGCCTCCTTGCGGGTGCGCGTTGCGGATCGGGGGTGAACTTCAGCATACCCCAACAACCCTCTGCGCACAAGGTCGCCAAGTACGAAATTTCCGTTGCGAACACTTGACGTTTTTTTCCAATTCGAATATTTGTGCTTCGTCGATTTTCGGAACGGAAAATATTGGACGAGGAAATCTGCGCATGAAAAAAGCACTCGATGCAGTCGACCGTCGCCTCATCGCCGCCCTGGCCGAGGATGGACAGTCCGGCTCCGGGGAGCTGGCCGAATCGTTGGGCGTCACCGCGCCCACCATCCGCGCGCGCATGAGAAACCTCATCAATCAAGGTCTTCTGCGCGTGGCCGGGCTGGTCGACCCCTTCCAGGTCAAAGGTCTGTCCATCGCGCTCGTCGGCATCAAGCTCATGAGTCAGATGCAGCTCGACCAAAAGCTTGAGGAGATTTCCCGCCTGCCGGACGTCAACTGGGTCGCTGTGGTCACCGGACGCTATGACATCCTTGTGGAGGTTGTGGTCAGCGAGGACATCGCCGATCTTTACAACTTCCTGGACAAGGCCTTGTCCAGCGTCGGCGGCATCGCCTCCAGCGAATCCTTCGTTGTCATGAAGGCCAGGCGTAAGTGGATCCCCCTGCCCAAGGGCGCATGCACCTGGTTCACGGAATAGGCCCTGAACCCCCACAACTTTTTATGCAAGGAGACGCACAATGATCATCGGTATTCCCAAGGAAATTAAGACCCTGGAAGATCGCGTTGCCATGACCCCCGGCGCCGTCGACACCCTCGTCCGCCGCGGCAACACCGTGCTCGTGGAAAAGGGCGCCGGCGCGGGCTCCTCCCTGACCGACGCCGAGTACATCGCCGCCGGCGCCAAGATGGTCAGCGCCGCCGACGCCTGGGGCGCCGAGATGGTCATCAAGGTCAAGGAGCCGATGGCCGCCGAGTACAAATACCTCCGCTCCGACCTGCTCCTCTTCACCTACCTGCACCTGGCCGCCGACGAGGCCCAGACCAAGGCTCTGCTGAAGGGCGGCACCACCGGCGTGGCTTACGAGACCGTGCAGCTGCCCAACGGCACCCTGCCGCTGCTCCAGCCCATGAGCGAAGTCGCCGGCCGCATGGCCACCCAGGTCGGCGCCCACCTGCTTGAGAAGACCCAGGGCGGCCGCGGCATGCTGCTGGGCGGCGTTCCGGGCGTTGCCCCGGCCAACGTCATGGTCCTCGGCGCCGGCATCGTCGGCACCAACGCCGTGAAGATCGCCGTCGGCATGGGCGCCCGCGTCACCGTGTTCGACCTGAACCATGCCCGCATGCAGTACCTGGACGACATCTTCGGTTCCCGCATCGTGACCATGACCTCCAACGAGGCCAACATCCGCGCCGCCGCCAAGGAAGCCGACCTGATCATCGGCTCCGTCCTGATCCCCGGCGCCAAGACCCCGAAGCTGGTCACCCGCGACATGCTGGGCACCATGCGTCCGGGCGCCGTCATCGTCGACGTGGCCGTCGACCAGGGCGGTTGCATTGAGACCACCAAGGCCACCACGCACGATCATCCGACCTTCGTGGTGGACGGCGTGGTGCACTACGGCGTGGCCAACATGCCCGGCGCCGTGCCCCGCACCAGCACCTTCGCCCTGGTCAACCAGACCCTGCCCTTCGCCATCAAGCTGGCGGCCAAGGGTGTCGACGCCCTGCGCGAGGACGCCTCCCTGCGCCACGGCCTGAACACCTACAAGGGCAAGCTGACCTTCCCCGCCGTCGGCGAAGCCCTCGGCATGCCCGCCATCACCGCTGAGGAAGCCCTGGCCTAAGGCCTTCGGATTCACAGCGTTCGCAAGACAAGCCCCCGGCGCAGGAATGTGCCGGGGGCTTTTTTGCATGGCGATGGCGGGCCGAGGTGGTCAGACGGTCTTCGCTTCGGCCGAGTCATAGTGCGCGACGGTCTCCTTCAAGCGGTCGGCATGGGCGTAGATATCGTCAACGGCGGCGATGGAAATGCGCTCTTCGCGCTTGTCCGCGCCGAACAGGCCGAGATACTTCTGCTTCCCGTTGAAGTGCAGTCGACAGATGGGCTTGCGGTTATTGTCGTCGAGCAGCACGCCGCAATAGCTGAGCGTGTCCCGCATGACGATACGCCTGGGATCGACGTCGCAGCGCAAAATGGCCTTGACTGCGTGAAATCCTTCGAGTTCCTCGACCGTGGTGACGATGCTGGGACCTACCTCGGCCGCCGCGTCCTTTTGCTCCGGCGGCTCGTTCGCGGCCTCGGACTGGTTCACGACCATGGCCGACTTGAGCCGTTCATTGATCTGCTCGCTGATCAGAAGCTGGAACGCCCGCTTCACCCGACCGGCGAAAACCTCTTGAATTTTCGCCGTGAAAAAACCGGAATACATCCTCTTCGCGCAAAGTCGGACGAACTCTTCCGAAGGATTCAGCAGCTCACCCGCCAGATATGCCTTGAGCGAACGCGTGTACTTCAGCTCCGCAGCCGCAGACATCACCGCGTCGGCATCCCACTTCGACTTCGTCAGTTTTTTCAATTCGGGAACGAGCGACTCGTCAGGATTCGTGATGTCGAACTCCATGAACGGCTGCGTGTCCATGATGTTCGGGGTGTTGTCGGCGTCGGTGAAAAACTGGTAGCGCACGCCGTCCGTGAGAATGCCGATGCGCGCGCTTGGGGTGACGTTGAAATAGCGCAAAAGCTGCCCGCTTTTCCCGGAGTTGAGGCTGCTGCCGCACTGCTTGCATTCAAGAAGCATCACGATCTGTCCGTCCCGGATAATGGCGAAATCCACCTTCTCCCTGTTTTTCGTGCCGATATCCGCCGTAAACTCCGGCACAACCTCGGCCGGATTGAACACATCATAGCCCAGGGTCTGCAGGAAGGGCAAAATCAGAGCGTTTTTCGTCGCCTCCTCCGTTTGGACAAGCTCCTTGGCCTGGCGGACCCTTTCGGCAAGCTCTTGCAATCGGATGGTGAAGTCCATGCTCCCTCCGGTTCGCATTGGCACGTTGTTACGCATCCCTTGAATTTTCGATAGCAAACCGTATGGAGCTCTTCAAGTAGCCGGGAAAAATTTCAGCCCGGTTGAATACCACCGCCCTCCCGCATCCACCTCGCCAACTCCGCCTCCTCCACTTCCCCTTTGCCCAATTTCTCGAACACCAGCACGCGCTCCACGTCCGGCGCGCGGAGATCCTGGCCGTGCAGGAGCAGAAACAGCCGCGCGGTGACGTAGGCCGTGCGCTTGTTGCCGTCGATGAAGGGATGGTCGCGCGCGATGCCGTAGGCGTAGGCCGCGGCGAGGTCGAAGGCGTCCGGCGGCTCCGCCGCATGGGCGAGCAGATTCCGCGGCCGCGCCAAGGCGCTTTCCAGCAACCCCGGATCGCGCAGTCCCGCCGCGCCGCCGTGTTGGGCGATCTGCGCGTCGTGAACGGCCAGCACGGTCTGCGGCAGAATCCAGCGCCAGTTCATCGCTTGGCCAGCTCGCGCAGGATGTGCCGGTCCGCGCGCATGACCTTCTCCGCCGCTTCCATCTGCGCGGCGAACTCCTCGTCCATCGGGGTCAGCCGATAGCCGCCGTCCGCCGTCTCAGTGAAATAGAGCGTCTCGCCCTCGCCCACCTGCATGCGCGCCAGCGCCTCCCTGGGAAGAATCACCCCAAGCGAATTCCCGATCCTGCGCACCTTCACCACCTGCATGACGCACCTCCCGCCACGATATTTATACAGATGTTATAACGTCGAACATTCTGCGTCAATCCTCCCCCCTTGCCTTCCCGCCGGGATCGCTTATTGTTGGAAACAAAGGGGGCCCGCCATGAACACGCGCGAGCTGATCCTGTACATCGCCATCCCGTTCAACGTCATCCTGCTGCTGATCATCTACTATTGGTTCTTCTGAGCCCCGCCGCGCCCTCCCCGGCTAGGCGCTCCGAACCCATTTCCCCTTGCCAGCGCGCCCCGGGGTGGCTATAGCCAGCCCCATCATGGCAAAAGACCTCATCATCGTTGAGTCTCCCGCGAAGGTGAAGACCATCGCCAAGTTCCTGGGCAAGGACTATGCGGTGGAAGCCTCCGTGGGCCACGTGCGCGACCTGCCCAAGGGCGACATGGGCCTGGACGAGGCCAACGGCTACCTGCCCCGCTACGAGATCATCAAGGGCAAGGAGGACGTAGTGGGCCGCCTGCGCAAGGCCGCCCGCAGCGCCGCCCGCGTCTACCTCGCGCCCGACCCGGACCGCGAGGGGGAGGCCATCGCCTGGCACGTGGCCGAGCTGATCAAGGGCCAGAACAAGAACCTTTCGCGCATCCAGTTCAACGAGATCACCTCCCGCGCGGTGCACGAGGCCCTGGAGCACCCCCGGCCCATCAACTACGACCTCGTGGGCGCGCAGCAGGCCCGCCGCGTGCTCGACCGCCTCGTGGGCTACAAAATCTCCCCGATCCTCTGGAAGCACGTCAAACGCGGCATCTCCGCCGGGCGCGTGCAGTCCGTGGCGCTCCGGCTCATCGTGGATCGCGAGCGCGAGCGCCGGGCCTTCCAGGCCGTGGAGTACTGGGCGCTCAAGGCCAAGCTGGAGGGCTCCGCGCCGCCGCCCTTCCGCGCCGATCTCTGGAAGGTCGGGACCAAGCTGGCCCAGCCGGGCCTGAAGGACATCGGCGACGCCAAAACCGTGGAGGCCCTGGTCGCCGCCGTAAAGGCCGGCAAGTTCGTGGTCGAGGCCGTGGACGAGAAGGAGCGCGCCAAGTCCGCGCCGCCGCCGTTCACCACCTCCAGCCTCCAGCAGGTGGCCAACCGGGCCATGGGCTTCTCCGCCAAAAAGACCATGGGCGCGGCACAGAAGCTCTACGAGGGCGTGGACCTGGGCGACGAGCGCGGCACGCTGGCGCTGATCACCTACATGCGCACCGACTCCGTGCGCATCGCCGACGAGGCCAAGAAGGCAGCGCGCGCCTTCATCCTGGACAGCTACGGCGAGGACTACGTCCCGGCCAAGGCCAAGAATTTCAAGGGCAAGGCCGGCGCGCAGGACGCCCACGAGGCCTGCCGCCCGGTGGACGTGACTGTCACCCCGGAGTCCCTCAAGGGCCGGCTGCCGGCGGATCTGTTCAAGCTCTACCAGCTCATCTGGCGGCGCTTCGTGGCCTCGCAGATGGCCGACGCCCGCTTCCACGACACCACCGTGACGGTCAAGAACGGCAAGACCCTCTGGCGCGCCCGCGGCGAACGCCTGCTCTTCCCCGGCTTCCTCAAGGCCCAGGGCCTGGAGGCGCCGGACCCGGACGCCGAGGCCGAGGAAGGCTCGGAACAGCTGCCCAAGCTGAGCGCAGGCGAGGAACTGACGCTCCGGGACCTGTCCAGCGAGCAGAAGTTCACCCAGCCGCCCCCGCGCTACACCGAGGCCACCCTGGTCAAGGCGCTGGAGGAGCAGGGCATCGGCCGGCCGAGCACCTACGCCGCGATCATCAGCACCATCCAGGACCGCGACTACGTGAGCATGGAGGACAAGCGCTTCGCGCCCACGGAGCTCGGGGCCACGGTGAGCGACAAGCTCGTGGCCCACTTCGCCACGCTCATGGACATCGGCTTCACCGCGGGCATGGAGCAGCAGCTCGACGAGATCGCCGCCGGCGGCCGCGCCTGGGAGGCGGTCATCGAGGAGTTCATGGGCGGCTTCACCGCGGCCCTGGAAAAGGCCGGCGCGGAGATGACCCGGGCCACCATCGAGGCCGGCGTGGCCTGCCCGCAGTGCGGCCGGCCCATGATCGTGAAGTTCGGCAAGATGGGCGAGTTCCTGGGCTGCTCCGGCTACCCGGAGTGCAAGACCGTCATGGAGTTCAGCCGCGACGAACAGGGCCGCATCGTCCCCGTGGACAAGCCGCGCGAGGAGATCACCGACATCCTCTGCGAGCTCTGCGGCAAGCCCATGGCCGTCAAGGTGCCGCGCCGGGGCCGCTCCCACGAGCCCTTCCTGGGCTGCACCGGCTATCCCAAGTGCAAGAACATCAAGAACTTCCGCCGCACCGAGGACGGCTCGATCGAAATTCTGGCCGAACGCCAGGAGGAACCCGCCGGCACCTGCCCGGAATGCGGCAAGCCCATGGTCATCAAGACCACCCGCCGCGGCACCAAATTCATCGCCTGCACGGGCTACCCCAAGTGCCGCCACGCCGAGCCCCTGCCCACCGGGGTGGCCTGCCCGCAGCCCGGCTGCACCGGCCAGCTGGTGGAGAAGACCTCGCGCCGGGGCAAGGTGTTCTATTCGTGCAGCCGCTACCCGGACTGCGAATTCAGCCTGTGGGACCGGCCGGTGCCGGAGCCCTGCCCGCAGTGCGGCTCGCCGTTTCTGGTGGAGAAGCGCAGCAAGGACAAGGGCATGCATCTGGCCTGTCCGAACAAGGACTGCGGCTACGTGAAGGAGCCGCAGGAGTGACACGCGGATTCCATGCGACGTGACGGCAAGGGCCGGAGGATATCACCCTCCGGCCCTTGTCGTTTGCTGGCTCCGCACGGACTGCGCGTTGCGCTCGCTGTCACGGAGTGACTGGTCGCTTACGTCATGCGTCACTCATTCTAGTAAAAACGTTCCAGTAAAGCCACACGCTCCGCATATTCCATCCGGAAGCCCATTTCATACCCGGCCAATCAGAACACGCCAATGCTGCATTCCGTAGGCCTTCGGCTGTTTAAAACGCATGCCGCCGGACGTTGCGCCGAATAATTTCCCTGTCATTCGCTGCATCAGAGAAGGCGTATTGACTTCAGCCTCGCTTTGTGCCTCAATAGTTGCGAATTGCATGGAGGAGGCGCCACTGCCGGCGTCGCCCGCGCCGCCGCCGCACCCGGACGGCGCGGACGGATCAGCGGAACCGCCCCGCCCCCTGCGACGTTGCGCGGTCCTGTCGAGCGTTATCCCTCAGCCTGTCCCGACAAACCAAGGAGACTCCCGTGAAAGCGCAGATCGATGACAATTATCAGCTGTTCATAGAGGGGAAGTGGGTGAAGAGCGCCGCCGGAAAGACCTTCACGACCCACAACCCGGCCACTGGCGAGGCCCTGGCCACCTGCGTCGACGCCAGCGCCGAGGATGTCGATCTGGCCGTCAAGGCCGCCTGGAAGGCCTTCGCCTCCTGGAAGCGCACCAGCCCCCAGGAGCGCGCCGCGCTGCTCCTGCGCATCGCGGACCTCATCGACGAGAACGCCGCGCATCTGGCCATGGTCGAGACCCTGGACAACGGCAAGCCCATCCGCGAGACCTCGTCCATCGACGTGCCCCTGTCCTCGGACCACTTCCGCTACTTCGCCGCGGCCATCCGCACGGAAGAGGGCCGCGCGGTGATGATCGACGACCAGACCATGAGCATCATCCTCCACGAGCCCCTCGGCGTGGTCGGGCAGATCATCCCCTGGAACTTCCCACTGCTCATGGCCGCCTGGAAGATCGCCCCGGCCCTGGCCGCCGGCGACTGCGTGGTCATCAAGCCCTCCAGCGACACACCGCTGAGCGTGCTGGAGCTGGCCAAGATCCTGGCCAAGGTCGTGCCCGCCGGCGTGATCAACGTGATCACCGGCAAGGGCTCCACCGCGGGCAACGCCATGCTGGCCCACCCCGGCTTCCGCAAGCTGGCCTTCACCGGCTCCACCGAGGTCGGCTACACCGTGGCCGACGCCGCGGCCAAGAAGCTCATCCCCGCAACCCTGGAGCTCGGCGGCAAGTCGGCCAACATCATCTTCCCCGACGCGCCGTTCGAGAAGGCCCTGGAAGGCATCCAGCTGGGCATCCTGTTCAACCAGGGCCAGGTCTGCTGCGCCGGCTCGCGCGTCTTCGTGCACGAGTCCGTGTACGACAAGTACGTCAAGGCGGCCGCGGCGGCCTTCAACAAGATCAAGGTCGGCCTGCCCTGGGAGAAGGACACGATCATGGGCTCGCAGATCAACAAGCGCCAGCTGGAGAAGATCCTGGCCTACGTCGAGGTCGGCAAGGGCGAGGGCGCCAAGGTGGCCGCCGGCGGCAAGCGCGCCGACAAGGCCCCCCTGGACAAGGGCTGCTTCATGGAGCCCACCCTGCTCGTGGACGTGAAGAACTCCATGCGCGTGGCCCAGGAGGAGATCTTCGGCCCCGTGGCCTGCGTGATCAAGTTCCATGACGAGGACGAGGTCATCGCCATGGCCAATGACGGCGAATACGGCCTGGGCGGCGCGGTCTGGACGTCGGACATCAACCGCGCCATGCGCGTTGCCCGCGGGGTCGAAACCGGCCGCATGTGGGTCAACTGCTACAACCTGCTGCCCGCGCACGCGCCCTTCGGCGGGTACAAGAAGTCGGGCATCGGCCGCGAGACCCATCTCATGATGCTGGCCCACTACACCCAGAACAAGAACATCTACATGCACCTGTCCGACAAGCCGCTCGGACTGTACTAGCCGCGAAGCCTGCGGGGCGGCTCTCCGGGGCCGCCCCGCCCCGGCGGCGGGGAGGCCGGCATGGCCGAAGAGACCGGGGCGCAAGCGCCCCAGAGCATTACGGCGGACACGCCCGTGGACGAGGTCCTCGACCTGCCCGGGGCCATGACCTACTGCATCAGGAACGGAATTTCGCCCTTCTCCTGCGCCGGGGACTACCCCGGCAGCATCGGCGAGCTGCTCCGGCGCAAAAACGCGCCCGACCCGGAGGGCTTCATCGCCGGGCTGAACGAACTGGCGCGCACGGGCGGCGGCGGAACCTAGAGCGTGATGCCCTGCCGCTCCGCGATGAGCTCGAAGGCCCGCTTGGTCAGTTCGGTGATGTTCGGCTTGGAGACCTGATCGTCCGCGCCCACGCTTTCGCCCTTGTGCCGCAGCCGGTCGGTGATCAGCGAGGAGAAGAGGATCACCGGCAGCGCCTTGAGCACGGGGTCGTCCTTGACGCGCTTGGTCAGGTTGTGGCCGTCCATCACCGGCATCTCGATGTCCGAAACGAGGATGTCCACAAAGTCCGTGAGGACGCGGTTCTCCGCCTCGGCCTTCCGCTTCAGGGCCTGGAGCGTGTCCCAGGCCTCCTGGCCGTTGACGGTCTGCGTGACCTCGAAGCCGGCCTTCTCCAGCATGGTGCCGATCATCTTGCGGATGGAGGTCGAGTCGTCGGAGATGAGGGCGCGGAACTGCTCCTTCTTCACCGGCTTCCTGGTCTCCTTGATCTCCGCCAGGGCGGTGTCCTCGATCTTCATGGCCAGGCCGGGGTTCAGGTCGGCCAGGATCTTCTCCATGTCCAGGACGAGCAGGATGCGGTCCTCGAAGCGCACCACGCCGGTGACGCTGTTGCCGGAATAGGTGTTGAGATGCTTGCCCGGGGGTTCGACCTGGGTCCAGCTCAGGCGGTGGATGCGCGTGACGCCGGAGACCATGAAGGCCGAGATCATGCGGTTGAACTCGCTGACGATGACCTTGGTCTCGCCCTTGGTCGCGTCCATGCGCTTGCCCAGCCACAGGGCCAGATCCACCAGCGGGATGATCCGCGAGCGCAGGTTGAAGGCCCCAAGCACCGAGGGATGCGGAATCTCCGGGAGCTGCGTCACCGTGGGCATGCGGATTATCTCCAGCACCTTGGCGACATTGACCCCGTAATAGCCGCGGTAGCTGCGGCCCGTGGCCGGATCGGCCTCGTCGATGAAGAACTCCACGAGCTCCAGCTCGTTGGTGCCGGACTCCAGCAGGATGTTCGTCTGGCTCATGCGCTCCCTCCGCGGCAAGAGGACTTGAGGCGTTTCCAACCCAAATATTCCGTAGCGGAGTTTATTGCTCCTGTAAACAGGGGGTTCGGGGGAAAAAACGCAGACGGGCCCGCAAAACATACGTAGTCGCGTCGTCTGATAATTTTTCCTGTTCCGAGCGCCCGGTATGCATCATTTGTCTTGACAGCTTCCCCGGCAGGAAACTAATGATCGTTTCAAATTTACAAATAGTTTAGAAATAGTCCTGCTTTTGTTACGCAAGCTCCCGGGCGTCACGGCTCCTCTCCCCCAGGATGTCCGGCACGCCGTGGAAAATTGCGCGCATTTCCATACGGTTATCCATGCGGGGTTGCTGGGGCGAACGTGAATCTCAAAAAACGGCTCTCATCGACGGAAGACCTGCTGCGCGCCATCCGCAGCGGAGAGCCCTATGCGTCCCAGCCCCAGGCGGAATCAAAGGGCTCCGTCTGGACGCGCCAGATCCGCCTGCGCGACCTGCTCCCCGGACGGAAACAGACCGCCGCTCCCGCACCCGCGCCCACCGCGCCCTCGACGCCGGCCGCCAGGCCCGCCAAGGGCTCGCCCACGCCCCAGACCCCACCGCACAACGTCCCGCCAGCGGCCGCAACGGCCGCGCCCAAGGTAACGTCCGCCCCCGGCGGACAGACCGGCGGCAGCCCGGACCGGCTGCTCCGGACGCTCGAAATCGCCCCGCCCGCCAGGGCCCCGGCCAAGCCCAAGCAGCCCTTCTGGCTGCGCCCGGTCTTCGGCGGCCTGGGCAAGCCCCTGCGCCTGGGCGTCAGCGTCTCCGGTCCGGAACTCTCCCTGGCGCTGTTGCGCGTGCCCGCGGGCGCGCTGCTGGCCGCCCGGCGCTTCCCCATGACCCCGGCCCAGGCCCCGGGCGAAAAGGGCTTTCCGGAATTCCTGCGCGCCTGCCTGCGCGACCTGAGCCCGCAGGCCCAGGACGCCGAAATCTGGGCCGTGCTGCGCTCCTCGGACCTGGATCTGAACGTGCTCGCCGTGCCCAAGCTCTCCGGCGGCAAGCTCGACGCCGCGGTCTACTGGACCCTGCAGAAGGAAAAGAAGTTCGCCGAGGCCGAATACGTCCTCGACTATCTCGTCATGGGCCCCACCAAGGACCCCAAGGATTCCCGCCTTGAGGTCCTGACCTGCCTGGCTCGCCGCGCCGACGTGGACCGGCTGCGCGAAGCCTTCCGGGACGCCGGCCGCCCGCTGGCCGGCGTCACCGCCATCCCCAACGCCTTCCTCAACCTCTACCACCTTCCCGGCGCGCCCAAAGGCCACGCTCTGGCCGCCAACATCCACGTGGAGCCCGACTTCTCGGCCATCGGGCTGTACACCCAGGACCGGCTGGTGTTCAGCCGGTTCATCCGCTCCGGGACCGGGAGCATGGCCGAGGCCCTAGCCGATTATTTCCAGGAGCTGTCGCGCCCGCGGCCCGTGGCCGGCGGCGACCTGGAGCTGCCCCTGCCCGGCGAGGCCGCGCCCGCCCCGGCCGACGAAGCCCCGCCCGTGCAGCCCCTGGACGCGGACCAGGCCCTGGCGCTGTTCCGCCACGTGCTGCTGGGCGCACCCCGGCCGGAGTTCGCCCAGCCGGCGCACCTGCTCACGCCCGAGGCCATGCTCGACGTGATCTCCCCGGCCATCGAGCGCCTGGCCCGGCAGGTGGACCGCACGCTGGAGTACTACGCCGCGAGCCAGCAGGCCCGCTGCGACGCCATGCACCTGAGCGGCGAGATCTTCGCCTCGCCCCTGCTGGCGCAGGCCCTGGGCTCGCAGCTCGGCATGACGCCGCTGCGCTTCGACGCCACGGCCATGGCGGCCGAAGGCGGCGCCGAAGTGGCCGACGCGGACCGCATGTTCCTGGCTCCGGCCATGGCCGCAGCGCTCTCCCAGCCCGACCGCGGCATCAACCTCCTGGCCACCTACAAGAACCGCACGGCCCAGGCGGCCAAGCGCAAGGCCACCCAGGGGCTGATTCTGGGGCTGGCCGCGGTGCTCATCGTCATCGGCGCCGCCGGGCTGTTCCTCGAACGGGCCAACACGGCCCGCCGCGCGACCCTGGCGGCGGAGCGGGCCAAGCTGGCGGCCTTCGGGCCCATGCCGGACGAGCGGGGGCTCATGGCCCGGCTGGCCCAGTTCAAGGCCCAGCAGGAGGGCCTGCGCCAGGCCGCCGTGCGCTACCAGATGCCGGCCATCGTCAGCGAGCTGGGCCGCTGCATCCCGCCGGACGTGCGCCTGCTTTCGGTCACGGCCGACCTTGCGGCGCCGCCGGCCAAGGACGCCCAGGGCAAGCCCCAGCAGCAGAAGCCGCCCGCCCAGCAGGCCAAGGGCGGCCCCATGTCCAACTCCGGCGATCTCGTGGTGCTGGAGGGCATCGTCACCGGCGACAAGAGCCGCTTCGACGCCACCCTGTCGCGCTTCGTCATCGCGCTGCAGGCCTCGCCGCTGTTCAGCCTGCCGCTGGTCACCCAGACGGAGCTGCGCGACGTGGACGCCGGCGGCCAGGCCCTCTACTTCATCCTGCACATGGGGGTGAAGTGATGGCGCTCTCGCTGAAGATGGACATCACGATCACGCCCGAGCTGCGTCAGCTCGGCGTGCGCATCGGCATCGGCGCGCTGCTGCTGGCCGCCGCGGCCTATGTTCTGGTGGCCATGCCCGTCATGCAGGGCCACAGGCTGGACGCCGAAATCGCCGCGGCCAAGGCCAACCTGACGCGGCAGCAGAGCCTGGCCCCGGCCCTGGCCAGCCTGGCCCAGGGCGCGCAGAACGCGAGCCTGGCGACCCTGCTGCCGCCGAAGAGCGACCCCGTGCCGCGCACGCGCGTCTATCTGATGCCGGAGGAGATCGGCCACATGGCCAAGGCCCTGGGCGTGGAGCCCCTGGACGTGGCCCTGGACGCCGGCTCCCTGGCCCAAGACCCGGACGCCATCCGGCTCACCGGGGTCTTTTCCGGGCAGTTCGAAGGCTGCCGCAGCCTGCTCATGCAGCTGGGCGGGCTGCCGAGTTTGGCGCGCATGGAGCGCGTGGAGATGCGCGCCGTGGACGGACATATCGAGATGCTGGTGCAACTGCGCATCGCGCTGACGAACTAGGACCGCAGGACCGGAATGCAGAAGCGCGAAAAGATAATGCTGGGCGGCGTGGGCCTGGCGCTCGTTGCGGCCGGGGCCATGTACCTCGGCGGTCCGTCCAAGCAACCTCCAGCCACCGCGCAGGGCCCCAAGGGGCCTTCGCTGGACGAGGTGAAGAAGACCGTGGACCAGAGCAGACTCACTCCCGATCAGCTCTACCGCATCGGACTTCTGGCCGACAACGCCACGGACGACCCCTTCTACGGCGGCAACGCGGTGCTGGCCCAGGACGACGGCCGCGGCCTGCCCGCCGGCGAGTCCCAGGCGCAGCTCGTCTACAGCGGCTTCATCAAGGCCGGGAGCAGGCTTTTGGCCGTGATCAACGGCATAGAATACGGCGTGGGCGACGCCCTGGCCGAGGGCGGCTACACGCTCAAGGCCATCGACAGGAACTTCGTGCTGCTGGAGCGTACGGACAGCTCCACGGGCCGCCGGCTTTCCAGGCGCGTCCCCCTCGCGGAGGACGATTCGGACAAGATCCGCATACGGGTGGTCAAGAAGAGATGAACCGACAGCCGACGATCATCTCCGGGCTTCTGGCCCTGCTGGCGGCAGCCCTGCTCTGGGGCTGCGCCGCCTCCAAGCAGCCGGAGCCCGCATCGGTGGAGGACAAGGCCGCGGTCTGGAAGGCCATGGAGAAGCAGTCCCAGGGGCATTCGCCGCGGGGCCAGTTCATCCTCGGCGAACCGCCGGAGGTCATCGACAGCCCCAAACCCTCGGCGGACAAGCTTACGCTGACCAAGCCGCTGCCCACCACCCGCCTGTCCCTGCGCATGCACAACGCCGAGGTCGCGGCCGTGCTCCAGGCCCTGGGCCGCGCCGCGGGCAAGAGCATGGTCCTGGCGCCCGGCGTCACCGGCACCGTCAGCGTGAACATCGTCGAGCGCCCCTGGAACGAGATCTTCACCGGCATCCTCGCCGCCAACAAGCTCACCTATTCCTTCGACGGCGACACCATCCGCGTCATGGCCCTCACCGACATGCAGGGCGAGCTGGAGATGGAGACCATCCGCCGCAAGACCCAGGCCGAACGCACCGCCGCGCAGAAGGAGGCGCCCTTCTCCACGAGCATCGCCAAGGTCCGCTTCGCCGACGCCAAGCTGCTCAAGCCGACCCTGGAGAAGGCCCTGCCCAAGGACAAGGACAACAAGTCCGTGGGCAGCGTGGAGGTGGACGAACTCACCAACGCGCTGATCATCCAGTGCCCCGAGGCCGAGCTGGGCAAGATCACCAAGCTGCTGGCCCGGCTGGACACGCCGCGCTCGCAGATCAAACTCAAGGCCTACATCGTGGAGACGACCAAGGAAGTCGCCCGCGACCTCGGCATCCTCTGGGGCGGCAGCTACTCCGGCTCGGTGCGCTCGGGCAACAAGCTCGGCGTCTCCGGCGGCAGCGCCCTGCAAAGCTCCAGCACAAGCGGCAGCACCACCTCGACCACCAGCACGGCCGTGGTGGGCACCGGCACCCAGGGGCCCCTCGGCGTCAGCCTGCCGGCCTCCACCGTGGCCAGCTCCCTGACGGGCATGGCCCTGGATCTGACCTTCGGCAAAACCGGCGGCAACATCCTGGAGACCCAGCTCCAGGCCCTGGCCACGGAGAACAAGCTGAACATCATCTCCAGCCCGTCCATTTCGACCATGGACAACCAGAAGGCCTACACCGAGGCCGGCGAACGCGTGCCCTACCAGACCAGCACCGGCACCGGCACCAACATCACCTATTCCACGAACTTCCAGGACGCCATGCTGCGCCTGGAGATCACCCCGCACATCATCGACGACCAGTTCATCCGGCTCAGCGTGCTGATCCAGAAGGACGAGGTCGACAGCTCGCGCACGGTGTCCGGCAACCCGTACATCCTGAAGAAGAAGACCGAGACCACGCTCATCGCCCGCAATGGCGAGACCGTGGTCATCTCCGGCCTGTCCAAGCTGCGCAACCAGCTCAAGGAGTCCGGCATCCCGGGGGTCAAGGACGTGCCCGGCCTGGGCTGGCTGGCCAAGAGCGAATACAAGGACGACCTCAAGGACGAATTCATGATCTTCATCACTCCCCAGGTCCTGGCCGACTGGCGCGCGGGCGAGCGGCAGAAGACATACGAGGAGATTGAGCGCGAGCACAACGCGCAGCGCGAGGCCGAGGCCCGGGGCAAGGCCGGCGCGCAGGACAAGTCCGGACCCGCAGGGTCCGGCGACGGAGGCGCACGATGACCCATTTCGCCGGACAGGGGCTGGTGCGCGAGCCCTTTTCCAGCTCGCCCGACCCAAGCTTCCTTCTGGACACCCAGCAGCACGCCACCTGCCTGCAGGAGCTGGAGATCTCCCTGCGCCTGCGCCGGGGCCTGAACGTCGTCACCGGCGACATCGGCACCGGCAAGACCACGCTCTGCCGCTGCCTGCTGCGCGCCTTCGCCGCCGAATCCGGCGTGGACACGCACCTGCTCCTCGATCCGCACTTCGACAGCAGCGAGGAATTCCTCCGCGTCATCCTGACGAGCGTCTCCGGCCGGCCCGCCGATCCGGATCTGAACCTCTGGCAGCTCAAGGAGACCCTCAAGCAACAGCTCTTCCGCCTGGGCATGGTGGAAAAGCGCCTGGTCATCCTGGTCATCGACGAGGGCCAAAAGATCTCCCGCGAGAATCTGGAGATCCTGCGCGAAATGCTCAACTACGAGACCAACACGGCCAAGCTCCTGCAGATCGTCATCTTCGGCCAGCGCGAGCTGGAGCCCATGCTCGACGCCATGCCCAACCTGGCCGACCGCATCAACGTGCGCCGCAGGCTCACGCCCATGAACCTCTCCGAGACGCGCCGGATGATCCGCCACCGCCTGACGGTGGCCGCCGGCGGCGACCATGCGCCCGGTCTGGACTTCTCCTGGCCGGCCACCGCGGCCGTGCACTTCGCCTCCGGCGGCTCGCCGCGGCGCAGCGTGCGCCTGTGCCACCGGGCCATGCTGGAGATGCTCCTGCGCAAGAAGCGCCGCGCCGGCCTGGCCGAGGTCCTGGCGGCCATCCGCGCCGAGGCCGGCGGCAGGACCGCCCGGCCGCGTCGCAGGCTCGCCGCCGCCGGTCTGGCGGCGCTGGTCTGCCTCATGGGCGGGCTGTGGTACGGCCTGGGCCACGGCGGTCCGGTGCTCGGCCCGACGGCCCCGGCGGCGCAGACGTCGTCCGTCCGCGGCGCGGCCGCGCAGCAGGCGCTCCCGACAGGAATCTCGTCCGAGGGCGTGACCCTTTTGCCCGACCGGACGTCTGACCCCAATGATGCCCGGGATGCCGGGGCGGCGCGGGAAAATCCCGGCGCCGAAGACGACGGGGCCGCCGTCAGCCGTTTGACGCTGCTGCCGCACAACGACCAGGGGCCGGACCTGCGCGAGCGCGTGGACGACTCCCGGCCGCCGCTGATCAACGCCGCCGCGCCCGGGCTCCGCGCCCAGCCCGCGGCCGCCCTGACGCCGGGCCCCCTTGTCCGGACCGCGGCCTATGCGGCGGAGCTCCGCTGACCCGCAGCGGCGGGATTCGAGGACGCCACGATGAAACGCGACCGCAAACGCCTGGGCGAACTGCTCATCGAAGCCGGGGCGCTGACCCAGGCCCAGCTGGAGACCGCGCTGGCCGGACAGAAGAAGTCCGGCCTGAAGCTCGGCCAGTATCTCATCCAGGCCGGCATCCTCAAAGAAAACATCATCATCGACTCCGTGAGCCGGCAGCTGCGCATCGAGCGCTACGACCCCGGCAAGCACAACTACGACGAGCACATCGACACCTACCTGCCCGAGGACGTGGCCCAGAAATACCGCCTGGTGCCGCTGACCAAGCGCGGCCACCTGCTCGTCATCGCCATGACCGACCCCATGGACATCGCGGCCCTGGACGCGGTGGAGATAGCCACCAATCTTGAGGTGGAGCCGGTCATCTGCTCGGAGAACGATTACGACCTGCTCTTCAGCGCCATCTACGGCCGCGGCGAGCAGCCCAAGGATCTCTTCGGCGGCATGACCGCCGCCGAGGAGGACGGCGACATAACCACCCAGGCCGGCGGCGAGGAGCGGGAGGACATCGCCATCGACACCCTGCAGGATCAGGCCTCGCAGGCGCCGGTGATCCGCATGGTCAACTCCATCCTGAGCCAGGCCGTACGCGAGCACGCCAGCGACGTGCACATCAGCCCGGAAAAGGACAGCATCCAGCTGCGCTTCCGCGTGGACGGCAAGCTGCGGATGATCCCGGCCCCACCCAAGGCCAGCTTCCTGCCGCTGGTTTCGCGCCTGAAGATCATGGGCAACATGGACATCGCCGTGTCCAAGATCCCCCAGGACGGCCGCTTCACCTTCATCACCCAGCGCCGCGAGTTCAACGTCCGCGTGTCCAGCCTGCCCACGGTGCACGGCGAAAACATCGTGCTGCGGCTGCTCGAACGCAACGCCCACGGCCTGAACCTGGGCGAGCTGGGCCTGACCCCGGCCGACCGGGCCAAGATCGAGGGCGCGGCCACCAAGCCCTACGGCCTGATCCTGGCCGCCGGCCCCACGGGCTCGGGCAAGAGCACCACGCTCTACGCCCTCCTGAAGCACATCAACACGCCGGACATCAACATCATCACCCTGGAAGACCCGGTGGAGTACCGCATGCCCTCGGTGCGTCAGGTGCAGCTCAACCGCAAGGCCGGCATGACCTTCGCCTCGGGCCTGCGCAGCATCCTCCGCCAGGACCCGGACGTGATCCTCGTCGGCGAAATCCGCGACGCCGAGACCGCCGAAATCGCCGTGCAGGCAGGCCTCACGGGCCACCGCGTGCTCTCCACCGTGCACACCAACGACGCGGCCACGGCCATCACCCGGCTCATCGAGATGGGCATCCAGCCCTTCCTCGTGTCCACGGTGCTCCTGGCCTCCATCAGCCAGCGCCTGGTGCGCCGGAACTGCCCCCACTGCTCCGAGCCCTACCAGCCGCGCCGCGACCTGCTCCTGGCCTTCGGCGTGCACGAGCAGCTGCTGTCCAAATTCCACTTCATGCACGGCACCGGCTGCCGCACCTGCCACCAGACGGGCTTTTCCGGCCGGCTGGCCGTCTACGAGGTCCTGCAGATCAACGAGATGGTCCAGGATCTGATCATGAAGGGGGCCACGGCGCGGGAGATCACCCGCGCCTGCGTCGCCGCGCGCACCATGCGCACGCTCAAGACCGACGCCCTGTCCAAGGTGGCCAAGGGTCTGACCACGCTGGAGGAAGCAGCCGGCGCGGTGATGCTCTAGGAGGCCGGAAATGCCTTTCTACAAGTACACGGCCATCACCGGCAGCGGGGGCAACACCTCCGGCGTGGTCGAGGCCGCCGGCCCGGAGGCCGCTCAGGACCTCCTGGCCGCGCGCGGGCTCATCCCCACCGGCGTCTCCGAGACCAAGGCCCCCGGCACATCCGGGGGGCAAGGCCTGGGCGCGGCGCTGCCCTTCCTGAAGGGGCGGGTCAAGCCCCAGGACGTGATCCTGTTCACCAAGCAGCTGCGGACCATGCTCAACGCCGGCATCCCGGTGCTGCAATCCCTCGACGTGCTCCAGGCCCAGACCGAAAGCCCGCGGCTCAAGGACGCCATCGTCTCCATCGCCGCGGACATCAAGAGCGGCGGCACCCTTTCCCGGGCCTTCGCCAAGCACCAGAGCATCTTCTCCGAACTCTACTGCAACATGATCCACGCCGGCGAGCTCTCCGGCACGCTCACCGAGGTCCTGGAGCGGCTGATCTACATCGTGGAGCACGAGCACAAGGTCAAGAAGGACATCAAGAGCGCCCTGACCTACCCGATCATCGTGGTCGTGGCCCTCGTCGCGGCCTTCTTCATCCTGATCCTCTTCGTGCTGCCGCACTTCGTCTCGCTCTTCGCCAAGGCCAACATCGCCCTGCCCCTGCCCACGCGCGTCTGCCTCGGCCTCTATGCCCTGCTGACAAAATTTTGGCTGCCGACCCTCGGCGGCCTCGCGGCCCTGTTCTTCGGCGTCACGGCGTATTGCCGCACCGAGGCCGGCAAAATCGTCCGCGACGGCATCTTCCTGCGCCTGCCGATCCTCGGACCGGTGTTCCGCAAGGCCGCCATGGCCCGCTTCGCCAGCATCTTCGCCATCCTCCAGGCCAGCGGCATCACCGTGCTGGAGGCCATGGACATCCTCACCGGCACCATCGGCAACGCCTACATCGCTCGCGATTTCAAGAGCTTGCGCGACAAGCTCGAGCAGGGCCGCGGACTCTCCGGCCCCCTGCGGCAAACGCCCTCCTTCACGCCGATGATGGTCTCGATGATCACCATCGGCGAGGAGACCGGCAACATGGAGGACATGCTCAAGGAGGCCGCGCACCACTACGACTATGAGGTGGAGTACGCCGTGAGCCGCATGAGCGAGATGCTCGGCCCGGCCATGGTCGCAGGTTTGACGGGGGTGGTCGGCTTCTTCGCCCTGGCGATCTTCCTCCCATTGGTCGAGCTGATGCAGAACGCCATGAGCGGACTTAAGTAATTCCACTATTGTTCCACTATGTTGCATATAAAATTTTAGATCGGGACTGGACGGCTTGGAACGCTGTTTGCTATAGGTAGAAAACAGGTCCCCGGGAACCGTCCCGGGGGATAAAACGGCAACTTTTTCCCGAGCCTTCGGGAAGCATACCCAAGGAGGAGGAACCCCCATGCAGAAGAGCAAAAAGTCCCGGAGCCAGCGCGGCTTCACCCTGATCGAACTGATCTCGGTGATCATCATCCTCGGCATCCTGGCCGCGGTCATCGTGCCCCGCTATTTCGACATGACCGACCAGGCCCGCAACACCGCCGCCCGCGGTGCCCTTTCCGAAGGCGTGGCCCGCTTCAACCTGGCCTATTCCCAGTACATCCTGAACACCAACAATAAGCCTGCGAACGTCAGCAGCCTCGCGGGCACCAACCTCATCGGCAGTGACACCCTCACTTCCGTGAACATCGGCGACTACGACATCAGCTACGAGCAGTCCGGCACCGCCCTGACCATCAAGGCGATGACCAAGGGTGGCGCCTCGACTCTGGCCACCACCGTCGTGACCTGGCCCAACTAAGGCCGCCGCAACCGGGGTTCCACCGGGGGAAGGACGCTTCCCCCGGCCCCGGGGCAGCAAACGGCCGCGGGGCCTGACCAGCCCCGCGAGGAGGAGGACATGGCCATGCCCCCGCCCCAGCCGTCACCAGCCCGCCGCCGATCCGCCCGGAAACGGAACCGGGCGCGCGGCTTCACACTGATGGAGCTTATCGCGGTCATCGTCATTCTGGGCATCCTGGCCGCGGTGCTCTACCCCCACTACATCGGCTTCATCGAGTCCGCCCGGGACACCGTCTACCAGAACGCCGTCAGCGAAGGCATGAACCGCTTCAGGGACGCCTTCAACCAGTACACCTTCGACACCAAGTCGCGCGCCAGCACGCTGGATCAGCTCGCCGGCAGCGCCTATCTCGACGTGGACGGAACCGGCCGCGTGAACATCGGCGACTACGACATCCAGTACATCCAGAGCGGCACGGCCCTGACGGTCCGGGCCTACGCCAAGGGCGGCGCCTCGGTGCTCGCGACCAAGAACGTCACCTGGCCATAGGCCTTGCCCATTGCGTAGACGGGCCCTCTAAGTGTAGCCTCTTTTTCGGTTTTCGGGCCCGGCGCGCCGCGGTCCAACCCCACCTTCGGAGGCTTGCTCATGGCCCAGATCAACGCCTTCTTCAACATGCTCCACGAGTACGGCGGCAGCGACCTGCACCTCTCCAGCGGCTCGCAGCCCATCCTGCGCCTGCGCGGGCAGCTCACGCGCATCAAGTACAAGGCGCTGGAGCATGAGGAACTCAAGACCATGCTCTACGAGATCACGCCCGAGGCCAAGGTCAAGGAGTTCGAGGAGACCGGCGACGTGGACTTCGCCCACGAGGTGCCGGGGCTGGCCCGCTACCGCGTCAACTTTTTCCTACAGCACCGCGGCATCTCCGCCGTGTTCCGCGAGATCCCGCAGGAGATCCTGTCCGTGGAGCAGCTCGGCCTGCCGCAGCGCCTGCGCGACCTGGCCATGCTCAACAAGGGACTGGTGCTCGTCACCGGCCCCACGGGCAGCGGCAAGTCCACCACGCTCGCCGCGATCATCGACCACGCCAACAAGAACCGCCGCGACCACATCCTGACCATCGAGGACCCCATCGAGTTCGTGCACCAGCCCGCCGGCTGCCTGATCAACCAGCGCGAGGTCGGCCGCGACACCAACAGCTTCAAGTCCGCCCTGCGCGGGGCCCTGCGCGAGGATCCGGACATCATCCTCGTGGGCGAGATGCGCGATCTGGAGACCATCCAGCTGGCCCTGGAGGCCGCGGAGACCGGCCACCTCGTCTTCAGCACCCTGCACACCATCAACGCCGCCAAGACCGTGGACCGCATCATCGAGGTCTTCCCCGAGGACGCCCAGGCCCAGGTGCGCGCCAGCCTGGCCGAGGGATTGCGCGCCGTGGTCTCGCAGACGTTGTTCAAGCGCATCGACAAGCCCGGCCGCGTCGCCGCCCAGGAGATCCTCATGGGCATCCCCAGCGTGCGCAACCTCATCCGCGAGGGCAAGACCCACCAGATCCCGAGCGTCCTCCAGACCGGCCGCGAGGCCGGCATGCAGACCCTGGACGACGAGATCTGCCGGCTCGTCGAAACCCGCGTGATCAGCCCCGGCGACGGCCTGACCCAGGCCCAGAACAAGGAAAAGGTCCAGGCCGTCATCGACCGCATGGGAGGCGCCCAGTGAACATGACCCGCCAGCAGTTCGACGCCCTCATGGCCCAGGTGCTGGAGCTGCACCCCAACGTGTCCGACGTGATCATCACCACGGGCAAGCCCATCCAGGCCGAGGTCGACGGCGAGCTCAAGGACGCCCCCACCACGCCCGACCTGGGCCGGCTCTCGCCGCTGGTCACCAAGGCCATGGCCCTGGCCCTCATCGGCGAAAACGCCCGGCTGCAGAAGTCCCTGGCCGCCAAGGGCTCCTGCGACCTGTCCTACGCCCTGCCGGGCCGCGGCCGCTTCCGCGTGAACATCTTCAGCCAGCGCGGCAGCCTGGCCATGGTCCTGCGCCGCCTGCCCGCCAAAATCCCGACCATGGACGAACTCGGCCTGCCCGCGGCCTTCCGCGAAATGGTCAACGAACGCCACGGGCTGATCCTCGTCACCGGCGGCACGGGCTCGGGCAAGTCCAACTCGCTGGCCGCGCTCATCGACGCCATCAACCAGACCCGCGCCGGCCACATCGTCACCCTTGAGGACCCGGTGGAGTTCACCCACCCGCACAAGAAGGGCACGGTGAACCAGCGTGAGCTGGGCATCGACTTCGACACCTTCGCCTCCGGCCTGCGCGCGGCCTTCCGCCAGGGGCCCAAGGTCATCCTGCTCGGCGAAATCCGCGACCCGGAGACCATGGAGATCGCCCTCCAGGCCGCCGGCACCGGCCACCTCGTGCTGTCCACCCTGCACACCACGGACTGCGGCGCGACCATCGGCCGCATCCTCGGGCTCTTCAGCCCCAGCGAGGAGCGGCTGATCCGCATGCGCCTGGCCGAGTGCCTGCGCTACGTCGTGTCCCAGCGCCTGCTGCCGAAGGTCGGCGGCGGCCGCGTGGCGGCCTTCGAGGTCATGAAGAACACCCTGCGCATCCACGAACTCGTCCTCCAGGGCGAAAGCGGCGACAAGACCTTCTACGGCGTGCTCGAATCCAGCGCGGCCTTCGGCATGCAAACCTTCGATCAGAACTTCCTGGCGCTTTACGAGGCCGGCGTCATCGACGAGGACACCGCGCTCTTCGCCGCCAGCGACCGCTCGCGTCTGGGCCAGATGATCGACAAGAGCAAGACCAAGCGCGGCGAGAAGGTCACCACCCTCGTGCTTGAAGGCCTGGAAGATCCCGCCAAGTAGCAGCTTTTTTCTCGCGATTCGTCCGCCGGGGCTGTTCACAGCGCGGCCGGAGTAGGCTATGGGATAAGCAAAAGCGACACCCCGGACGGCGTGTCGTGGCCGCCCGAAACCCTCTGGCACGCAAGGAGAGACAACCATGGCGGACTATTCCCAAAAGGATCTCCCGGTCCGGATGAATCCGGACGATCTGCTGCGCCTGGACGATGGCACCACCATCCGCTGGGAGAGCAGCGGCGAGGCCAAGGACATCATGCTCAACGACGATTTCATGGCCGCCTGCCAGCTCTTCCCCGGCAACGACTTCACCGTCAGCGCCGGCGGGAGGGACTTCCGCATCACCACGGACTTCGCCGAGGACATCCTCGTCGAAGCGATCTAGGACGCGCGGCCAACCGGAGCGGCCGCGGGCGACAGCGTCGCGCGGCCGCCAGCTCCAAGGACGACCGGATGAACAAGCACCTCCTCGTCACCATCAGCGATGATCACACCGCCCACTGGGGCCTGAAGTTCGTCTGCGCCTTCTTCGGCAACAAGGCGGACGTGCGCCTCACCCTCTTCTACACCGCGCCGCAGCCGCCCGCCGTCTGGGCCGAGGAGAAGAACTTCGAGAGCCTGCGCCGCAACGACGCCTCCGCCGAGGCCATCGTCGCCGCCGGCAAACGCGCCATGGACGCCGCCCGGGGCCTGTTCCTCCAGGACGGCTTCAGCCCGGAGCAGGTGGACGACAAGATCATCACCCGCAATTTCTCGCGCATCGGCGACATCATCCGCGAGGGCGAGACCGGCCTCTACGACGCCGTGGTCTTCGGCCGGCGCGGCATCCTCAACCTGGAGAACTTCCTGGACAAGAGCGCCACCGAGGAGATGCTCGAGGCCAAGTTCGCCTTCCCCGTATGGATCTGCCGCGACGTGGACTATTCACGCCGGGGCGTGCTCCTCTGCGTGGACGACTCCGAGGCCTTCCGGCGCATCGCCGACCATGTGGGCTTCATCCTCCAGGGCGACGACGCCCACGCCGTGACCCTCATGCGCGTGGTCAAGAAGTCCGACCCGCAGCAGCCCGAGGCCCTCTTCGGCGAGGCCATGCGCACCCTGCGGGAGAACGGCTTTCCCGCTGAGCGCGTCAACACCCGCGTGGAGGTCTCCGACGACGTGCCCGGCGCCATCCTGCGCGAGGCCACGCGCGGCCGCTACGCCGCCGTGGCCGTGGGCCGGCCCATGAAGCGACGCGGCCGCCTGGCCGAAATCTTCGCAACTTCCGTGACCATGGTGCTCCTGCGCCGGCTTTCGGGCGCGGCCCTCTGGGTCAGCCGCTAACCTCCGCCTTTTCGCCGGGTCCGGGGGACGCCCCCCGGACGCCCGGAGGCCCGGCCCGCGACGCTGCGGCGTCCGCGCCGGCGCGCCAGGGCGCGAAAAGGGTTGGCAAGGGGCGCGGGATTGGTGTAAACGTTGGAGAAATGGAGGAACGTATGGGCGGCACCGTGACCATCAACGAAGACGAATGCATCGGCTGCGAAACCTGCTGCGAACTCGCTCCGGGCGTGTTCCAGTTCGACGCCGACGCGGGCAAGGCCAAGGTCGTCAACCCCACCGGGGCCTCGGACGACGAGATCCAGGCGGCCATCGACTCCTGCCCGGCCAGCTGCATCTCCTGGGAATAACGCGCGGCGGGCGGGCGTCTAGCGGGGCTCGGCCAGGGCGGCCAGCCCCTCGGGGTCGAGCAGGCGCACGCGGTTTCCGCTGCACTCGATGAGCCCCTGCTCGGAGAGCTTCTTCAGCGCGCGGGAAAACGTCTCGGGAATCGTGCCGAGATAGGCCGCGATCTGGCCCTTGGGCATGTCCAAGGTCAGATCGTCGCGGTTTTGCGCCGTGCGCAGCAGCAGCAGGTACCCGGCCAGACGCTCGGGGACCTCCTTGAGGCTGATCTGGGCGATCTGCGTGACGAAGGCGCGCAGGCGGCCGGCCAGCAGGGCCATGACCCCCAGGCCCAGCTCCGGATCGCGCCGGAGCGCCTCCACGAAGCCCTTGCGGGCGATGCCCACCACCGCGCCGTCCTCCAGGGCCTGCGCGCTGGCCGGATAGGTCTTGCCCTCGAACACCGGCACCTCGGCGAAGGCCTCGCCGCGGCCGAAGACATGCAGGATCTGCTCCTTGCCCGAGGGCGCGGCGCGGTACACGCGCACCTTGCCCGCGACCACCGCGTAGAAATGCGTGCCCGGCTGGCCGGCCTCGAAGAGCACCTCGCCGGCGCGCAACGCGCGCAGCTGGGCGATGTCCGCCAAGCTCCGGAGCTGCGCCTCGGGCAATCCCTCGAACAGCTTCACCGCCTTCAACGCCGCCAGCTTGTCCTGGGCCATGCCGCCTCCCGTTCTCCCGACTGCGCCTCGACCATAGCCGCGCCCGCAGCAGCAGGCAAGGCCGGCGCGGCGTCTAGCCGTCCGCTCCGGGCGCGGCGGTTTCGTCCGGCTCCGGGCCCGGCCGGAACTCCAGCAGATCGCCCGGCTGGCAGTCCAGCTCGCGGCAGATGGCCGCCAGGGTCGAGAAGCGGATGGCCCGGGCCTTGCCGGTCTTGAGGATGGACAGGTTCTGGACGGTGATGCCGACGGCTGCGGCCAGGTCCTTGGAGGACGTCTTGCGCCGGGCGAGCATCACGTCCAGGTTCACGACGATGGGCATGCGGCGCTCCCCCCTCAGATGACGAGATCCTGCTCCTCGCGGAGCTTGCGCGCCTCGTCCATGACCCAGGAGGCCAGGATGACGATGACGCCGGTGACTGCGCCGGACAGGGTGGCGCTGTCGAAACCCACCGTGAGGATGTGCCGGCCGGGCAGGTTGTCCATAGTCAGGATGAGGCTCGTCAGCGTGCCCTGGACCACCAGCAGGCCCTGCGCGGCCAGCACCGCCCAGCCCAGCCGGCGCAGCAGCCCCACCGTCGCGGCGGAGAACATCTCGCCCCGGCCGAAGCGCCGGAACAGCCGCGCCAGGCAGAGGAAGCCATACATGGCCGCCGCCCCCGGCAGCATCGCCGCCGCGAAGCCCAGCGTCCGCATCAGCGGCGTCACCGGACCGTCCATGACCGGCGGCGCGCCCCAGCCCAGCACCAGCATGGAGCAGATGTCCAGCGACGGCCGGACCGCCGCCGGCTCGTAAAAGGCCCAGCCCAGCGCTTGCAGCGCGGGCACCAGCGCGATGCCCGCCAGGAACAGCAGGCGCAGCCGCGAACTCAGGCGTTGGATCTTGTCCATCGGGGCCTCCTCGTGAAATGATGTGGCCTGAAGGTGCTTCAGCTATTATTGTTTGTCAATCATTTTTTGCCGAAAAGCATTTGCAAAAATTCGGGCGACCTGATTCAAGTCAAGGCGCAGCCGCCCGCGACGTGGCATGTTCGGCCCGGAGGCGGAAAACATACCCATATGCCCACACTCATCGCCGTCCTGTCGCTGCTCACCCTGGCGGCGCACGCCCTGCGCCAGGGCGACGCCTTCCTCTGCGCCGCCCTGGCCGCGCTGCCCCTGCTGCTGCTCACGCGGCGCGGCGCGGTCCGGCTCGTGTGCGCAGCGGCGCTGATCCTCGGCGCGGCGTTCTGGGTCCGGACGGGCCTCGACTTCGTGCGGCTGCGCGCGGCCTTCGGCGAGCCCTGGCTGCGCCTGGCGCTGATCCTCGGCGGCGTGTGTCTGGCGGCGCTGGGCTCCGGGCTCTGGCTCCTCGGCCGGCGCGCCCGGACGCTCTTCCCGCGCGAAGCCGATCGCGAAATCCCCCAGGCCGCGGCCTTCCTGCTCACGGCCGGGCTGCTGGCCCTGGCCCGCGCCAAGGCCGGCGTGGCCGTGCTCCTGGCCGACCGCTTCCTGCCCGGCTCCGGCTGGCTGGCGATCCTGGCCCTGGCGGTCTACGCCGCCTGGCTGGCCGGCCGGATGCTCGACCCCGCCGCGCACCGCCGCCTGCGGCCGCGCATCTGGGCCCTGTTTTCGGCCGTGTTCTTCCTCCAGCTGGGCCTGGGCCTGGCCGGACTGCCCGATTTTCTCATGACCGGCCGGCTGCACCTGCCCGTGCCCGCGCTCATCGCCGCCGGGCCGATCTTCCGCGGCGGCGGCTACTTCATGGCCATCCTCTTCGCCGCCACCATCGTCCTCGTGGGCCCGGCCTGGTGCAGTCACCTCTGCTACATCGGGGCCTGGGACGACCAGTGCGCCCGCCGGGGGCCGCGCGTTCCCCGGCGGCTGGGCCGCGCCTGGACCATCGGCGGCCGCCTCGCCGCCCTCGTCCTGACCTGCGGCGGCGCGCTGCTCCTGCGCCTGACCGGGGCGGAAACGCCCACCGCCGTCTGGCTGGCCGCGGGCTTCGGACTCCTCGGCGTCGGCGTCATGCTCTTCGTCTCGCGCCGGCTGGGCGTCATGGCCCACTGCGCCGCATTCTGCCCCATCGGCCTGCTCGGCAACCTCCTCGGCCGGCTCATGCCCTGGCGCATGCGCATCGACCGCGCCGCCTGCACCGACTGCGGAGCCTGCGCCCGCGCCTGCCGCTACTCCGCCCTGGGTCAGGCCGAGATCAGCGCCGGACGCCCCGGCCTGTCCTGCACCCTCTGCGGCGACTGCTCGTCCGCCTGCGCCCACGGGGCCATGGGCTACCGCTGCGCCGGGCTGCCCCCGGCCGCGGCGCGCACCGTCTTCATCACCCTCGTGGCCGCGCTCCACGCCGTGTTCCTGGGCGTGGCGCGGATCTGACCGGGGAGGGGAAGAGAGCCTCCGGCGGCAAGGGGGCTGCGCGCCCCCTTGACCCCGCGCCCCCTTTCAGGGGGAGGAGTATTGTCCCGCGCCCGTCCACACGTTCGTACCCCATATTTCAAAACAGAGAGGCCGGCATGGCGTCCGCCATGCCGGCTCTTTCCTGTGGAAAACCAAAGCAGAAGCGTGCGAGGGACACGCCGGACAAGGCGCGGGACACTGTCGCCCCCCTGAAAGGG
>Ga0268357_100734_pt1 | contig 34318 bp, 36 predicted proteins | sample BioMet10_FD_192466 | JGI IMG/M metagenome (GOLD analysis project Ga0268357, IMG submission 192466) | Sewage microbial communities from Oakland, California, United States - Biofuel 10 (Illumina Assembly) | ecosystem: Engineered > Wastewater > Sewage > Unclassified | place: USA: California... | reverse complement strand
ATGTGCGGACAAGGTTTTACCTCTGCTTTTTGTCCCACTATGGTCTTAAATCGTGTTTTTGATTACAATAACAGCCATAATAAAAAGAACCAAATAGTAATCTTACCTATTTCTGCTATTAGCAATTATTTACGAGTGGACATTGTTACTTATAAGGACATGCCTCAGCCCTTGTTTGTAAATAAGTTTATAGAAATACTGCAACAAGAAATAAAAGATGTTTATGAAAAAATAAAGTTGCACAATTAAATATCAATCAGGAAAAGGCTTATAAACAAAATAATAAAAGAACTGCTAACAACGCTATCCACGGAACATTATTCGCCCCTATTGGATAACATTGCTAGCGGTTCTTCTTTTTTTCTATTATTATTCCGAATTACATCCACAACAATAAAATCATACCCATAACTTCCAGTTTGTAGTTCTATGATACCATAAAGTTTAAGGCAAGCATATAATACATCAGCTAAGTCTAACGAAGTGTCAAAAAACCATTTTCACATCATATTTTCTATAAAAAATATAGTTTATAAAGATTGTAGCCCACCTTTTGCAAAAAAAGAGACTTCGGTAAAATTACCGAAGTCTCCAGAGCAAGTCATATGGCGGAGTGGGTGGGATTTGAACCCACGCGGGGTTTACCCCCCCCTAACGATTTAGCAACGTCAGGACCCCTAGACCCGCACTGTATCTAGTGTCTAAGGCTTCCAAGCATTCCAAATGTTGTGTCCGTATATCCCTGTTTTTCCACTTTTTACAACACTTCCAGAAAAAACTGTCCTACAAACTGTCCTACTTTTTTTATTTAGAAAATCTATAAAGTTCTGGCATAGTAACCTTTCCAACAGGTCAAAAATTTTGTCAGCAAATTACCTCCATTAAAAAGGAAAAACGAAGACTGCTACACCTTCGCTTATTTAGGTTTTTAATTTTCTTTAAAACGGGAAAATTACAGAGTATATCTAATTCTTGTGATATAATTATAATGTTAAACAATACATCGTTATTTATCGTTCACAATCGCAAGTATAGAATTATTTATCGACAATGAATCCGTAACAGGAGGCTAGCAATGAATTTGCAACAATTGTATTATTTTCGCGAAATATGCAATCAAGGTAGCTATACTAAAGCAGCTGAAACCTTGCATGTTGCTCAATCTAGTATCAGTCATGCTATCCATGAATTAGAAACAGAACTCGGTGTACCACTGTTCGTAAAACGAGCACGTGCTACAAATATGAGCGAATATGGAGAAAAATATTTCTTACACGTTCAAAAAATTATTGAAGAACTTGAAATAGCCAACCGTGAAATACAAGAGCTTAACAATCCTGATAGTGGATGCATTCGCATAGCCTTTGGGCAGACAATTGGCAATCGTTTCCTTCCTAATTTAATACAAAAGTATTACCATCATATAGGTAGTAAAAAGATAAAATTTGAATTAAGTGAAAAAACAGCTGATAATGTAAGAGAATGCCTTTTGCAACACAGCATTGATTTAGGGTTTAGTGCTTTCTTAAAAACAGCAGAAAAAGACTTAGAATATTTTCACATTTTGGATGAAGAGATGGTTGCTGTTGTACCCAACCAACATTATTTGGCCAGCAGAACACATGTTTCATTGAAAGAATTGCTTAAATATCCATTAGTTACGTATTCTCGTCGCTGTGGAACGAGATATTGGCTAGACGTTGTTTTCGAACGGCAATCTTTACATCCAGAAATCATTCAAGAAGTAGAATCTGAGAAAGTCATGACCGCTGCTGTAGCTTCTGGTTGCGGAGTAGGGATTATGCCTAGAATTAGAGAATTATCATTGTATGATGTAACTGCTCTTACCATAGACAATTCTGAAATACATCGTTCAATGTACATGTGTTGGTTAAAAGAAGGACCTATCAAACAGCGACATATAGTAAAACAATTTCGAGATTTCCTAATTACGCAAATTCAACAAATGAAAAACCAAAGTGAGCAATTTTAAATGATATCATATATGTATGAAGTATTCTTTAAGGGGAAAGTAGGCAGACAGTTGTGTGGCTTGACGGCATAACGGCCTGCCTATTTTTTGTTGCCTATTTTTATAAAAGGCAAAGGGAAATTTGTGGAAAAATGATTATCAAAAGCATACCAATGAAAAATGCAATGGTAAATGGCATAGCTATTTTTGCAAGCTTCATCACCGGTATCTTTGTCATAGAACTGGCCACGAACAAGTTAATGCCCACTGGAGGAGTTACAAAACCTACTGCCAAGTTAACAACCAGCATAATACCAAAATGAATTGGATCTACGCCAATGGTTTTCATGACAGGAGCTAAAATAGGAGTAAGAATCAAAATTGCAGGAGCAGCATCCATAACCATACCTACAAGTATTAGGAATATATTCACTACTACAAGAATCATCCATTTCCCAGAAAAAGTAGTGGTAATCCAACCGCCTACAACCTGAGGAATATGCATTAACGCAAGCACACGTCCAAATGCTACTGCTGCAGAAAGTACAAAGAGAATTGGTGCAATTGTTTTAAGTGAATCCATAAAAATCTGAGGAACTTCTCTTAGTTTTACAGTTTTGTAAATAACTACGCTAACAAACAATGCGTAATATACAGAAATAACAGCAGCTTCTGTCGGGGTAGCAATACCGCCATATATACTTCCCAAAATAATAACCGGCGTCAAAAGAGCCCAAAAACTTTCTTTAAATAAACTGAAAAATCCTTCTTGACGCAATTCTTTAATTACAACCGAGATTCTTTCTCTGTCTTCTCCTTTGTTAAAGCAATAGTACACTGAATAAACCATCAATAGACAGCCAAGCAATATGCCAGGCATGATACCTGCAATAAACATTTTACCAACAGATGTTCCAGCAGAAGTACTATATAGTACAAATGGAATGCTTGGAGGTATAATACAACCAAGTCCACCGGCTACTGTAACTACTGCTGTGGAAAATTCAAGCGTATAACCTAGATTAAGCATGACAGGAATAGTCATAGAACCAACCGCAGCCACAGTGGCAGGTGAAGAACCTGAAATAGCTCCATAAAACATACAAGTAATTACTACAGCACAAGGAATACCACCACGGATGTTTCCAACGAAATAGGTAAATACATTAAATAATTTTTTGGAAATTCCTCCTTGTGCCATTATAGATCCTGACAGCATAAACATAGGAATTGCTAAAAGTGTCATGCTATTCACGCCGCTCATCATATGACGAATAACCATAAGGGGTCTTGCCGCAAATTCTGGATCAGACATCCAAGGCAGAATAGATGATAAGGCCATGGTAAAGGATATGGGAAGCCCTGCCAATAGAATGGCGAAAAAGGCAAAAAATAAAATAGAAGCAGTCATTTTTTTTCTCCTTCCTTTATATAGTTCTTTGCCTCGTGATATGCATCTTCAATGGCACGCAATGCAGCAAGAGCAAATCCAAACGCTACAGACCCTTGGACATAATACATAGGAATTTGACATGCAGCGCTTGTTTGGCCACTTAAAAAAGACCCATATGCAAAATGTATGGCACTCGGCAGTAGATAAATAAAAAATATAGCCATAACAGAATCACCAGCAATCACAACAACATGCCTGATTTTTGTTGGCAAAATCGTTGTAAGAGCATCAATTTTTAGGGAAATATTCTCACGTATGCAGTAACCTATGCTTATAAATGTCATCCAAATTAAGATGAAACGAGCAAGTTCTTCTGACCATTTTAGAGAACTATTAAAAACATATCGTGAAACAATCTGAATTCCCAAAGCAAAAGTCATAATGGCAAGCAAGACGACTAAAAAGTACTTCTCAAAATTTTTATCCATCCATTGCAACGTTTTCATAATCATACTCCTTTCATCAATAATTAGTACTGCAGTCCTCCATTCACATCCAAGACTTCTCCCGTAGTCCATGCAGCATCATCACTAGCAAGATAAGCAATAGATCCTGCAATATCTTTTGTTTCTCCCAAACGAGGAATGCGAACACCGGCTGAAAGCTTATCTACCTTATCCTGAGATAGTGACAAGAACATCTTACCTTTAATAGGGCCAGGAGCAATACTGTTTACTGTGATATTCCAAGGACCTAGTTCGTAGCCAAGGCACATAGTTAGCCCATTTACTCCTGCTTTTGCTGCAGCATAGTTTGCTCCAACACCAGGCCTACCTGTTCGTCCACCAATTGAAGAAATAAGTACTATTCTTCCATATTTCTGAGCTTTCATGGCAGGTGTTACTGCTTTCACCGAATGATAAACTCCCGTTAAATTGATAGCAATAACATCGTCCCAATTCTGTTCCGTCAGTTCATCAATGGGAAAATGACGTACGATTCCAGCAGTTGCTACCAAGCCATCAATACGCTTCCATGTTTTGAGCATTACATTAGCTGCTTCTTGGCATTCCTCTAGCTTACGTACATCACAGGGGTACACTATTACATGGTCTGCCGGATATCCTTTTTTCATCAATTTATTCTTAGTCTCATCTAATGCTTTTTGGGAAAAATCAGTAAGAAAAATTTTTGCTCCTTCCTGTAGTAATCTTTCTGCGGTAGCTCCTGCAATATCACCTGCACCAGTAATCATAATTGCTTTATTTTCAAATCTTTCCATTTTTTTCTCCTTTCGACTATCTCTTTTCAGAGTTTATGCAAATTTTTTTGCGAATTCTAAACAACGGCGGAAATGTTCTTCTCTTCCCAACAACTTAATCCGTTTCACATTTGGGCATTCTACTCCCCTGACAGCTTGAGGAACTTTGGAAATAATCTTTCTGAGAGGAATAGCCCCTTCTCCTGGATAAAGACGTGCTTCTCGTCCTGTAAAAATCAAAGATTCCTTATCATCTGGAATTGCTTTCTCACAATCACACAGGTGAACATAATGAAATAATTCTTTTGGACATTTTTCCAATTCTTCCACTGTTACACGAGAACGATAAAAATGAAGACAATCTAGTACTATACCTGTATTGTTCTTTTGTACATCCTGTAAAAGTTTCATAGCACTTTTCAGATTTGTTACGCTTGCCCAAGTAACAAATTCCAGACTTACTATCTGGTTGTATTCCTTTGCTAAATCACACAGCTGACCGAATTGATCAGTATAAAATTCTTTGTCGTCCGTCCATATATTGCAGAGAATATGATGAATTCCAAGACGAGCAGCAGCATCAAGATCAGCTTCATAATTTGCTACATTCACACCGACAGCAATACGTGCATTTTCCGTATCATGAATAAGAATACCTGTTTCCTCTGCGGCTTTCTTTGTATCTGCAAATAATCGGTGATCTTTAGCAATGTTAAAAGGGTTTTCCCCAACAAGGCCCATTGGAATTGTTCGAAGACTAACCGCATCAAAGCCTACTTTTGCAGCAGTACGTATTAACTCTGGTGGCGGGCAAGTTATATCAGTCAAATGAACCAGAGAATATATTGTTTTCATACATAATTTCCTTTCTATTATTTCTTAAATTTATTTGCCGTCTTGATTTGGAGTTCAACTTGCTCATTACCATAAGCTTTCCGTGCAGTATCGTATACACTTGAGCATTCTTGCTGAAGTTGAGTAAGAACTTCCGGAGATAATGTAATAATCTCTGTTCCAGCAGCTTTTACTTTATTAATCCTATCATCCAGTCGTGCATCACATTGTTGCCTGGAATAAGCGATAGCTGCTTTGCTAACATTTCTAATCAGTTCTTGATCTGTTGCACTTAATGAATCCATAATTTTTTTGCTGATTAAAAGATTATGAGCAGCTGGAAGGTGATTGGTAAGGATTACATATTTCTGTTGCTCGTATATGCGATTGGCGTAAATGTTCTCAAAAGGATTTTCCTGTGCATCAATTGTTCCTTGCTGAAGCGCCATATACACCTCTGAAAAAGCCATCGGCGTAGGATTGGCCCCCATCGCCTCCCAAATAGCAATGTGCAGAGGATTTTCCATGACACGAATTTTTTGTCCTTTAATATCTGCCGGTGATTGCACTTTTATATTCGTAGTCATTTCACGCATACCTTGATCAAAGTATCCTAATAATTCAAAACCATTTTTAATATATTTAGGTCCATAAGAATTTTGAATATCTTGGTCATCCATAGTACTACGAAACTGTTTAACGTCAGCATAGAGGAATGGTAAGTCTATAGCACTAAGTTCTTTGACAAAATTTCCTGTAAACGCTGTTGACCCAAGAAAGAAAGCAACATCTCCTTCTTGACATCCTTCACAAAGTTCAGTATCAGTACCCATAGAACCATTAAAGAAAATATCTAAATTAAGTCTTCCCTTGGTAATAGCATTTATCTCATCAGCAAGGTAATGCACAAGCAAGCCATCGACACGATCTTCTGCACCATCTGTAGCAATAATAAGTTTCTTTGGTTTGCCCTTCGTATAATCAATTGTGCTGTCTAGCTTTGGTTGGATACTATAATTCTTAACAGCTAACGTTGCTGACTCGACTGTTTTCGCATCAGCACTATTCTGAGAAGAAGAGCCCCCTCCACAACCAGAAATAGATAATACTGTAAACCCTGCTATAACGCAGCTTAAAAATTTTTTCTTAAATAATGAAAGTTCCATTATATGTAACTCCTTTCAAAATTAATCATATTTTCTCGATGGGCCATCTGTTTTTATTTAATTGAATAATATCATCAGTATTTCATGTAATCAAATTCATAGATTACATATTAGTCATCAATTTTGTGCACATGAAGGTAAAAATGCTAATAATCAGAATTTTCGCTTTCTTATATGCGGAAATTCTATCACTGCTATTAAAAATAACCATACTCAACTTTTTGATATATTTTTCGATTTAGTACAAAAGAACTGCCAACAACGCTATCCACGGAACACTATGTGTTCCAGTTGGACGACAACATGCCATGTATTTATCAGCATCTTAGTATAAGCCACATTAATTTAAGTAATTGCTGCTACGACTTTAGGCGTAGGTCTAATGGAGTATGTTTTCAAAATTTATGGCAATCACTAGGTCTAAAGTCGTAGAGCATATAACCTTGGAAAGGTAATAACCTGAAAGCAAAATTATTTGTGAATTTGAAAATATGTGCTAGAATTATCTAAGGAAAATAACCTCTCTTGGTGTATCGTCTTGCTTTACAAGAGGAAGCCAAGGTTGACTGAGGTTATTTTTCGTTTATTAAAACCATTTTGACATTAGATGTTGTTTTTTCTATGTAAAGGAGAAAGAAATGAGTGAGCTTATAAAAGCTGTTATGCACGAAGGTGTACACAGCGTTACATTTGAATACAAAGGAATACAGTATATTATTTCTGGATATTGGATGATTGAGGGTTACAAAGATGCCATAAATGATACTTATGAAAAAGTTATTCCAGGAACCTATCATTTTTATCCAACAAAGCAAGAACTTATTGAAGCCAAAATTTTTGATGGTAAGAGTCTAACAGAAATTGTTAATGACATTAAGATACTTGATGTTTTAAACGACTGGGACTAAACTAAAAATACCTAAAAAAGAACCGCTGGCAATACCCTATCCGCAGAGTGCTATTTACTCATGTTGGAGAATATTGCCAGTGGTTCTTTAGTGTCATTGATACTGCTTTCTTTGTTACAACAGTTCTACTTTTTTTGCTTCTCCATAGGATTATCTTCAGTCATAAGCTTTTTAAATTCTTCCATCGTAAGTCTATCCTTATGATTTTTAAGTACCCACTCTCCGTACTTTCTCATTCTTTCCTTATTTGCTTTTTCTTTATCTAAGTCATTTGTTTTCATAGTTATATCCCCCATAATCAAAGTAAATCACGCATCTGTTCCTGTATTGTCTTCCAGTCCCGCTTGTCTGATTCATCATTCTTTACTTTCTCCATCGTTTTCCTTTCGTCCTTATACTTTTTCTTCAGTTCCTCATAAATCCTTTGTTCGTCCTCGTTCTTTGGCTTTGCCATTTCTTTGCCCTCCTATGATATATATTTCCCTAAAGAGTGCAAAAGAAAAAGCCCATCGTCATGATGGGCTCTAATAATCCGATTGACCATCATACAAGCTTTAGCACCTTGGCTACTGCCAGGTTGCTGTGCGGTCAACGAGCTTGTCTCTCGCGCACTCTTTATGGTAGTTCGATTGTAGCACTATATATAATTATTTGCAAACGAGTAAGCTGTTGCAATAACTTTGTCAAGGCCCTGAAAGTTTTGTAAAAAACAGGACCACCTAAATGGTCCTGTTAGTAGACGCCCGGACTTGAACCGGAGTCTCCGCTCTGTTACGAATGGTATGTTCCCACTAACACCACGTCTACCAAGATAATTATAGCTACATAATTTCCCATTATTAGCAATTAGCTTAAAATCTTTTTTTTAAAGGATCAGGTCCATACATATTTGGTCCAGATACACCATCAGAAAAAAATGTCTTTATACCAACAAAAGAAAAAGCGCTTCCACTCGAACCAAGATCATGTCGTCTTCGAACCCCCAGGCACCATGCGCTATACAGAATCATAAGCATAATTCCCGTCAATACCACGCAACTAATAAGGTCAAGTCCATGGCGTAATCTTTCAATAAAAAAGAATACTAAAATCAATGGGCAAATACGTTTAATAAAAGCTTCTCTGCTTATTCTTCCTCTAGAGCAAAAAAATTTATCAGAAATTGTAGTATCAGGATTATCATAATAGTATGGCCCAGATTCTATGCTTCCAGTATGTTGATAACAATTTTCAGTTGTAAGTTTATCAGCATCAGCTTGTCTTGTATGAGTAACAACATTTTTTTTATTTTCTTTTGCCTCATCAATTCCATCGTTAATAACATCCTGTGCAGCTTGCTTAGATGGCATGATTTGTGCTTGTGAATCAATGCCTGTCATAATAACTTTATCATCTTTTTTAGCTACTGAGCTGTTTGTTGCAATCGTAGCTCCGCAAAAGATACAAAACCGGCTACCAGTCTTTATTTCCTTTTTGCAAATTGGACAAACCGTTATATTTTCTTTCACTTCTTCTACTGTTGTATCCTGAATCGGAATATTTTTTACATCTGCTCCACATTGATAACAAAAAATAGCATCAGGTTTCAAGATGGCTTTACAGTTTGGGCAAATTTTCTTAGCATCCATTTTTCAACTTTTCACCCCCCTCATCTTCCTTTGTAAGTAATTATAACACGTTCAATATTTTTATTCATTTTTTAATATAATTAATCTATGCAAACTTGAAGTATTTAGATTTTCTAAAACTAATAATCAAGTGCTAAGAATATAAGTGTGTTATAATAAAGTTGTTAGTGTTATTCACTGTTACTAGAAGGGGGAAACAAGATGTTCTGTTCGCAATGTGGTAATAAATTAGAAGAAAATGCTAAGTTTTGTTCATTTTGTGGAGCAAAGGTCGTTAATTCTGTAGTTAGTACTAACAATTCTCCCCAATCTACCCAGCCCATATCCCAAGTTGTAATTGCACCAGCATCTCCGCCAACAGAAAATGTTGAGCAAAAAATAATTATAGGAAATTTTGCTTTTCCTAATGGCGTTGAAATATATACATCTATTCAAAAAAGACTATATAAACAAATTCCAACCAAAATAGAAGGTTTTGCTTCAATCTATGATACCTATGATAGTATATCTAGTTTTTTAGAAGATGGAGAAGAATTTGGTTACTCACTAATAGGCGAGGTTTTTATGAGTTTTTCTGATCTCTTTGCCGCAAACGGACGCTATGACATTACCGAAAATACCCTTTTGAACCATCCGTTAGCGCAAAATGTTTTCGCTCCTTTTTCTTCCACCGTACAAGCTGTTGAAAATGAGCTTAATATGATTAACGGTAATCAGCTTGCTGCTGATCAGGATCGCGAAGCCCGTAAAAATTCCAGATTCCGTATTATAGGTGGCGGTTTTGGCATAACAGGAGCACTAAAAGGGATGGCTATGGCTGGTGCGTTTAATGCCAGCACTGGTTTAGCCTACGACATTTCGAATTCTTTAAGTCGCCTTTCCTCGTCTTTAGATGCCGTTAATGACCGTACTGATTTATTTAATAAGAGTAAGGACTTTCTTGTCTCCAGCTTAAGAACAAGCCTACAAAATGTAGCGTTAGTTGTCTCTGATATCTTAGGTGTCAGTGTTTCATTCAGCCCGCTTAAATCTGACAATATTTTAGCAAATATCAATAGTAATATAATACGTGGACCTGCCGTTAAGCCAGCTTTAATTGAAGCAATAAAAGCATATCCATACAACGAACTATCCTACAAGATGTATCTTCATTTCTTTCCTGAAGACAGTGAAAGTGTGTCAAAAGTAGCAAACTTTTTTGGCGTTAATATTCCTATCACTAACAAAAATAAGTGCTTATCCGCAAACCAAGCTTTTCAATGGAAATATTTAGATGAATATAAAGATACCATTCGTCAGTGTACAGATTTTTATTTTACACCTGACATTCCTTATGACAAATTGACTAATGCTGTCAATCGTTATGGCAATGTATTTAATATTAATAGAGATGATGTATTGATGCTATATGATGACACAATCTTTGGAAATGCCAAAGATGGCTTTATGCTTTTAAAAGACGGCATAGTTGCACACAGCAGTATTGAAGATACTTTATGCTATGTAAAGCTAAAAAATATCTTAGAATTAGTCCTAAAAAACAAAGATGAGTTAATTGCTAATGTGTATAATCGTAAGGAACCTATGTCCATTTTTATTTCCAAGGGTACAAATCAACTAGACACATTCGTTGAAATGGTTAATCATATCATAAACGCATTTTAAATACCCAGTAGTTATATATCATCACTAGTTTATAAAAGGTACAGAGCAACATTTTTCTTATGTTGCTCTGTACCTTTTATTTATTTTTAAACAATACCACAAACAACCCCTAACTTCTGTATCTATCTTATTATTAATATGATTGCTTTTTTCTTGGCTAGGTCTAACGTAGTATGAAAAAACCTGTTGAAAGCCTCTAGCCCCTGTATTTATCAGCAGCTTAGTATAAGTCATGTTAATTTAGGCAATTGTCGCTACGACTAAAGTCGTAGGTCTAATGGAGTATGTTTTCATAAATTATTGTTATCACTAAGTCTAAAGTCGTAGAGCATATATAACCTTATAAAAACCTGATAATAACTATACCAGAATCTAAAGTTGGTAATTAGTTATTATCAGGCCTTTTACTGGTTTACTGAAAAGTGCTATTGGTTAGCCCATAAGACACTTGTTACCGCCTTTGGATGCCTGCCAATAGCATTTTTTCAGATTTAATATACATTAGAGCATATGGCTAAGTCAAGCAATGACAAAAAAGCAAGCTATTCTAGTATTGAAGTAGAATAGCTTGCTTTATAATTTTGCTCGACAAATTCCAGTTTGTAGTTCTATGATACCATTTTCCCATGAAAAGTACTGTTTTTAGGATAAATAGTCCACCTTTTTTGCTTCTACAAAATCTATAGGCTTTGCATCTTTTAAATTTTATTCTTCCATAATAATAATGCCATTTTCACTAAGCACTTTTTCTACACGTTCTAAGTTCTTTGTTGAAGCTGGCGCAGTACGTCTTCCAAGTTCTGCCGATAGTGCCTCTATCAAAGCCATTAAAGCAACATTGCCGCTTGGGCGATTTACTGAATTAGCATCAAGCTTTGCATCAGCAATATTTATCATTGGATTTAAACTTGTATTAGTTAATAAAACAATTGGCACTCCTAGTTTATGACAAAGTTTTGCAACCTCTATAGTCTTCTTCGTGCAAGGCCAAACAGAAAAGACTACCAATACATCAGTGGCTTTGAGATTAAGTGAAACAAAGTCAAAAATAAATTCTCCTGTATCACTCAATTGACGAACCTTAGGATAAAAGCGATTAACAATATATTCAAAGTAACAGGCCAAAGCTTTACTGGATCTGTATCCAAGAGCATATATATTTTTAGCCTTAAGCAATAATTTAATTGCCTTTTCAAATTCTTCAACATTAGGTTTTGTATATATATTTTCAATCGTACTACAGCTGTCACGAACAAACTTCCTTAGCACTCCATTACTTTCAGCTTTACTTTCTATCGTAAAGCTATCTTTTTCTCGTTTATAAGAGCTTATACTACTTATCATAGCCGTTTTAGCTAAAGCTTTCCTAAACTCCGTATAGCTTTTATAACCAAGCATATTTGCAAGTCGAAGAATTGTAGTAGTTCCTACCCCAGATTCTTTAGCAAGTTCAGAAATGGTCATCATTCCAACTTTACCATAATTAAGTGCAATATAATTACAAAGAACATGTTTTTTTTTAGGAAGCACATCCTTTATTTTCATTATTTCGCTTAAAATATTTTTTTCCATAATATTGCCTCTCACAATGACATAAAACGCTTGTTGGAATAATTCTAGTATTTTTTATGATATTAGTCAATTAGCTATTAATTTGCAATACGATGCGAGGAACTGTGTGTGTCATAACGTAAATATCTTTCTCTGTTAAGCCATTTTTTAACAGAATAGCCATAAAACGTCCCAATGCTTCTACCGGATGTTCGCGATGAGTTTGCCCTCTATCTGTAGAAAGATAACAATGTTCCGCACCTACAGTTCGAATATTACTTACCATTTCTTGAATAGCACATTCATTTTCTGCAATATTATACCAACATTTTTCTATTATAACTCCTTGGTCAGCAAGTTCTTTCTGAATTGAACTATTAATCTTTGTTCTGCTGAATTCAGGGTGTGTCAAAATCATTCTTACCCCTTGTTTTATTCCTTCCTTACATAAAAAATAACTTTCTTTGGGGCTTAGATGACCTGTTGCCAAAATACCATTATATTCCTTAACAACATCTAATATTGCTAACACTTCTTTTTTAAGCTTTCCATTGTCATCAATAATACTAATTCCCGGTCGCGAAAAGAAATCTCCAGGCATATCTCCTGACAACAAAGAGTTAGCCGAATCCCTGGTAGGCATAAATATTATTTTAGTTCCTCTTTTAAGAGCATTGTTTACTGCATATGGATTTAGTCCCCCAACTGGCCAATTTAAAGCAATGGCTCCATATGCCTTTGCTGTAGTTCCAGCATAAGTATTAGTAATAAAGGCACGTGCTGCAGTAGGCTCATAATGCGATTTCAAAAGTATACCAGCCATTTTTGCACTGTCTGCTTCACGCAAAAGTTGAAAATCATCTAGCAATCTATTAAAGGGCGATGGTGAAGCATGTATGTGCAAATCATAGGCCCCTTTTAGTAAATTTTCAACTTGTAACATTTCTGTATCTTCCATTTTTTATTTTTCCTTTCAAAAAAACAGCTCCTTGCAAAAATGCAAGAAGCTGTTTAAGAATATTTTTATTTTTGTTGAGCATTAAGCACTTCAGCTTCTCCTACACGAAGTTCATTCCATTTTTCATGGTACACTCCGAACACTTTTGCACTATACAAAAGCAACACTATTCCAATAATAGACTCTACAATGCCGGGAATGAATACTCCCATTGACACAGTTAAAGCTGGCGTTAATCCAATAATAAATACCTCCACAACCGACTGAATAGTGTATGAATATCCATAATCTTTAAGAGTCCCACTTAAGGAATCAGGATCAACAATACGGAGTAATGTTACACCTATGGCAACAACACCCGTAATCCAGCCAAAGATGAAGATAGAACGCTCAAACCAGAAATTATGGAATAAATATCTGCCAACAACAAATACGAAGAAAAATGCGGTTGCTATTCCAAGTAAGCAAAGAACAAGAATTGGCCAAGCAAATTCCATAACAATGGTAATAGAAATTGAGGCTACCCCAAAGCCGACCAAATAGTCTGTTAAAGCACTACCGATACGACCTTCTACATGTGAATCAACACTATTTTTAAATGGTGTATGATTCAAAATAGTCTGTAAAATTACGCCGGCAATCATCGTTAAGCACATAATAGGTAATTCAATGTTTGGCAAATATGCTTTATACCAATAATAGAACTTATAACCAGCCAAAGTAGCAATGAGCGTCAAAGCAAAATGCCAAGCCAGTGGATCCATGGACATTGGGTTTATCGTTTCATCACCCATGGAAGGAAACTTACCTGGAGGAATAATACCAGTACGGCATTGTTCCGGTAATAATTCTGCACCTTTAACAAAGCGTGTACAGCCATGACGAGCTGCATAGTTAATGCAGGCTACACCAAGGAAAATACCTGTTAACAAGCCTAACGTAGCGAAAGTCTGACCAATAACTACACAATCAGTCCGTCCCATAAGATTGTTAAGAGCAGTGCCGATGGTTGCTGCATAACCGTGACCACCGCAAAAGCCAGATGGTAACAGTAAAGAAATCTGAATAAAAACATCTGGGAAAAAGAATTTCATCATAGCTCCACCAATAACTAACGCAGAACCAAAGCAAACAAATTCAGCTCCCATATTCACACAAAAAGTGTCACCGACTTCATTGTATATTTTTTTAAAAGATACTTTTTCTTGTTTTCCTAAAAACAGGCCACCGAACATAATACAAATCAGCATATACGCATAAGAACCTATTTTACCGCTCCATGGAATAACATGTAAAAATTGCGGTCCTAACAGCAAGCCCATTAATCCTGCTAACAATGATGAAGGTATAAAGAAGTATTGTATAACTTTTATTTTAGCCCGTAAAAATTGAGCTATAAACAATAAAAGTGACATAAAAGCAAAGTCCATAAGTAGCGACAAATGTGTATACTGCATAAAATTTACACCCCTTTTCCCCTGTGAGGGCCCAAAATATATCTAGGCACATTATAAGAATAATGGTTAAGATATATTTTGGATTTTGAAGTAAACTTAATTACTTATCTTGTACACCAAATTTAAAAGGCTTTAGATTCTTTTTGAAGAAATCAGCTAGTGCTGCTGCTAATCCTTTAAATTTTGGATCATTATCAAACATCCATTCATTATGCTTGCCTTCAACATAATATAGTTCTTTAGGCTCTTTAGCTAAACGATATGCTTCTTCAGCTTCAATGCGATGATGTAATTCATTATAGTAGCCATGGCCTACAAATACGGCACGAGGAGAAACCCTAGGAAGCAAATCTTCTATATTAAATCTAATAAAGCTTTCACCAATAGCAGTAGACATAGGTGTTGGGAATTCTTCACCATTGTCTTTATTAACTGAATCATTAATTCCGCCATTAATTTCTTTCAAAACGTGGTCAGTATAAAAGTCACCGCTTTCAGTAATATTAGGATAATCGATATATGGGTGTCTTAAAACAGGATCATTAGTAGTGATACGTTTAATTCTATCTTGACGTAATCTTTCTACAGACTTACCAAAAGCATCATTACCCATACCCATGCGCATCCAGCGTTCGCCATCAACAAAAGAATTTAGAGTAGCAACAGCTTTTACTTGCTTATCACGAGCTGCTACCGTAACACATACTGCTCCACCAACGCCCCAACCAAGAAGTCCACATCTCTCAGGATCAACTTCTTCTTGAACTTGCATAAAGGTAAAAGCATTATTAATATCTTCAACTTCAGTTTCCAAAGTTGTATATTTAGGCAGCTTAGGATGAACATCTTCACTGGGCTTAAAACCACGATAATCAAAACCCATGCAAACAAAACCGTAACCAGTCAAAGCACGTGCATATAATGCAGGATAGCACTTATTTACTCCGGTCCAACCAGAATTGCACAAAACTGCTGGCCTTTTTTCTCCTTTTTTGTAATCATCAGGTAAATAAATATTACCTACCATCTTTGCACCTTCACTATAAAATACCACTTCGCGTTGTTTCATTACAAAAGCCCCCTTTGTTTTTTTAGCTGGGCTTATCATAGCATTACTTTAGGAATATTTCAACGCTTTTTTATTAAAAAGGAATATTTTTTCCTTTTTGTAGTCAATTTCTATATATTTTTTATTTTAAAGAGCTTAAATTTTCCTTTTAATGGGTTTTCTTTTCGTATAACCAGACATAAAAAAAGACTTCCTTTTAAGGAAGCCTTTTCTACTACTTGTGTCTTGTGGTTTTTTCATCCACTTCTTCAATAACAGTTGCATCGGATATGTCAGACTTGCCAGCTTCAATCCTGGTCTGTTCTACCACCTCAGCTGCCACCGGTTCTACCTTGATTTCTCCGATGGTTTCATTATGAATCTTGTCCAGCACCTTAACAGCCTCGCCCTGCATGGTCTTTAGGACATGTGCATAGGTATCTAGCGTAATCCTGATGTTGGCATGGCCCAATCTTTCAGACACTACCTTCACATTGACTCCTGCTTCTAAGAGCCACGTAGCATGTGTATGCCTTAAGTCATGGAACCTAAAGTTGCTGGAGATACCTGCTCTTACCAGCAGTATATTCTTAAAAACGTGGTAAGAGAATGTTGCTGGGTGCATGAGGTTGCCATAATTATTGGCCACCACATAACCTTGGTCCTTATAGCTGGGCATCTTGGAAAGGACGTTTTCCTGCCACTGCTTATATTCTACAAGAGCATCCATCACAAAGCCTGGAAGAGGAATTTCCCTCCTAGAGCTTTGTGTCTTTAGGTCACTCTGAATCTGAGTACCCACGCTTCTGGTCTTGATAGCACTCTGTACCACAACCAACTTACGCTTTTCGAAATCAATGCAACCCCAGGTTAGACCAAATATCTCTGCCAGTCTCATGCCGGTGCCTATGGCAATTACGACCACTATCCAGCTCTGGTAGTTATAATCCTTAGCCACTTGAATAAGCCTGTGGGCCATGTCATGGCTAAGTACCATGAACTCAGTATGTTTTACCCGTATCGGCTTAGTCTTCTTAACACAGTTTCTGGCAAGGTACCCAAAGCCTACAGCATCCTCTATGGCTTCAATGAGCAGCCTTCTGGTTGCATTGACAGTCCTGGGACTTAAGCCTTGTTTTTTCTTGCCACCATGGGAGAGCAAGAAGATGAAATGACGCTGCAACAGGTCAGTGGTCAGGTTCTGCAGAGCGAACTTTCCTACGTATGGAATAATATGGCCATTAATATCACCATAGTAACGTTCATAAGTCTTTACTCTGATCTCATTTTTCTTGTAGTTCTCCAACCAGTACTCCAGCCATTCCTTCAGGGTGAGCTTGTCGCTGATGTGAACAACACCTTGCTCCAAGCCGTCCTTAAAGCGCTTCATCATTTTTACAACTTCTTTGCCGCTCTTCACGCTATAAAAGGAAGCGCGTTTTTTGTCCTGAGTTAGGGGATCAATATAAACCAACTTGCCTTCAAAGCGCTTAAATTTTTCATTGTAATACAAACTACCTTCACCGTTGCTACGTCTTCGCATCTTCGCACCTCCTTTCTTTGGAACAGCCATCCAGCTGCAAAAGCAACTGGATGGCTACTCGCTTTATCAATACCTAGCCAAGACTTCAGCTCTTGATGCTTGCCTATTGGGAATCGGTCTATGTGCCATTGTAGTTGCTTCACCAGGTTGACGAAGCAGTGATTCCAGATACCAATATGGTACGAGCCTTCTATTGCCAACTTTTTGGGTTGGAATAGTTCCTTTGTTTATGGCGTCATAAACACCTGACAAGCTAATAGCCAGAATACCGCCATTCTTAACAATTATCTCTTTTGGTGCATACAAACGTTTTTCGATGATCATATTTTTCTCCTCCTCTTCAATTTCTTACCTTGGGATTTCGCCCTTCTCCAAAATTGATTTTTTGAAAACAAGTAACTCGGGACGATTCTGAACACTACGATCTGGACGTGTAGTTCCTAAAATAACGTTCAACAGCCTCATATCTTCTTTCATCGGATATTTCACGTTTTGAGGTAGCCTTGCAGAAATTAATGTCTTTAAGAATTTGGGGTCAATCATGACAGTGCCAGCGCTTTCATCGTAATAGCCTTTAACGTTGTCGTTAACTCTGAATTCAGCAAGATCAGCTGCAAGGGGTATTTTGCCTGTGATATAAGCTTCAGAAATTGCATTCACAAAAATAACCTCTGGCTTAAGCTGAACGTTAGCTGCTACAACTCCACGGAAATATTGCTGCAGCATAAGATCCGCAGCATTCATATCAAAGGCTTCAAAGCCAAGCTTCTCCACAATTGCCTCGTGAACAATACCGAGTGTCAAAGAGAAAATGCTAGCAGCATCTACCGTCCTGCCAGGTGCAATATTTAAGAGCTGACTCCACCGCGCCCTGTAAGGAGCCCTATTGGAAGCAATATACTGAACAAGTTTGGAAAAATTCTCTTCCAAATATTCAACGAATATTGCAAAATAATTGGTCAGATTGCCTTTGGTATATTTATCCTGCATTAAATCGAGCGCTGCCTTATTTACCATTTCTGGATTTATTCCAACATGCAAAACACGCAACGCGTCGCTTTCAAACCTAAAGACGGGGCTTTCACCTGTGAACCAGACATTACAAAAGACTTCAGCTGCATCAATAGAATTTTTTCGCATGTCCATTTTGGACGGAGTATGCGAATCTCCACATGCTCTAACAACCGTATCCCAAACCTTGTTTTTGCTGTCAGATCCAGGAAACTTGTCATCAACGTTCATTCCGCTGTCCATGCGTGTTTTAAGTTTTTGCAGTAGTGCTGCAGGCGTTGAGCTGAAATCCGTTTCCAGTCCATAGCCATAAGATGAACCATCGTCGCCCACAAACTTTGGATCTTCAAAATTACCACCACATAACGCCGATACTATACTTGTCTTAAAAGAACCAGTCTTGCCAAAGACGTAGAGAATAAACTGCTTATTCAGACCGCCCTCTTTGAACATACGCACCATAAAATTCAAATGGGCATAAATGAAAATCAAAAACATTGAAAGAATCAGCTCTCCATTAGCGGCAAGGAACATGTCACGGAGATAGCTGAAGCCAGTTATAGCGCACGTTCTGTCTGGCTTTGGCAGATACATGGCAGCTTTTACATTAGGATACCGGCTAGTCAGATAATGCCAGGCTCCGTTGTCATCCTGCATCCAGCCAGAAAATTCGCACTCATTCTCTGTAAAATAGCAGCCCTTTCTAAAAAGCCAAGTCAGATAAAAATCAACATAATCTGCAACATTGCGTAGTGTCGTATTAAACCAAAATTTTAAGCATTTCTTACGAACCTCTTTGAGAAACTTCTCCTTGCATTCTGAGCCCATGATTGTAACCGAAGTAGGTTTTTCGTCGCCTGGACTAAGCACAGCAAATTCAAACCACTCTTGCGCTACTCCTTGGCGAAAAATCTTGATAATCTTTTTGCTCAGAATAATGGCTCCCCTAAAAAGTAAGAACTGTTGCCCATTGACGAGAACGTTCACGTGGTCATCATAAGGCAAGATGCAGGGCTCATCATCCAACGGTCCCTCTGCTATCGGGAATTTTGATTTGAACAGCTCTGTCAGCTTTGCAAAGAAGTCTTCAAGGAAGCGCTCCCTAAAACCAGCTTTGCCTGAATGCCTACTGTCATGACCCATGGTTAATTGCTTAGCAAGCTCTTCTTTAGATGGAAGCGCAATTGCCTTGCCTTTTCCTAGCATCTGATTAACATGTTCAATTGAAGCAACCGTTAAATCGGTGCTACTTTTGTCTACAAATTTAAGCTTCTTCAGATTTTCTTGTATTAGTTTCTTGGTAAATAGAGCTTTGTATTCACCAAACTGCTTTTCAAATTCTGGCGATAATTTTTTTGCCTCTTCAGTCATCTGTCGTTCTCCTTTTTGATTGGCGGGGTTTTCGCACCCCGCCAATTAACCATCTCTCAAGCTTTACTCAACTTCTTATCATCATTGGTAGGAAGTTCTGTGGCAACTGCTTCAACTGTAACCGTCTCCAAGCCTTTATAAACCACCGGCTCATTTACCCTGGTGATAAGAGGCCTGAGCTGCTGCCTATCAATGTGTTTCCAAGAGTCAAAGCTTTCGGAAGGACATTGTTTAGCAGCCGCAACAAATGTGAAAAAAGAGCTTGCCAACGCGCTCCCCTCAGTAACACTGCCAACGCGCTTGACAATCAAGAGATCGGGATCGCCCGTCATAGCAGCCGCTATCGCGGTCATTTGATCGTTGCACACAGCCACCACCCCTTTGCTGTTCAAAGCGAGAACCAGCTTACCAACAGCTTCGGCTGGTACCGCCTTTGCAATATCGTTCATAGTTTCACCACCTTCACGGGAACTGTAATTTCTGTTTTACCGCTGAATAATAATAGCATAGTATTTACACTTTTCCTATTTTTTCTACTGTTTATTTTGATAATTGTAAACATTGTGAACATTGTGAACACTGGAAGGTAAATTTATCATGCAATTTTCTGTTTTAAAGGGATTTAGCAATATACTGCGAACAATGTGAACAGCCTTGTTATGCTATAATTGAGACGAGGTGATAGGAATGAACTGCGATGTAAGCAAAATAAATGATGCTCTGGAATACTACAGGGCAGCCTTAATCTTGGCCATTAAGCCTTTTTATGATCATGCTGTAGCACACACCAAAACCAGTTCAAAAAATTTTGACCCAAACTACAAAAACAAAAAACTAGCACCAGCTTCAATTTCTACGTATAGCACTTTAACTCTTCTTAATTTTTTAAAAGACTCCTTCGAAATTAACTATTCTTTTAATGACAGCAATTGGGATGCACAAATGAAATTTTTATCAGACTTGACCATGAACTTTAATACGTTGATGGAAAAAGCCAAACTTGATTCCAGCAATGAGGCTGTATTTGTTAGCAGCATTCTTAATGCCGCATACACTGGGAAACCAATCGCCACTAAAACGGCAAAGCATTTTAAGAATTTACTTACTGACGAGGATAAGAAATTAAAGGAATCCATAGACGCGTTTAAGAAATCATCAAACACTTTAGAAATAAATAACATCAGCAATTGCAAAGACCGGATAGATGGGCTAAAAGAGTTACAGAAATATTTAGAACTACTCTGTCCTAAAGCACTTGGTAAACATGATTGGAAAACAGAGTTTGAAAAGGATTGTAAAAGAACCGGCTATTCTTATACTCCTTACAATTCAATTTGGCCTATCTATATACGTTTTTTTACGACAGACAATGACTTGGCACAGCTTGGATTAGACCGTGTTCCATTTTGTGTCGCCATGGAAAAATTCATAGCAGCATTTGCCCAGAAGATTAATGAAATGGATGTACTAGAACCATTAAAACCTTCCAACAAAAATGATGCCATATATAATGAAGCAAAAATTTTAGAAGCTCCCTTCTTTGATGAAAAAAATACGAAAATTCCCTATTGTATGATAAGGAGTCTTGCTGATATTTGCGCCAATCCGCTTTTCCCATTCGCAAAGGCCTTGGCTAATAATTTGCTAAAGTGCGGCGATGGTTACTTTACACACTATCATTCCTACTTAGATTGGCATGACTGGACTCTTATCACGAACCGTCAGGATTTTTCGTTAAATGACAAAAACAGGAAAGCATTTCAGGCTAATCTACGCTCCATAATCGACTTACGAAAAACATCTCTTTCGGAATTACAAAAATCGTTTAACATTCCTAAAAGTTCTAGGTTTTACGCAAGTAAAACTATAACCAAAGTAAGTTTTGCTAATTTACATCAGCTGAGTTACGCGCTGCATTGTTCTATAGGTTTTTTGCGGTTAGAAACAAATGGCGATCCAAATGATTACTCTTTTGACTATGTACGAAACGAAAAGAACAATCATTCAGTCAAAGCCAACGCCACTATATTCAGGCTTAACAAATTTGACAGGCTAAAAGAAATCGCAGCCAATCCTCCTAAAACACGTATTATTCCTCTTTCTACAAAAGGAGCTAATTACGTTGATTTGTACGACATAATCCCTTTTAGTCTTGATGAACTAAAAGATGTCCTCCGTGTAAAGATACTGCATTTGTTTTCACAAGGATTATTATCTCCTTCCTTGTTGGCTGAAGAATACGGCAAGCTACGTGAAGAATTCCTTGCAGAGTCTCGTAAACAGTTCATAAGCAAACTACTAGCCAGTGAGAATGAAATTGACGATATTATTGATAACCAACTTCATTCTATTTATTCTATTAAAGAATATCAGCAAGAAATATTAAAGCCTATCGAGCACAAAAATAAGCAACAAAAATTGTCCAAAGAAGACGAGCTTGAGCAATCGCGTGCAATAGCAGAGCTTGAACAATTGCGCATTGGGGTTAATGCATTTGTAAATGTACTTAGAGGAAAAGAGTGCATACTCATCCCAAGGTCTTTTTATAACAGGTTGATTGTACAATTAAAAAAGCAAGGCCAACTCAATCATGAACTTGCAGAAATATTACAAGAACCCAAAGAAGATAAAAAATAGCGAGCACTTTACAAAACTTGTTGGGCTCAATAAACAGAGCAGAACCAGTAATTACTGGTTCTGCTCTATGTTTCGTGCCACACTTTTAGTCAATAAATATTTATCTGCCCTAAGCACCACTATTGTCCTAGTCTTTAAAGAACTCCACTATATTAACATCCAGCTTATCAGCCAATCTATATAATGTAAGAAGTGTCAGTCCTACCGATTGCCTACCTCGTTCAATACGCGACAAGTACTGTTCACTAATTCCTACTTCAAATGCCAAATCTATTTGTCTTATTTGACGAATACGTCTATAATAAGCAATCTTTGCTCCAACTTGATTAAACCGATTCGCAGCAACTTCTTCCTTCATGATTTATCCTCACAGTTTAAAAACAAATATGATTATAGTTATATTATCCGCTATTTTCTTTTTTTGCACTTCACCATATAACGAACTAGTTAATTACATGACACCATCTGTTAAACTATAATAGCAAAATAGGAAGCATTAGCTCTCGCCAGTGCTTCCTATTCCTACATTATGCAACACTATATTCATAAACCTTAGCAGCTATCTTTCTTCGTAGCTTGATTGGTTCCTTACGTAGCAATGGCACCTTCTCTACCAACCCTAAGGCTTCTGTTTCATCCTGGCACAAGCTGAAATATTTTCCCAGATACATTTCCACTATGTGTATGGCTTCATCAAGCTTAGCCGTATCATCCTTTAGTTTTCCAGACTTAGCCAATGTCTTAATTAGCTCATTAGCACGCTTTCTCTTCACATCAAACATAGTCTTATCCAAACCTTTTAATTCCATCATAATCAAGCCCTCCTACGCTGTGGCTTTCTGTTTCTTTTGGCAGTCCATGCAAAGAACTTTTCCATATCTCTGGACTGAGAAAGATGCTACCCTGGCTGATACAGGAACGTTGCAGCTGGAACACAGACATTCCCCATCAGCTTCAGGAAGTTTATGCACAACCTTTTTTCTTACTATTGCTTCTGTAACTTTGCCTTGCTCATCACCATTAAATTTATCAGTCTTAGTATCAGCCTCAGGATCATCACCTGTGGCAATATTCAGGGACAGCATATAGGCGTATTTTAAGGCAGCAGTCTGAGCTTTCATGACTGCCTTATCACCTGCATCCTGGCCACTGCCAATACCGGTAATCTCCGCATAATCATTGGCATTATCCGTGTCCACAATACGAACTGTGACTTTTACTGTGGCTAAGTGCTCTGTGTTGCCCTTAGCATTCTGCACATTTACCATGCTCAACAGCTCAGGCAATACAACAGAGCACAAACCGTTCTTCACAAAAGCAGCATTTACCTTTTGCAATACGTCACTGCTGGTGGCGTAATTATAATGATGGAAATCATTCGTTCCATTCTTCTTTACGAAGTCACAAGCTTCCATGACCGCCACCAGCTTCTTAGCTAAACCTTTACCTGTCATTCTAATTTCTTTTTCTTCCATAATAATCTCTCCTCTCTTAACTGCACTTCCCACAAGAATCGCAGGACTTAGCATAGTAGTTCCCATTTTCATCAATATCTATACAGTCCGTTTCTCCCCAGCACTCTTCATAGATTCTGTACGCTTCAGACGAACCATCCATGTGCGCATTCCACTTCTCTGAATCTCCTTGATGCGTTACCTCACCAGTGTTGTTGCCCATATCTTCATCAGCCCACATATGATGAATGGTGAGATTTGGATACTTTTCAGCCAGCTCGTCAATTATAGGTGTGGGAGCAGACCACGCTGTGTTAAAGTCATAAACCACTTCACCATCTCTGTCCTCAAAGCAAGCTGCATCACAAGCATTCCACTTAGTTCCCCAATTAGTCAGGCTCCACTCGTACCAATCAGCAAAACCATATTTTTTTATGTTTTCATGGACTGTCTTACCAAGTTCCATGTCCACTTGTCCTTTAGATATGAGCATTTCCGCGAATTCATCTAAGCTCATATTCTTAGCTTCATCGTCATAGCTCTTAAACTTCTCCAGGTTCTTAGTGCCTTCACCAAGTGCCTTATATCTGTAAACAGCCAAGGATTTGATGGACTTGCTGCCTGATTCAATCTTCAAACTCTCAGGCATGGGAATGACCTTATTAAAATCAAAGCAGGAGCCTTCTTTTTCATCACTGGCAAGCTGCTTAATCAACATCTTAATTTCATCCGGTGAACCTTTAATCTCTAGAATATTCTTTACCCAGTTAGGCATGATCACTCATCTTCTTTCTTATTCTCATTGATAGAAACGTGGCCAGAAAATATGATATCAAACCATGTCTTAGGCTTCTCTACCTTTGTAGCAGTCTTTTCTGTTTTCGTGGTTTCTTCTTTCTTTTCTTCAGCTTCCTGTTTTGTTTCTGTTGCTTCTTCCTTCTCATTTTCAGGAGCCTCAACAATACCTCCCATTATTTCAGATATTTTATCAAATACTTCTTGCATATTAATCCCTCCATTAAAATAGCTCGCAGCCATCAAACTGCGAGCTTCTCTTTTTTCTCTAGCATAACTATTTGTCCATAAGGACAGTTCATTGCTACAGGACAAAAGTCCTGACATTTCCTGTCATTCCAACGTTCCTTGGGCTTGCATACATCTGGCAATTTATTGGTTTCCAGAGCCTTGTTCAGCCTGGTGGTTTTGGCTTTCATATACTTGATTATCCATGAATCAGAAATCTTTCTTATAGGAATAAGCTGCACCGGTTCCTGAATACCACGTTCTGCAGCAATCCTGAGTCCAAAGTCTCTGCACATGGCCTGAATAACCATCTTGCCAACCTTAAGCCCCTGAGCCTCCAGCAGTATTCTGTAATAGTTAAGCTGCATAGCCCAGTCCATAACAAACTTCACGCCATCATTGCACAACACCTTGTGTGTCTTTGGCTGACCTTTCCTAGCACCAGTCTTATATGTTTCTCCCGTCTCTACATCCTTCTTGTATATGCCCAGAGCTCTCATTAATTTGTAGGAACTGGTTACCTTAAAATCGCCAAGGGTATTATCTTCCTTATTCAGGATTTCTCCATAGAGGTCAAACTTTCCAGATGTAACTTCATCACGGAGCCTTTCCTCGCTAAGCATATTGCCATCTGTGTATCCTTCGTTGACAGCATGGAATGCGGTGCCATGGAGAGCATAAAGCTGATCCTGTGGCCTTACTGCATAATCAGTCGTTTTTCTAAGATACGTTTCCCTAGTCCCAGCCAACAGCTCTGTCACGGTAGCTCCTTCCACCTTGCGATTTAATGAGTCTGCTATGGCTCTGAGTGTTGGCAGAAACATGCAGCGTTCCTTTTCCTTGCAGTGCATAAGGCAGTCAGTAATCTTCACCGTATTGCCACTTGGACATATGAATCTCGTTGCAGGCATAATACTCCTCCTTCCCTAAGCACCAATCCTGATAATGTTGCTGTGAGCTGGCAGTTCTTCCTCTGCAAAGGCTTCTATGGTTCCCTGCTCAACTGTTGGAATTTCTATCTCACTAAGCATTTCACCACCAATGCGTTCCAAATCTGTAGCTCTGTCATAGCCAGGAATATCTTGGGAAGCTCTGGTAACAGCATTGATAAGACCATACCTGGAAGGATCTCCGCCTAGGATAAAGTGTCTCAGAATACTGGCTCTCTCGTTCTTGTTCAGGATGTACTTGTCTCCCAATACCTCCACAGTCTGTACAGGATTATTGCCAGTGGACATACCTTTAGCTTCCTTAAGCTTATTTACGCAAAGGTTAAATCGTGTCTCATAAACAGCACAGCGAACAATGTCCTGAACCTTCATAAACAATGCCTTGTCATCTGCCATCTTTGTTTCATCGGAGAACAAGTCTGCTGAATCTTCCATGGTATTAATTTGTCTGCCAGCATGATACTTTCTGGTAGCAAAGTCTTTAACTATAAGCCCATTCTTGCAGGCAAGCCTATAGACCAAAGGCTCAACCTTAACTGCTCCTAAGCCTATCTCGCTGTTGGATACCACAAATCCAGCCTGTACAACATCACCAACACCCAGCTCTGCCTTCAGGCTCTTGTTTACAACCTTGATGAACATTCTTGTTTCAGTAACTTCTGCTGATAAGATATCTGCACCCTTCATTTCTGCAATTACCGGCAGGACTGCATCAGCCAGTTCCAGGTTATCTAACCTGCGATAGCGGTCACTAAGGAAAGCTCTGGCCTTTCCATCCAAAGTCCTTACCAGCCTGCGCTCATAGTTCTTTAGGAACCAGCCATTGATATTCTGGTCTAGAAGTGCTGGATAATCATGCTGCATACGTTCATAGTACTTGTATGGGATTTGTAGCCTGTCTGCGATTTGTCTGTGAGCAGTGTCTGAGACCAGATAGCTCTCCTTTCTTCTTCCTGTACCAATGGTCAGCATGGAACGACCATCCTCAGTTGATACCTTCATGGTTCTGGTATCTGCCACCAAATCCTTCCTTACTTCTCTTTGCCTTTGGAGCTCATCATAAAGCTCGCTAATACTCTTACCTTTTTTCATAATTCTCTCCTCTTTTCTTTTGATTTTTTGCAATAAAAAAGCGTTAGCACATTTCGTGCTAACGCAGGTTGCTGATTGTATTAAATTAAATTAGGTATTTTCCCAAAAGCTCTGCTTATCTGTATCTTACCCAATTATGTGGTCCATAGTTATTAGAGAAACATACACCAGGAGACGGTGGTTTTGCTCCGTCACAAGTTATGCCACAGATAGTACAGCGAAAATACATACGATACGCAGCAAAAGACGTACCCATAATAAGCATAGAACCGATCAATGCCATTGCTAAAATTTTTTTCATCATCATCACTCCTTTTATGAATTATCCTTTTTTAATTATCTCATTTTCAACAAAGCTCCGCTTCGTCATACAAACAAGTAGTTAATTGTATAAGCAAGTTTATGTATTCTCATATTACTTTAAGCATATCATTCACCTCATTTCTAAAATCTACATATAAAAAATAGCACCGACACTCATAGGTGTCGGTGCACTTTCTATGTTACTATGATCCTTTGCAAGGGTCTCTGGGTACACCAGAGACTCACAAGTATCAAGTATATAATATATAACTGTAATTCAAAAGAATTGCAAATTGAGCAATCTTAAATATTCAAAAGTTGCTTCTTCTTTGCTGTAAATTCTTCTTCTGTAAGTATTCCGTCATCAAGTAATTTCTTATATTTCATTATTTCCTCAATGACCTTATCATTATCTAACGGTATGCTATTCTCGCTTTTTTCCGTACTTTGCTTTGTTTCTGAACTACCTTCACTTTTATTTTGTTTGGAACTTTTTTTCTTTTCTTGAGCATCTTTTTGTTTCATTTTTCTTGCTGTAGCGCGTTTAATTGTTTCTGCTTTTCTTATTTTATCAACAACCTCGTAGTCTTTTTCAGGAATTATTTCTTCGAGCACATCCAAGCTGTCATAATCCACATAAATATCCTCACTCGTTGTTTTCAAAATTATTTTACGCTTACTACTATTTGGCATATCAACTTTGAAATATTTTATATCATCCAAGCTAATATTTCTAAGGCCATCAGCTATTATATATTCTTTGACTTTATCCTTATTAAAATCTATAAGCTTCTCGCTATCAGGGCCCACAGAATCATTTTTCTTTTCAAATAAGCACAGCTTATTCTTTTCCCACCACACATACGTTTCGTTTAGACAAGCGCCTTTAAAATAATGTCCAATCAAGTAAATAATATAATAATTTTTTTTCCCCTTTACAATTGTATCAATTCCATTGTAAACTTCTGCTTTTAAACTATTCAAAGCATCAATATAACCTGGGCATGTCCATATACGCTCTAATCTATGTTTCCACGATTCATTACCACCAAATTTTTGGGCACTTCCGATTAGATACCGTGGCGTAATAAACGCATCATACCCAATATCTGCAATTATATTTTGCATAAGAAAAGTTATCTGGTCTTTACGATTATCCAGATATTGCTCTATTAGTTTCCCTTCTATTTTTTTCTTAAGCAGCTCTAATAAGCCATCATATAATTTTTTGCCCAGCTTATCCATCTTGTACTTAGAATAATATTCCTGGAAATCTTTAACACCTTTTATATTTTCTATCAAGTAATGTAAAGATGAATTATAAAAACCTATGACTTCTTCTTTGTTTGCATAAGTACTTTGTTCAATACTTTTAAGTACTTCATCACCTTCAATGTTTTGAAAAAAAGATAAAACTCCAGTTTTAGTATTATCCTCGCCAATCGGAAAGTCTAGAATATAAAAAGTCGACAATGTGTCAATTTGGTCATCACTCAAACTATCCACATAGCCTTTAAGCAATTCCTCCGCCTTTATCTCAACCATAAGCAAGCTAAATGAACTTTGCATTTTTGAAAAAATTCCCAATTACCTCTCCCCCTTGTAGAATCAGATTATCTCCTTTGCCTTCATGTATATAATTTGCTTTTAAAGCTTTAATTATTTATATATCATTTCCTTAATTATACGTTTTAATTATCAAAATTACTATTAATAACTCAAAATGATATGATTATCATTTCTTAATGTGGCAAAAACAGTACATTATAAGTACAGTCGGCAGTCAAGTCAGTCAGAAGAAAAAATGTGTGTATCAGCATCTAAAGCATATCTTTCACCATGTATAGCGGATTGACTGAATGTCTGGAAACAGGCACCGCTTAATTTTTGTTAATTTTCCAATTTACGGAAAGCCCTTTTTGATATCAGATTTTAATATTAAATAAACATCATAAAAGTACTAAAAAACCATAGTCACTATCAAATATGCATACTTAACACGCTTCCCCTTTCACTAACGTAACATAACAGTAATTAAAAATAAGAGAGGTGAAAGCCATGGAAACAATTAACGAAAAACATAATAACCGGATCGTATCGGTCCAGGAAGCTGCCTATATGCTAAGAGTGAGCGATTCCACCATCTGTACCCTTATAGCAGCAGGACTGTTGTCAGCAAAGAAGAAAGGCAGGGAGTGGCAGATTACCACAGCATCAATCTATGCCTATATAAATCGCTTCTGGCCTAAGACCGTTATACAGTAACCCTGCAAATTTATCAGATTTTCTCATAATTAATTAACATTATTATTAAAAATAGCAAAGGAGCGTGCAACTATGTTTGAAGAATATGATGAACTTGTCACTGTCCCAGAGATGTGTGCAATGCTAAAGATTGGCAGAAACAAGGCCTATAACTTATTAAAGTCAGGAGAAATCAAGGTGTTCAGAATGGGACATACCTGGAAGATTTCCAAGAAAGCCGTTATTCAATACATTACTGAAATGAGCCAAATATAAGCATCTGGCGAAATATTATCTTCCTCCTAATACCCAACGTAGCCAATGGCTGCGTTGGGTATCTTGTGTCTTGCTGGAGTAAATAGGCACTATTCTTCACGTCACGCTATTTATCTAACGTCACGTAATATTAAACTACCCTGACGTGCCCAAACATGCCCAAGCGTGGACGTTTAAGCATATTTTAGGTACTTACGTCACAACGTCACGTAAAAAAAGCATATACCCATTATAGTTACTATTACCGCTAAATTTCATCTATACATATATATTTTTCACATGACGGACGTGACGTTATGACGCTAAAACACCTAGTTGAATGCTAAAAGGCATAGTTTAATGTTATATCACCTGTAAATTTCTACTCTTTACTTCCCATTATCAGTGATCGCCATGGTCCTTGTAAGTATAAAGAAATTTATTGGCAACTCATCCGGTGCTTTAACCCTAACTTTATGCACATATCGTCTCATGACAGATTTGTACATCCCTATGGCAAATGCACAAGCGTCTTCATAGTTATCAAATTTTTTACAGTTGGAATGACCACCTGCCCATACTACCAATTCCCTTTTGCACAGGTCCCAGTTATCAAAGACGCCTAATCCGTTTGTTCCATAAACGCCATAAAAAAATTCCCCATAGTTTCCCATGATAAAAACCTCCTGCAGCTTCAGTTGCTGTCCTAATTTGTATATAATTTGCCAAGCTATCCCAAACGTGCCCCAGCATGGATGTTTGAGCACTTTTGTACAGGAATAGTCGTAGTCATGCTTATTTAATTCCAGTCACCTGCCAAAAAGTTCATCTGACTATCCCAAACATGCCCAGGCGGGGACGTTTGAGTTGTTTTGCACACTTCAGTCGCCTAGTCATATAAAAAAGAAAATATGTATATGCCTTGTTTTTATGGCTATATCACACTTATTTTTACATGTCTGACGTGACTAAGCGACTGAGAACTACCTTCTAATTCCTAGTTATAGTTTTGGTAAGGATGAAGAAATTTATCGGCAGGTCAATCGGAACATTTACCTTCACTTTACGTCTGTATCTTCCCATTAGAAGTTTATACATTCCTATCGCGAATAATTTAGCATCGGTATAATGAGTAAATTTTATACAATTGGAATGACTTCCTGCCCATTCTATCAATTCCCTTTGGCAGATATCCCAGTTATTAAATACACCTAATCCGTTGGTTCCATAGACGCAATAAAATACTTGTTCATTGTTCATTATAAATACCTCCTCTGGTTATCCAGATTTTCCATTTTTTCTATTTCAAAGCTTTTTATTGCTATTTCCATCAAGCCGTATCTTCTCAAAATTTCGTTAATGTCCACTTTCATCTGAACTGTCGCCTGATTCGTAATCTGCAGCTTTTTTCCAGTCCAAGGAGAAACTGAATTTAAGATAAAATGAGCGTGAACATTATCTGTATTGCCATGAACCGCATAAACAGTCTGTACAGCTGTAATATTCGCTATAGCTTCAGCAGCCTCCTTAACCACTCTGATTAAATAATCTGGTGATAATAACTTTGATTCTTCCGTAGTAAACGATAATATGATTTGCTTATACTCCACGCCTCCGAATTGCCGGTATGCCCATTTGCAAATAAGGAATTCTTTTAGCGGATCCTTAATGTCCAATATCCAAACTCCACCGGAATATAAAACTTTCGCTGCATCAAAAGCATAAGCAAACATGCCTTCCAAAGTACGTGCCTCACGCTTAATTATTCTGAGTATGGCCATTGTCTTCTACCTCCCTGTATTCAGTACCCAAAATGCCTGGATATTGAGCAGCCTTCTCATAAATTTCATTTTTTACATTAATTGCAGCCTCTCTTATTAATCCAATAGCTTCATCCAATTGCCTTGTCTGTGCCAAGTAGTCAGTTCTGGCTATAGCTTCATTTAGTTTCTGTATCTCCAGAGCTAGGAACGCCATATTCTTAACTGTCTTGTCAGCATCAGGATGAATTATTATTTGTGTCTTGCTAAGGCTGTTTTCAATAACTTCAGTCTTGGTAAGTCCATATCTATTGCAAACCAGTTGTAAATAGTCCTTATACGCTTTTGTTGTTCTGATGTGGATGTCTTGATCTCTTTTCAGAGGCTTATTGAAATCCGTTATAGCATCAGTTTTCTCGCCTTTTTTCAGTTTTCTATAGAGCTCTTTCATAAATCATCATCCCTCTTGGTACACACTTACGTATCTTGTTATATAAGATTCACGATTTAAATGAGTGAATCGGTATAGTTGTGTGGCGAAGCCAAACAACTACTTTTATTTGTATGTTAGGATTGTTTAATTCTTAACAAGCTCCTTTGGTTTTTCTTATGGAAAAGAGCCTGTACCTATTTTGGTACAGGCTCCTATGTTGTTAATTTGTATTTTCCAAAACTATTATTTATCGCAAATATCCTATATGCTATAATATCAATATAAATTAAAGTTGGAGGCGAGAATATGAAAGAAACATTTGATTCTAACCAGTCTGACTACTTAATCATAACACTATTTATAGCAAAGGGTCTGGCACTTAAAAGCAACCTGCATGAGGATATAGATAAGATTTATAATTTAAACAAAAACAGATTTTATGAAGCTGCAATAAATACAGGCCTTTATGATGATTACTTTTTTAAAATGAATGATGTTGAAACAGAAATATATTGTAAGAAAGCACTTGGCATCATTAATGCCTGTTGCATATTTAAGACTGATAAACATAATCTTGATGAATTTTCTTTAGAAGTAAAAACAAGCCTACTTAAATTAATACATAAGGGTTATAAAAGAACCTATAAGACTTTTGAGCAAGATAATATTTTGACAGAAGATACAAGCAAAATATTAATTAACGAAAACAATACAAGCACTGATTCTTTGCTTTGTTGGGCTGGTGTCACTGTATTTTTAGCTGTAATATTTAATGATAATACTGTCGGTGAACCAAGTCTTCCGCCTTCTGTCAAAAAAATTTTACTTCAAGCCTTTGACCTTATCAAAACCATACATGAACAGCAGGCCAATGTTATTAAGAAAGATGATGTATCCAACAAACTATTTTTGACCTGCAAAAGATTTGTTAAAAAAGCATATGGTGGTACACTTCCTGACAGCCTTTCAGCAGCAATGCTTAAAGATTTTGGCAAACCATCAGATGATAAAGACATAACTATTCGTAATTATTTTTACGGTGGAATTGGTATAATGGTTCATGAAGGTACTCCTTATAACTGTGTAGAAACTGTCACTTTTGAGAAGAAGGACTTAGACGACATTATTTTATCTTATATCCATGGCGTATTAAAACAAGAAGATACCAAGTATACGCCTTCAGCAGCAGATTTAGAAAAATGCCTTGATTTCTTTAACTGGGCTATTATCTTAAAAGCTTATTGCAGAGATTATGTAAAAACTAAGAATCTGTTTTTCAAGAATACCGATTTATTTAAAGATCCCGATGAATTAGAGGTTATACAACACGAGGCAAATTTAGCAAAGCAAAAAGTGTCAGAACAAGAACAGCTTATTAATACTAAGCAGCAGATGTTAAATGAGCTTCAGTTAAAATATGACCGGCTGTACAAAAGCAAGGATTTATTAAAGGATGAATTACAATCCGAGATTGATTCTTATAAATATGAAGTTGATTCACTGTATGCTTCTTTACGAGCATTACCTGGGACTTATCTAGATAACAATAATATCCCTCCTGAAGAAGTAGAAGATTTAAAGGTACTTATATTCTGTGGGCGTGACCGTTGGCAAAAAAAGATAAGTGAAATGTTTCCTAAGTTTAAATTTGTACAGACTGATGATGCAGGCTTTGATACCGATTTGATTGATAGTGCAGATTATGTTGTCTTTAACACGCTTTATGCCTCTCATGGGTTGTTTTATAAAGTCATCAATTATATAAGAGCAAAAAAAAGAAAATTCATATATGTTGATGGCTATAATGAGCAGCATCTTATTCAGGCTTTGTATACCGCTAAGCTTAAAACAAAATAACACATTGTTGAAGAAACTCCTAAACAGTTAAGTTTAGGAGTTTCTTATATTAAAATATTGAATTAAATAATAAAGTCTCTATATTAATTAGTGCTATCCCATAAACTGTGGTGTGGTCGACCCTATAACAAAAACTGTGGTCATTTTTACCTCTCCCACATCCTGTGGTTGACATCTAACAAATGCTGTGGTCAGCCTTTAACAACATCGGTGGTCAAGCTATAACACTTTCTGTGGTTTTAGCTTAGCCACCGCTATTTTATGACAAAATTACTCTTGCTTCGCAGCATAATAAACCAATCTGGTATTATATATAAATATCCGTAACTACCAAAAAACAAGGTGTTTCGCTCATCAATTTTTGAGCCACCTTTAGTATAAACAAAAGCAGAATCTAAAGGTATTACCGGGACTTATTCGATTATTTCATTATTTAAAGAAAAAGTGGTTAAAGCGCAAGGATGACAGGAACGGTCGTCTTAAATTGCGTTTAACCACAGTTTTTGTTAAAGGTACCACCACAGCATTTGTTAAAGCCTACACC
>Ga0268357_100731_pt1 | contig 34367 bp, 28 predicted proteins | sample BioMet10_FD_192466 | JGI IMG/M metagenome (GOLD analysis project Ga0268357, IMG submission 192466) | Sewage microbial communities from Oakland, California, United States - Biofuel 10 (Illumina Assembly) | ecosystem: Engineered > Wastewater > Sewage > Unclassified | place: USA: California... | reverse complement strand
GCCCTTCTTTGGTAATCTTGGAGCCGGCACGCATTTTAAGGACTTCTTTAATTTTTTCCTTGTCCTTAGTCATTTGGCCTACCAATTCAACCTTGGTAACCATTGTTCCAACATAGGGAGTCACTTTTGTTTCAATGGCATTAAGCTTATTTTCTTCTTTGTCTAAATCTGCTTCCGGCAAAACGCTTTGACTCAGTACGCTCTTACCCGGCTTAACTCTATGTCTTTCTTCTTCTGCCTCTTTAAGTTTAGCAGCCTTCTCTGCCGCTTCTTTGGCTGCAGCTTTTTCCTTGGCAATAGTTTCAGGGCCTACCTTTTCGATATAGGTAACGCCGTTTTTACGCACAGTTCTATAGGCTTTCGGTTCTTCCGTTGCAGGCGTAGCAGTAGCAGGCGATGCGGTGCTTTGCACACCTGCACCTGCTTCTATTTTCATTTCATTATCTTTTTTGATATCTGTAGCAATGGTTTTGCCTTTCTTCATATCAATTTGATCGCTACGAGAAACTTCTGCATACACCGGTGCTGCAAAAACTACAGAAGCCAAGACCGCAACCGTTAAAGAACGCCTTGCCAATTTCGTCGTCATAAATAAACCCCCTAAATTCAAAATTCAAACTTATGTATATGTATAGAACCAGGTATAAATAAGCTAATTCAAGTTATACGCATTATATTATACCTTTTCTTGCTGGTATTTTCCAGCAAATTACCCCTATTAATTGTAAAATATTCGTGTTTTTTCCCCTTCTCCTACCTTTCCGGCCTTAAAAAGCCGTTTGATATTGGATTCCAAACCAATCGTCTGATTTCTCGTTGCGAGAATAATTCAAGCTTAAGTGATTATTAATGGTGTACTCTGCAAAAATACTGTGATATTGCTGATCAAAACTGGTGGTATAACCAACCATGACGTGTTTCCCAATATATTTACTGAAGAGCACATTATAGTTTCTCTTTTCTTCACCGGAGGCCGTATTGGCACGCAAGGTATCTAAGTCAAAGCCCAGTCCGGTACGTGTACTGCCACTATAAATCCTGAAATCGTCCAAAGCCAGGTTTTGCTTTACAAAGTCTTCAATGTCAGACAAGAAGGCCATTTGCAAGCCTGCGTCCAAGAGTCCCTGAGCGTCATTATCCGTATTGGAACTATCAGTCTTCAGGGTTAGCATCCTCATGATTTCCTTTTCGCTTCTGGAAGGCTCGCTGGTTAAGGAAATGTTTAATTTTTCCATATCCAGAGGACCATTGGCCTTGGCCTTAATAGTGTACCCACGGAACCTGGTAGCTGCCTCAAAGCTTACGTTAGGAATAAATTCACTACGAGGCCAGGTTAACTCTGCATGATCAATATCAAAGGGTGTACCAATATAGGTAATAGTACCCTTGGTAGAATGAACATCACCAATAATTCTGGGATGCCTGCTGCTGCCGACCACCTGTAGTCCACCTGCCAGCCACAGATTATAGAAGCGACTGTTGTGCATATGAATCTTAGGACCAAGCTCCAAACTAATGTTGTAACCGATATTGGAATCACCTTTACTAAATTCAGGCACAGAGGTAACATCCAACAAAACATCGTCTAATTTAACATAGGCAGTAATTTGAGGTCTATTTCTTACCTGTTCTACATCACCTTGAGAATTAATCTTGCCTTTGAACATGGCAGAATCAATTTCCACATCTTGAGTAGAGAAAGCTAACAGATAAGGTGCTTCATCTGCCTGAGTTAAAGCAAAATTACCATAAACCAGAATCTTGCCCTTCTTATTCTTGCCGGTAGTAGCAGACAATTCTTTCAGGTTAATCTGCTTGCCGCCAAAATCAACATCCAATTTAATGTTATCCAGAGTTGTCTTAACCTTCTTAAACTTAACTGAACCATTAGGCACTTCTACTTTACCATTCACATAATAATCTTCCAAAGTACCGGTAATGGCAATACCGCCGTTAACATCACCGCTGGCACTTTCCACCAATTTACTGATAGATGGCAGGATGGCAATGCTGGCATTGTCCAGCTTAACCTCCAAATCCATCTTGGCTTTGCTATTACGTCTATCCTCTACTCTTCTCAGTAAATCTTGTGGGAAGGTACCATAGGCACTAATCTTGTAGGCTCCTCTTTGAATAAGTACCTGCTCCAGCTTAAACATGTCATTACGTAAAGTAACCATGCCATAAAGATTATCGAAGGCCACTGTCTCAATGGAGCCCGGGCTAACCTGTAAGGAGAAGTTTCCTTCCGGATTGTCCAAACTGCCCTTGAGCTGAGCACCAACATCCAGTTTACCTTCCAGGTCCACAGGATGAGTCATAAAAGCAGTAAGCAGCTTAGCACTGGCACTTTGGGCATCGACTTCCAGATTAATGGTTCTCTTGTCTTTTCTGGCGTCAATCTCGCCCTGGGCTACCAAGATACCTCCACCCGTTTCTACTGCTTTTAAATTGTTAATCTTCCAATAACGCCTATTGGCAAAGACATCAAACTCTGCTGTCTTAAAAGTAATACCTTGCACAGAGGCCTTATCAATATTACCTTTAATGTTCATCCCGGTATGATTGCCGGCTTTATTTAGGTCAATATGACCGGTAAGTAAGCCATCAATATGCAAGTCTTCCTTGGCAATATTCAGTAAGGATTTTACATTGCCCTTTTGCACATCAATATCGCCTTGTAATAAATGTTGAGAAAAGTCCATTAACAGATTTACTGCATAGTCTCCGCCGGCTGTTTGCTGGAATGTACCATTCAGTTTGTTAACCGTACCACCTTGGCTGCTTAAGGAACAGGCAATACCGGTGAAACCTTCTCCGTTAATAATAACATTGTCCGAAGTAAGCACACCATTAAAGAGCGGTTGCTTATAGGTGCCGCCCACCGTACCGCTAAAGTTGACTATGCCTTCTACGGTAGCATAGTTATTAATCCCGGGAATTCTGGCCAGATGAACATTCTGTGCATCCAGACCAATTGCCAGGTTACCATTAGACAGCATCTTGCCATCCACTTTTATGGTAGTTGTCAGCGTATTAATCAGGAAATTATGTAGAACCAGGGTGCCATTTTCATAAGAATAGTCACCTTTAACATCATCAACCAGGAATTTGTTCACGCTGCCGTCCCAGGCATGAACATTGCCTGTGACATTCAGGTTGGACAAGGGACCTGCAACCTTAACCGTATTACTTAAATTGCCGGTAACAGGGAAACTGAAATTGCCAAATTGCCACAAGGGCTCAATACGAATATCTTGGGTTTGGGCTGTAAAATCAACCACCGGTTCTGCCCCTTGCATATTAACAGTGCCGTCAATAGTATGCCTGCCCTGTTCCATGTTAACTTCCACCTTGCGCATGGTAAGAATCTTGTTTTCCCAACCCACAAAGCCATGGGCTTCACTAATTTTAGCACCACGAAGCTCGCCATTTTCTAAGGAGAAGGGACCTGTAACATTCAGATTGGCAGAAGTACCATTAACTTTAAATTCACCTGATAGATCACCACTGCCGGTTTGTCCCACCAGAGGTAAAAATTGAGCAAGTGGCAGTCTTACCATTCTTACTCTGCCATCAATACTGCCATTATTCAGCTTGCCTTCACCTAGGAACACACCTTGGGTACCCGTATAGCCTGAGAAATTATTAACAGTAATATTATCTCTATCAATATCCACATCAGCTTCCAGGTTATGGAATTCCATATTGTTCCAGGTAATAGTCATGAAATCGCCGGCGCTGCTGAGCTTCAAATGGTCCTCAGACACATTACCGGTCATCATTACAGAACCATTAACACTAACATTACCTACCTGATTGCCTACAACTTCTGTTAAATCTACGTTCTCTGCATCTATGCCAACCGCAGCATCCTTGCTTTCCATGTCATATTCGCCTACAGCATAAACTTGCCCACCGCCAAAAGCAGCCTGGGCCCCTTGGAGAATAAGCTTACCATCATTAGTAGCAAAAGGAAGCTTCACGTTAGTTAAAGTATAGCCTTGCACAGCAAGAGTATCTGCATGCAGTTCTCCATCTAAGGTATAAGAATCTTTAGTGCCGTTAACTATTACCTGGCCATTTAAGGCGCCATCCACCGGTAGGGAAGCTTCTGCTGCATGAGGATTAAACTTATCAAGAAGAACAGTAAGTTCTTCTGCCTTGGGATTTTTGCTGTCAGTAAGATTAAGACCGCCTTTAATGCGGCAAGCCTGGCCATTAACCAAAGCCTTTAAATTATCAGCCTGTACATCCATGCCTTTAAAATAGACTGTGCCATCTAAGGTTACAGGTACGTCATAACCATTGCTTACCACTCTGCCTCTGGTTCCCATAAATTTGCCGCTGCCGCTCATAGCGACATCGCCTTTATTTTCCCAGGTCAAGTCCACATTTGCTACAGAACCGCCAATGTCTTCCACCGGTAAATAATGGGCTAATAGTGCTGCAAAAGAATCTAGCTTAAGACCATTAGTTTTAACATTAATGAGTCCTTCTAAATCTGTATTAATACGTCCTGAGGCACTGATTGTTTCGTTATTCAAAAGCAAATCAGAATTAAAGCTATATTCCGGATCATCTGCAGCATCTACCTTGCCGGTAAGCCCTGCTTCCCAATTACCATAAGGGGTATCAACTAATAGATTGCCATTATTAATATATACTTTACCCTTAAAGGCTGTGCTCTTTTCCTTGCTGGGTTTAATAAGTCCTGTAAAATTCCACTTATCCTGCTTATCCATTTTTAATTTCAAGACAGGATTATTCACGGTAATGGAGCCCACCGCACCTATGGCACTCTGGGCAGTGATACCTTGCAAAGGATTGACACTAATGTTTAAAGAAGGAACTGTAGCTATTTCATCGCCCTTGCTATTGGCAATGGAAATATCCCCTGCTCTAATAGTCAAGTCAGGAGAAATAGAAATTTGTCCAATATTCACTTTGCCGTTTATGTAATTGGCTGCGACATTTTCCACAGTAGGAATAACAGTTGGTAAATAGGAGGGAAGAACAAGCTTTAACATCACCCCATATACAATTGCCAAGCCTGCTATGAGTGCTCCAAATATTTTAAAAATTTTAGGCATATCCAGGAGTATCTCCTTTGAAATGCAACTAGTTATAAAAACACCATTTTATCTATATAAGTATACCAAATTTTGCGCAAAAAAACACCGCTTTTCAGCGGTGTTTTCTCACTTTTCTTGAATTTTATTCTTGTGTTACAGGAACGCCCATTGCTTGCTCCAGTAAAGCACGATAAGTATTATAATCATATAAAGCCTGAATATAATTGTTTTTTGCTTGGGTTAAGGCTACAGAAGCATCAATTACATCAGTATTGGTACCTACTCCTGCCTGATAACGAATAACAGCAATTCTGTAATCTTCCTCTGCCTGGCTAACGGCCACGGAGGAAGTACTGATTCTCTTCTCGGCTTCTCTTAAGCCCAAATAGTCACTACGTACTGCTAATTGTACGGAATCTACGGTCTGACGGTAAGTTTCCTGAGCCTTCACTACATTAGCCTTAGCTGCAGCAACCTTAGCAGCAGTTACACCGTAATCCCAAACATTCATAGAAACAGAAACACCTAAATTCCAATTGTAACGATCACTGCCCGGAAATTTATCTTTATTCCAGGTATTAGAACCGGTGGCTGCCACTTGCGGTAAATTACCGGCGTTGGCAATTTGTTGAGCTGCCTTAGCCATCTCTACTGCTGCTTCAGCCTGATGAATTTCCGGCCTGTTAGCCATAGCAAAGGTCATGCAGTTTTCCAAATTATTTTTATAGCCCTTATACTCCAAACCTTCACTTAGGTTTAACTTAGTATCATGAGATAAGCCAACAATATTATCCAAATTGGCAATAGCCACATCATAAGAGTTCTGTGCTTTAGTTAAGGTTTGCTGTGCATCAGCAAGCTCTACCTGGCTACGGAGTACATCTGCCTTAGCTACAACGCCTACATCAAATTGGGCCTGCGTATTTTTCAAGTGATCTGCCAGTCTGTCTACAGTTTCCTTACTCAAAGTAACGGTGTTGCTGGCTTGTAAAACATTATAATAGCCTTCGGTAGCACTATATTTAGTAGTTTGGTAAGAACTATCCATGCCATATTGGTAATACTCGTAGTTCTTCTTGGCTTGCTTAATAGCCCCTTCCAATTGGCCACCGGTATAAATGGGAACAGTAATGGCAAGCTTATTGGTAAAATCATTATTAACTCTTTCATAAGAACTGGGATAAGTATAATAATCACTTCTAGCACTTTGGTGAGTAGCCGTAATAGAACCCCAGCGTGCTCCCTGTGCCTGGTCAACCTGAGCCTTTGCATTGGCCAGCTGTGCATTAGAAATCTTTACAGTAGAATTATTTTTTAAGGCCATATTAATAGCCTTTTCCAGATTCAGATCAACCGTAGCCGCAAAAACTGATTCTACGGATAATGCGCTTATGATTAAAGCTCCTAAAAGAGCTCTTTTGATAATTTGTTGCTTTTTCATATTACTGCCTCCCATGCTCTGACTGCTAAGTCAGTATAGCTAATTATAATGTTTTCACTAGGTAAAGTCAACTTTATTCAGTACTGATTAAAAATATGCCTTAACACCTAAATAAGTAGTTTCTGAAGCATGATCCCTAACATTCATGCTTTGACCTATTAAGGAAAATTGCGGGGTCATAGCCCATTCTGCGCCCAAACGCCACTTAACATCATTAAAGTCATAAAGGTCAGAGAAAATACTTACCTTGGGTATGATTTCATATTTAGCACCAATGCCGAAATCGCCTTGCATAACACCGGCCTTTACCAATAGACGCTTATTTAAGTTTCTGTTGTAATACAGATCCAGTTTATTGTCATCGCCAATATCAGCAGCGCCCAAATAAATGGAGTTGTTTTCCTTCAGTGGTAGCATAGCGCCTGCATCTGTACGCCATTTATGATTCTTATTATTATACATGACTTCAGCTTGTAGCTTAGCATCGGTAACTACGCCCAAAATCTTATTGGCCTTGTTACTTGTTTCGCTGGCATTATGAATAGTATCCTTTAAGTCCTTCTTTACTTTAGGATCAGTGGCTACACTCTGCAAGGAAGTTGCTGCTTCTTCAATTCGCTTACTAGCCGCAGCCATGTTACTGGCCATTTCTGCTACGTTAGCTCCTGTTGCGCCGTTATTATCAGCTGTGGTAATAATGCTGTTCATATGCACACTCATTTGATGGAGCTGAGAAACCATGTCATTGATTTCCTGTTGATTGGTTACGGCAGAATTAGCCATAACCTTGGTGAAGGTATTTAAATTCTCTGTTACTTCACCTAACTGCACAAAACCTTTACGCATAGAGGCTTGTACATCTTTATCACCCAAAACGTTATTAAACGCATCAGCAATATCTTCCAACTTACCCAATACTTTAGTGGAGGAGGCCATAAACTGGTCAAGGCCCTGAGCCTGCACGCCTCTGATCTTATCGCCATCCTGATAATTGTTACCATCAGATAAAGACGGTGGTTCAATGGTAACAAACTTAGTACCTAGAACGCCATCCATGCCGATAGAAAATTTAGATCCTAAGGGTATATGGTTCTTAGCATTAATTTTTAAAACCGTATTTACCTTGCTACCGTCTACTGCAATATCCTCTACCTTACCGATAGGCACCCCGGCATATCTTACTTCGTTGCCAATCTTTAAGCCGTTAACTTCATCATAGAGTACGTTTAAGGTATAGCCCCTACCAGCAAAATTAAGTACGCCTAAAAAAGAAATGACAAAAAGGAAGATAATAAGGCCGCCTAAGGTTATTGCTCCAACTTTTATTTCTTCTGCGCTTTTAACTTTAGGTGTAACTCTTGTATTGTCTGCCATTATTTTCCCTCCTTTTCCATTTGTCCTACGATAACATCTTCTCCTCTGATAAATTCTCTTACCATCGGATTGGTTGTCGCTTTTGTTTCTTCTACCGTACCTAGAAAACCTATCTTACCTTTATTCAAAAGCAGAACATTATCTGCTGCCAAAAACGCTGACATCATATCATGAGTAACCAGTACGGAAGTAACCCCCATGGTTTGCTTTGTTTTCAAAATCAAACGGCTGATATTGTTAGCCATAATAGGATCCAGACCGGCTGTTGGCTCATCATAAAAAACTATATCAGGATTTAGAGCCAAGGCTCTGGCCAGACCAACTCTTTTTTTCATACCACCGGAAAGCTCAGCCGGAAAAGCTTTTTCCGAACCGGCAAGTCCTACCATTTTCAAAAGCTCTGTCACAATCTCCTGAATTTCTTCATCGCTTTTCTTAGTATGCTGCCTTAAACCAAAGGCTACGTTCTCCCCTACATCTAAGAAATCAAATAATGCCGAATACTGAAAAACCATGCCCATATCGCATCTGAGTGCATTCCATTCATCTTCGTTGAAATTTACCACATTTTTTCCTTTAATGATAATTTCTCCGCTATCAGGAACTAAAAGTCCAATCATAAGCTTTAAAACTGTACTTTTCCCAGTACCGCTGGGCCCGATAACAGCCAACGTTTCCCCTTGGTTAATTTGGAAACTCATATCATCGAGAATAACTTTTTCGCCAAAGGCCTTATTTACATGTTTAAACTGGATAACAGGCGCTTCCACAACTTATCCTCCTTGGACAAACAGTATAACAGAAAGAAAATAATTAGATACGAAAATCAAAATAATTGATAAAACAACTGAAGCAGTGGTAGCTAAGCCAACACCTTCAGCTCCCTGCTTGGCCAAAAGGCCTTTATGACAACCAACGATGGCAATAATACCACCAAAGAAAATACCCTTTAACATACCTGCCGTTAAATCCCACAGCTCAGCAAACTGCTTAATGGAATCCAGATAAGTATAACTGCTTATGTCAGCATAATTGGTAGCAACAATCCAACCGCCCAAATTACCAACGATGTTGGAATAAAGAATTAACACCGGTAACATAAGGCAAATAGCAATAAAGCGAGGTACTACCAAATAAGAAATAGGGCTGGTAGCCATAACCTTCAAAGCATCAATCTGCTCCGTAACCTTCATAGTACCAATTTCAGCAGCAATAGCCGCGCCAATACGTCCCGCTACAACTACTCCGGTTAAAATAGGTGCCAATTCACGGCCCATAGCAATAGCTACGATACCGCCTACGGAAGCTGCCGCACCGAATCGCACAAATTCCTTGGCCGTCTGTACAGAAAAAACCATGCCTGTACATAAAATAGTCATAGTTACAATAGGCAAAGAATCTGCGCCCAGCTTGGACATCTGCCTGATTACTTCCTTCTTATTGGCCATAGGCAACATTTTAACAGTTGCCCTCAATAAGTTGACAATACGTCCTGTGCTAGCACAACCTTGAATTATTAATTTGCCGGCTTGTTTACAAAAAGCCCAAACTGCATTTTCCATAGTTGCTAACATATGTACCTCGATTAAGCTATCTTATCATTATAACGTATTTCGCTTAATTTTACTGTAGCTTTCTTACTTAGACGTAACATTGACCTTTAAATTAACTTCGCCTGTGCTAATAAAGTCCATGGGATAGGTTTGTTTGTACTTACTGCCCTTAAGCAGATTCCTTAAGCCTTGTACAAACGTTTTAGCCTCTTGTCCAGCCTCTGCTTCGTTCGCAGCTGCTTTGGTTGGAAGACCTGACATAATATCAACTACAAGAGCATTGTTACTGTCAGCTTCATTAAACTCATCAATAAAATTTTTAAAGGTTTTCTTTTGAGTTAACAGTTGCTCTTGTTGAGGCTCTTTTTCTTTAGTTTTCATATTTTCCAGGGCAGTTTTCAACCAGCCTACGGAATTACCGCTTCTCACGATTAAATTCATGGGGCCTTCTGCCTGCTTATCAGGTACCTTAAAGTTTATCTTTCTGGTAATATTTTGAGAACGATAAGGCTTAAAGGTTATTTCAATGGGAAGTGTTCCGCCCTGAGGAACGGATTTTTTTAAAGCAGAAGCACTAACAATTTCTGCCACTTCGTAAGCGGAAGAAATTTCTGCATCTACATTCACATCAAAAATCGTCACATTATCAAAACGATTATTTAAAAGCATCTTGCATGCGTATTGCAGCTCGCCATCGGTAACCTTGGCGATATCAGTTGTACTGCTAAACATATTATCCCGTTTCAAGTGAATTTCGCCTTGCTTTTCTCCTCTGGCAGAAATAGTGAAACTCATTCTGCTAGTGCCGCCACCTTTTCTATCAGCTGTTTTGGCAAGAGTATTATAGCAAACGCTATCAATAAGGGCAGGAGCTAAATCTTCATTTGTAACTACTTGTACAGAAGCACTTTTATGTTCTCCGGTGTTTTTATCAGTAACAGAAATAAAAACGGGAATGATCTTAGAATTGCCACCTATCTGACCGGCAATACCTGAGGATCTGTCCTGATTAATATTACCAAGCACATTACCTAAAGCACCAACCTTAAAAGCACTTTGCATATTAGGCACAGAAGCAAAGATCCAGGCATTGGTCATGAAATAATCACTGCTACCTCGTTGCAGGAAGGGATGACCAAAAGCTAAGATTCTGCCTTGTTCATCCGTCCAGGTTACTGTACCTATAGCACCTAAGGTAATATCACCCTTCATCAATTCCACACCAATAGAGCTGCCAGGCTCCAGTTGCACATAAGAAAAATCTCCTTGTCCTGCCGGTGCGCCATAGGCAGTAAGCTTAAAGGGTGCCAACTGCTCATTTAAATAATCTACACCCTCTTGAGTAAACCCTGAAACCATCAGCGGTGTACCTTTAGGTAAAAATACAGATGGTCTGGGGTCCGGATTATCAAACAACTGCAGCATTTCATTAATAGGTGTTAAAAAGCAATAGTTGGGATCAGAAAAAGCTTTACCATACGCTACAGCTCCTGCTAATCTACCATCAATGTAAACAGGACTGCCACTCATGCCTTGGGCAATGCCGCCACTTTTTTGCAAAAGCGGACCGGAAGCTTTAATCAAAATACTGTGTCCCATGGTTTCAGAACCGGTTACACCCAAAATTTCCACATCAAATGTTTCTATCTTTGCTCCTTCAATAACCGTTTTAGCATAGCCTGTCATACCAGGGCGCAACTCCTCTACCGCAATGGTAGGCGTTGCGGCTAAGGCAAGCTGAGCGATGAGACAAAAACACACCGTTAGAAAGAAACTTTTCGTAAATTTCATCACTTACTCCTTCACATATTAGAAAAACCGGCGTGCTGAATACACGCCGGTTCCATTCATCCTCTTAAGGTTGGATCTGCGCTACAGTTTGGCCTGCAGAAATATTACTGCCATTAGAAACTACAGAAACAACAGTTCCACTGCAATTAGCACGAGCTGCGGCAGTGGCTCCGGCTAAAGTTTTGACTTTCACCAGGACAGTACCTTCAGACACTTTGGTTCCGGTAGCAATAGCATACACTACTTGTCCGGACATACTGCTTACCTGTCCTTGACTACCGGCTGCAAACACAACACCTGTAGCAAGCAACAAAACAGCCACAGCAAACATCACTATATATCTTTTTCTAAGATTTTTTAACATTTTCTCCACCCCTTTCTAAAATAACAAGTGGTTTAAACTACCTATATATATGTTGCTCATTTATTATAATACGAAGTTTTATGCAAGGCAAGGCAGTTTATTGCTTTAACCTTATTATGCCAAAGATTTGTGGCAAAAGTTTGGCAAAAACCTATTTGCGGAAAATTCCTAACGCTGCCCTAATGGGCCTTTCGTCACCATCAGAAGGAACATTCATGATATCAGAGCCAATTACCATTTCGCTGGAGCCGCCTCCATCAAAGTTCATGGCAGTATAAGCTCCTAAGCCAACAAAGTAGCGGGCTAACTCATTAAGAGTCATACCTACGCTATCAGAGGAACGCCCATCAGCAACTACAATAAGCACTGTACCATCTTTTTTAATACCAACGCCGGTACGGGGAGCTCTGCCATAAGCTATATCAGAAGCAATACCCTCTGCTTCACTTTCTACCTGCACACGGCCATTGTTAACCAGTAAAGGACCTGCGCTTCCCACAGAATCAGCTTGCTCTGCAATACTATTATTTAGATAATGGTCTACTTTCACCTCATCGCCCAGTTTAAGGTTTTTGAGAAAACCTGCTGCCTGACCATTACCACTGAGCACATAAGAATTGCTATCTAATGCCATGTCACCTTTTGATGAAATGTCTACTACCTTGCCGTTTCTTACCTTTACTTCCAAACCATAAGCATTGGTTTCCGTGTCAGTATCATAACCGTCGTTAAAATAAATTAGGTCATCAGTTAATCTCATCCTGTTAACACCGGTAATTTCAGCTTGATTACCATTGCCTAGGGTAACTATTCCCTTATAGGAAATTTGGGGAATGATTTGGGCCTTATTGCCCGGTCCCAGAATTAAAGCTGTACGAGGGGTCGGTTCAGCACCCAGAATTTTTTTGTCTATGACCAAATTACCTATAACCCAGACAGCACCATCAAAATAAGAAGCATTAACTGCTGCCACTGCCCCGGAACGTTTAATGATATTCGTTAAGGTCCCTTTTTGAATCATGTGGCCGTAGCCAGGTATGAAATCCAATTTAAAAGCACTGTCAGGTTGCATTTCCAGTACATAGGCATTAACATCGCCACCACCAAGGTCAGTCGTTTCCTGCCTGTAGGTCAAGCCCTTTCCCAGTTGAACGGCATTAGAAGATGGCTGAGCTGCCGGAGCCGAAGTGGCCTGCTTGGGAACATCAACAACCAGGCGAGTAGGATTCTTAACCAAGAAAGTTTTATGCTCCGGAACCTTACCATTAAAAAATACCACTAATCTTCCGGCGTTACCATAAGGTTCCAAATAGGCTCTTCTAACTAAAGGATCTCTTACCAAAATTCTTTCTATCTTAGCTACTTTAGTGGGAATTTCTACTACCAGTCGTGGTCCCAGAGCCTTCTCCTTCACGGCATAAGGCTTGTCCATATCCACTACCAGACGAACCCTCTCGGTAGTAACTCCGGAACGCAAATTCTCCGCTTGTGCCAAGGTCGTTTTTATTGGCAGAATAATTAAAGCAAGTAATAAAAGCCAAGTATAAACTTTACGTAATTTGTTCAAAATAATATCTCCTCACAAAAGACAAAGGACGATGAACTCATCGTCCCCATTAAAATTTGTAATTTACCATTGCAGCGTTATCCTTTAGCATACCGATATTGGTTAAAGCCTTACCGGTTCCCAGAGCTACACATTCTAAAGGACTTTCTGCTACCCTGGTAGTTATGCCTGTAACACCCTGGATTAGTTCAGCAATACCATCTAAAAGAGCCCCACCACCTGTTAAGACAATACCACCTTCGATAATGTCAGCAGCCAACTCCGGCGGTGTTTTTTCCAGTACCCTTCTAAGACATGCTAAGAGCATGGTCAGTGGATCAGTTAACGCTCTGGCAACTTCCTGAGAGGTTACCCGCACCGTAGCAGGCAGCCCTGTTACTAAATCACGCCCCCGTACAATTTCTTCGCCCTGCTTACTTAGTTTCTTGCTTACTGTCCCAATCTTAATCTTTATTTCTTCAGCAGTGCTATCTCCCAGCAGCACGTTATGTTCCTTTTTAACATAACGAATGATGGCATCGTCAAAATCATCTCCACCTATTCTGAGAGCCTCAGAAACAACCACGCCGCCCAAACTAATAACGGCTACATCAGCTATTCCACCACCAATATCCATCACCATGCAGCCATGACAGTCTCCCACATCCAGTCCTGCTCCCATAGCCGCAGCCATTGGCTCCTCAATAAGGAAGGTTTTGGCTGCCCCTGACTGAGCACATGCTTCCAGCACCGCTCTTTTTTCTACGGTTGTCACTCCGGAGGGAATACAAATCATCACGCGAGGTTTAACAAACAAGCTTTTTCCGGCAACTCTCTGAATGATGTTTTCCAGCATCATCTGGGTAATCTCGTAGTCTGCAATAACGCCTTGCCTGAGAGGACGCACCGCCACAATATTGCCCGGAGTTCTGCCTAGCATTTCCTTGGCCTCTTTACCCATGGCCACAACCTTGCCACTGGTCTTATCCATAGCTACCACTGAAGGCTCTCTGAGCACAATACCTCTGCCTTTGAGAAAAACCAGAATATTAGCGGTACCTAAATCAATACCAATATCTACACTGGTAAATAACTTATTTAGCCAATCATTATTCAATAAATCATTAAGCAAAAAATCCATCTCTCAATCTTCCTTCACACGTTTAATATCCCCACCCAGACTTTGTAATTTAGCTACTATACCTTCATAGCCTCTGTCTATATGGAAAATATCAGTAATTTCCGTTGTTCCCTCTGCAACCAAGCCTGCCAAAATCATAGCTGCACCGGCTCTTAAATCAGTAGCTCTCACCTTGCAACCCAAAAGCTTAGGTACGCCATCTAACATAGCAGCCCTGCCGCTAATCCTGATATTTGCACCCATGCGGACCAATTCTTCTACATGCATGAACCTGTTTTCAAAAACAGTTTCCGTTACTTCGCTTTGACCTTTAGCAATACACATCATAGCCATAACCTGTGCCTGCATATCAGTAGGAAAACCAGGGTAAGGCAAGGTCTTAATGGTAATACCTTTTAAAGTTTTAGGACCCTTGACATGAATATCGTCAATATTTTCTTCTATTGTTGCGCCTGCTTCGCGCAGCTTGGCAATAAGAGGTTTTAAATGCTCACACAAAGCATTCTCCACCACAATGTCACCCTGCGTCATGGCACCTGCTACCAAAAAAGTTCCTGCTTCAATTCTATCAGGAATAACAGTATGCTCACCGCCCGGCATTTCTTTGACACCTTCGATTTTAATAGCAGTAGTACCTGCACCACGTACCTTGCCACCCATAACGTTAATATAGTTAGCCAGGTCAACTATCTCAGGTTCTTGGGCAGCATTTTCAATAATGGTAGTTCCTTTAGCCATAGAAGCAGCCATCATGATGTTCTCTGTAGCACCTACACTGGGAAAATCCAGATAAATAGTAGTACCAACTAAACCATGAGGAGCTGTCGCTTCGATATAACCATGTCCCTGCTCAATCTTAGCTCCTAATGCTTCAAAACCTTTCAGATGAATATCAATAGGCCTGGTACCAATTGCACAACCACCGGGCTGAGAAATTCTAGCTTTACCCACTCTGGCAAGCAGCGACCCCATAACCAAAAAAGATGCTCGCATAGTAGATACCAATTCATAAGGTGCTTCGCAAGAAGTAACCTTTCTGCTATCTATATGCAAAGCATGGGGTTCACTATAATCTATTTTCATGCCAAGGCATTCCAGCACCTTGCAAATAGTTACCACATCATTTAATTGTGGAACCTCCAGGATGGTGCTTTTTTTAGAACCTAAAATAGCTGCGGCAATAATAGGAAGCACCGCATTCTTAGCACCACTTACCCGTACTCTGCCTTTTAATTTATGTCCACCTTTAACCACTAATTTTTCCACAAATTTCCCTCAGCTTCCTGTATGGACTAATACTTAGTCCCTTGTTTATTTTTTAAACTTTATCTTTTTCGCCAATAAATCATGTTTATATTTTCTTTGCTCTTCTAATTCTTGCAACCTTTTGGTCTTATCTGCTTCTGCCTGAGCCCTTTCTTCAGGAGTCTGCTGCCTTTGCAAATCGGCCAACTTTTGTTTTTCTTCCCGTAGCTCATTTTGACGAGCTTTTTGTTTTTTTCTGCGCGCTGCTAAAATAGACTGACGCTTGGAAAGCACCACCCCTGTCTTCAAGGCCCTGGTATATAAGAAATAGACAACAGCAATAAACGGGATAAGAAAAGTTCCAACTATCCAAATTTCTTTATGCGGAACGTCGTACTTTTTAGCATCCCTATAAACAATGTATGTCATTACGCAGCCAAGGACAAGATTGACTAAAATTTTAGTTAGTAACGGGTGATGTAATACCATGGGCACTCTCCTTGTCTTCTTATATATACATAACAATTATAACATATTAACAGCACAAAATAAATAAAACTCCATGTTCTCTAAGAGAGACATGGAGCTTTGTTTAGAATCTGCCACGCTGTTTTATTCTATCCGCCAAGATATAATAATAAGTTTCCTTTTCTCTAATGGTCTTACGCAACTGCTCCTGGGACTTAGCATCCTTACAAGTGGACAGTCTTTCCCTCAGATTTATGATTTCTTGTTTAATTTGCCCCATTTTGCTAGCCGCTATTTTAGCAATGAAATCCACTTTAGTAAGCCCCCTTAGCTAGACTTGGCAAGTTCGTTTAAAGCTGCAAGCCTTTAGGATCTTGAGCTAACTTAACAGTTTTTAAACGAGCTTGAGCTCTGCGCAGAATTTTTTCGGTATGCTCAATATCAGTTAAAGCATCCGGATTTTCCAACCTGGCACGAGCTTCTTGTTGCAATTGTTCGTAATGTTCTACATCAATATTTTCAGCCAATTCTGCCCGAGGTGTCAAAATAACTATTTTGTTATCCTTAACCTCTGCAAAACCACCCTCCAGATAAGCAATGGTAATGGTCCCACCTGTACCCTGGATTTTCAGCGGTCCTTCCTTTAGTGCCGCCAAAAGAGGTGCATGATTAGCTAAAATGCCTATACCACCATTAATTGTATCCAGCAGTACATACACTACATCATCCCTGGACACCAAAGTCCTAGACGGAGAGAGAACCTCCAGCTCCATGAATTTTGCCATAGTATCACTCCACCTTCATGGCCTTTGCTTTAGCAATAGCATCGTCAATGGTACCAACCATATAAAAAGCATTTTCCGGCAAATTGTCGTGTTTGCCTTCCAGAATTTCCTTAAAGCCTCGAATTGTTTCCGACAAAGGAACGTATTGTCCTTTTTGACCGGTAAATTGTTCTGCTACAAAGAAAGACTGACTGAGGAACTTTTGAATCTTTCTGGCCCTGGTAACAGTGGTCTTATCTTCTTCGCTTAATTCTTCCATACCTAAAATAGCAATAATATCCTGCAATTCCTTATAACGTTGCAAAATTTCCTGTACCCCTCTGGCTACCTTGTAATGCTCCTGACCAATAATCAAGGGGTCCAAAATTCTGCTGGTAGAATCCAGCGGGTCAACCGCAGGATAAATACCTAATTCAGAAATCTGTCTGGATAGAACCGTAGTCGCATCCAAATGGGCGAAGGTTCCTGCCGGTGCCGGATCTGTTAAATCATCAGCAGGCACATAAACAGCCTGTACAGAAGTAATGGAACCTGTTTTGGTGGAAGTAATTCTTTCCTCCAAGGCACCAATGTCTGTGGCCAAGGTAGGCTGATAGCCTACTGCAGAAGGCATACGTCCCAGCATAGCTGATACTTCAGAGCCTGCCTGAATAAATCTAAAAATATTATCGATGAACAAAAGTACATCCTGACCACCTACGTCACGAAAATATTCTGCCATGGTAAGGCCGGTCAGTCCTACTCTCATACGAGCTCCGGGAGGCTCATTCATTTGTCCGTAAACCAAAGCGGTTTTATCAATAACTCCGGACTCCTTCATTTCACCCCACAGATCATTGCCTTCACGGGTTCTCTCGCCAACACCACTAAATACGGAATAACCACCATGAGCGGTAGCAACATTATGAATCAATTCCATGATTAAAACCGTCTTGCCTACGCCGGCGCCACCAAACAAACCAATCTTTCCACCCAAGGAATAAGGCGCAATCAGGTCTACTACCTTAATGCCGGTTTCCATTATTTTAGCACTGGTTGCCTGCTGCTCAAAAGTTGGTGCCTGTCTATGGATAGGCCAATAATCAGCGGCCTTCACAGGAGTAGGATCATCATCTACAGTCTGGCCTAACACATTAAAAATACGGCCCAAACAACCAGGTCCAACCGGAACAGTAATAGGCGCACCGGTATCCAATGCATCCATATCACGTCTTAGTCCATCTGTAGAACTCATGGCTACAGTTCTTACCGTGTCCTCGCCAATATGCTGCATTACTTCAGTCGTTAAATTAATTTTAGTATTCTTTCCTGAGGTGCCCTGAATTTTAATAGCATTATAAATTTTAGGCAAATGTTTATCAGGGAAGCGAATATCCACTACAGGTCCGGTAACTTGCACTACCTTACCCATGACACCTTTTGTTGGCGCTGCCGGTTTAGCAACCGTAGCATTAACTTTTTCTTCTTCTAAACTAGCCACCCTAGTCCCTCCATTACTCCAGTGCCGAAGCACCACTTACAATCTCATTTATTTCATTGGTAATACCAGATTGTCTTTCTTTGTTATAACGAACGCTTAATTTTTCCAGCAAATCCTGGGCATTATCTGTAGCCGAAGACATAGCGGTCATTCGGGAAGCCAATTCACAAGCAGCACCCTCAATAAGTGCTGTGTAAATCAAACTACGCACATAATAGGTAGCCAAATATTTCAGCATTTCCTCAGGCTTAGGTTCATAAAGCACCGAGGTAAACTCATCTCTGTCTGCTGTATCATGCATCACAGAACCAGGTATAGGCTCCGTATCCTGGTTTTCGCTTTCAAAAGGACGAACCGGCAAGAGCTGCAAAGTCTTGGGTTCTAGGTCTAAGGCCGATTTAAAATGGGTAAAAATTAAGTTTACTTCATCAATCTCACCTTGAATAAAAAGCTTTTCTGCATAAGTGGCAATAGCATCTGCCTCTTCAAAAGTAGGCTTATCAGAAAAACCGGAAAAGCCATGGACATAAGAATAGCCATAATGCTTTAGGCCTAACTCTATCTGTCGCCCTACCGCAATGAGAATGCAGTGCTTATTTTTAAGCTCTACTTCAGCATGCTTTAAAAGGTTAGTATTGTAAGAGCCGGCTAAGCCTTTATCTGAACCCACAATAATGTAAGCAGATTTATAAACAGGCCTATCCTCCAAGAGAGGATTATCCTCCATGTTAAGTCTTTCTATGACAGCCCGATCACTTACTGCCAAGTGAAGCATTTCTTTGATTTTAGCAGAAAAGGGCGCGCTGGATAAGGCACTGGCTTTAGCTCTGTGCAGTTTAGCAGCAGCAACCATTTGCATGGCATTAGTAATCTTTTGGATATTCCCCACACTTTTCATATGTGTGCGAATGCCACTTGTCTTAGCCACCGTCTATTCCTCCTTGCGAGCTACAACCTCTGACTCTTCAGATGGAGCAAAATTATCCATAAAGGTAGTAATTGCATCATCCAAACGTTTCTTAATATCATCAGTAAGTTTCTTTTCTTTAGCAATATCTGTTCCAATATCCGGATGATTAATATTCATGTAGCCAAAGAATTCTCTCTCATAGCGTGCTACATCTTTAATATCTATATCATCCAAATGTCCATTAGTAGCAGCATACAAAATCATAACCTGTTTATCTATGGACAAGGGAGCGTATTGAACCTGTTTCAAAATTTCTGTCATCCTGGCACCACGATCCAATTGGGCCTTGGTAGCTTTATCCAAGTCACTGCCAAATTGGGCAAAGGCTGCCAGCTCACGATACTGAGCCAAATCCAAGCGCAGTGTGCCTGCTACCGACTTCATAGCCTTAATCTGGGCAGCACCACCTACTCTGGATACGGAAAGGCCGGCGTTAATAGCTGGTCTGGTACCTGCATAGAACAATTCACTTTCCAAATAAATCTGACCATCGGTAATAGAAATAACGTTAGTAGGAATATAACCGCTAACGTCTCCTGCCATAGTCTCAATAATTGGTAGTGCCGTCATGGAACCACCGCCATATTGTTTATTTCTACGAGCTGCTCTTTCCAAAAGACGGGAGTGCAAATAGAAGACATCGCCGGGATAAGCTTCACGTCCGGGCGGACGACGCAGCAAAAGGCTCATAGCTCTGTAAGCTACAGCATGCTTAGACAAATCGTCATAAACAATAAGTACATCTTTACCCTGATCCATGAAATATTCACCCATAGCTGCTCCGGAATAAGGAGCCAGATATTGGAGTGGAGCTGTATCTGCAGCAGTTGCTGCTACCACAATGGTATAGCCCATGGCACCATGGTCTTCCAAGGTTTTAGTAAGTCTGGCTACGGAAGAAGTCTTCTGTCCAATAGCCACATATATACAAATAACACCTGTATCCTTTTGATTAAGAATAGTATCTATGGCAATAGCCGTTTTACCTGTACCTCTATCGCCAATGATAAGTTCTCTCTGTCCACGTCCAATAGGTACTAAAGCATCAATAGCCTTAAGTCCTGTTTGTAGTGGCACTGTAACCGGTTCTCTGGCAGCAATGCCGGGGGCCGGAGATTCCACAGGGCGATAGGCGGCAGGTTTAAAATTACCTCTGCCATCAATAGGTTTGCCCAAAGGATCAACTACACGTCCCAGCAGTTCTTCACCAACAGGCACTTCCATAACATAACCTGTTCGACGAACCGTGTCTCCTTCTTTTATTTCAGTGGTACCGCCCATAAGCACTACGCCCACTTCATCAGGGCGCAGGTTCTGCACCATGCCCATAACGCCATCATGAAGCTCAACCAGCTCTCCACTCATAGCGCCACGCATACCGCTAACAGTAGCAATACCATCTCCAACTTTTTGTACAATACCAATTTCTTCTAAATCTACAGCCGTCTGGAAGTTATCCACTCCGGCACTGAGAACTTTAGTTAATTCCTTAGTACCTTTAAGTCCGGAATTAGCAAATTGGATTTTTTGCATAAGGCCGTCAACCTTTTCCAGTTGACGTTTGGCACTGGCATCATAAACTTCATCCTTCATGGTTATAATGATGCCACCAATAATGGAATTATCCACCTTAGCCTTATTAATGTAAATTTCTTTGCCAAACTTAGTAGTTAGAATTTCTTGAATACTTTGCACTTCAGCATCTGTTAGCTGTCTGGCGGTAGTAATAACTACAGGCAAAGCTTCATCTTCCTTATATACACTTAAACTCTTGGCATCAACCTTGAGCTTATCAATAGCATTAGTGATTAACGCCAGATTTTCCGTGGTGTTCATACTCTCACTACGCCTCCACATTATTCTGTTCATTACGCTTTGCTAAAGTAGCGTCAGCAATCTTGGCTACCATAGCTTGATCTTCAGGCGTATCTAATTTTTGTTCCAGGATTTTACTGGCTATCTTAGTACTCAATTCAATTACTTCAGCACGTACATCGGCCAAAGCCTTTTGTCTTTCCTGCTCAATTTTCTCTTGGGCAGCAACCATCATGGCTTCTTTTTCCTGCTGTACTTGTCCTAACATTTCATCGTGGGTATTTTGGGCAATTTTATTGGCTTTATCTACAATACCGCTGGCTTCTTTTCTGGCATTAGCCAATTGCTCGCCATATTCCTTTTTAAGTGCTTCAGCATCAAGACGTGTATGCTCTGCCGTATCCATATCCTTAATGATACGCAGGCGCCTGTCTTCCATAGCTTTTAGCAACGGTTTATAAGCAAACTTAGCCAATACTCCCAGCAAGATAACGAAGTTAATTACTTGAGCAACAATTGTAAAGTTTATATCTACCATTTATCCTGACTTCCTTTCCAGCTAGGTTGGTTCAACCGTTATTTTACAAAGGGATTAGCAAATACCAAAACAATTGCGATAACGGAAGCAATAATAGGAATAGACTCAACCATACCTATACCAATCAGCATATTAACCTGGAAGTTACCTGCTTGTTCAGGTTGTCTTGCCATACACTCCAAAGCCTTGCTTGCTACTACAGAGTCTCCTTTAGACGCTGCCAGGGAAGCACAAGCTCCAATAATTGCTGCCCCCAAAACTGATGCTACTATAATCACTGTGTTGTCTGCCATTTACGATACATCCTTTCTACTTGTCTTGAATTTTAACTTAATGTTTTACTTTAAACACCGGTGCCAACGCAATAACTGTCAGCATAGTGAAAATAAACGCTTGCAAAAAACCAACAATCAAGCTGAAACCAATCCACAGGTTCGGTAATAAATACGGTACCAATTCATTCAGTACGCCCAGGAGAATTTCACCTGCTAAAATATTACCGAAAAGACGAAGAGCCATAGTTAAAGGCTTGGATAATTCTTCTATGATATTCAGTGGTAGCATGGCTTTGAAAGGCGAAACAAGGTGCCTAAAATATTTTGGTCCCTGTTGCAGAACGCCAATAATGTAAACTGCTACGGAAACCATGATAGATAAGCCAAAAGCTACATTGATATCATTAGTTGGTGAAGAAAAATGCATACCAACTTGTGGTAAGAGTCCCAGTTCATTACCAATAAAGATATATAAAAACAAAGTAATAACAAATGGAGCTACTACTCTGCGTCCTTCCACCCCTAAATTACTTTCCATTAAACCATTTAACCATTCAATAAACATTTCCAAAATATTTTGAATACCACTGGGAATTTTTTGTACATTTCTTGTAGCTGCGAACACAATGGCAGCAACAATCGCCATAGTAAGCCAAGACATATAAACCGTCTGCATATTAATGACTACGCCCGGCATAATTTGCGTTGGTGCATAATGAATTATTTCTGAACTGGCCGCTTCTGCTATTCCCATATTTACCACCTCACTTCTTTTGTTTTTTTGTAAGCCAAATCATATTAATAAGCAATGTGATATGCAGTAAAATATAGCCACCAAATATGCCATAAGCCTGCAGTCCTAAGTATAAACCAACAGCTACCGCTACAATCAATAAGCACAGTCTCATGACAAGCCTGCTGCGCATATGAATGGTACCCGGCGCCACCTTATATTGCAGGCCTCTGTTAATGCCTCGTAAAAAGATAATGTTGTCCCCCAGACTAGCCAAAAGTCCCCAAAGCAAGGACCAGGGAACACTCTTAGTAATAAAACCTCCGGCTATTGTTGCAACAACAGCCATTACTATCTGATGAATAAACACCCCGCGTGTATATTTGCGGACTTCCAGAGCTTGTTGTTGATTATCATTTTGCATCATCATAAACATCTCCTTTATTTTAACATGAAAGAGAAGTTGAGGTAATCAAAATTAGCTTTTGGGCAAAAACTCTGCATATTCTTCTGCGCTTAGGCCATAATGCTTCAAAATGAAGCTTACAATCCTCTTGGCAGCCAAACCATCTCCGTAAGGATTAACAGCTTCAGCCATCTTCTTATAATAGTTTTCATCTTCCAAAAGCCGTGTAGTAGCTGCCAAAACATCCTCTTTATTGGTACCAATAAGCTTAACGGTACCGGCAGTGACTGCCTCAGGACGTTCGGTAGTATTTCTCAGTACCAGAACAGGCTTGCCTAAAGCAGGAGCCTCTTCCTGTATGCCGCCGGAATCTGTAAGCACAATATCCACCTTAGCCATTAAATTAGCAAAGGGTTCATATTCCATAGGTTCAACTAAGTGTACCCTATCCAAATCACCTAAAACTGATTCCGCCACTTCTCTAACTTTAGGATTCATATGCATGGGAAAAATAGCTTCCACATTAGGATTCTTAGCAATTACTTTACGCAGGGCCTGATAAACATGACGCATAGGCTCGCCTAGATTTTCTCTGCGGTGAGTAGTCATCAAAATCAACTTATGTCCGCTGGCTAAAGCCTTTTGCAGGCCTTCATCTACGAAAATAAAGTTATCCTGCACCGTAGCATGCAAAGCATCAATAACTGTATTGCCGGTAACATAAATACTGTTGGGATCAACATTTTCTTTAAGTAAATTTTCCTTAGCTACTGCTGTAGGCGCAAAATTAAAATCGGCCATAGCACCTGTTAATTTTCTATTCATTTCTTCCGGGAAGGGAGAATATTTATCTCCTGTCCTTAGGCCTGCTTCTACATGGCCTATAGGGATCTGCTTATAATAAGCTGCCAGCGCCCCCACAAAAGTAGTTGTGGTATCGCCATGTACCAGCACCAAATCAGGCTGAGCCTTCTCTAGGACTTCTTTTAAGCCCATTAACGCTTTGTCCGTAACATCATAAAGAGTCTGGCCTTCAGTCATGATATCTAAATCATAATCAGGAACAATGTGGAACAGGGACAGTACTTGGTCTAGCATTTCCCTGTGTTGAGCTGTCACTGCTACGATAGTGTCTACATATTCAACTTGTTTTTTTAATTCTTGTACCACCGGGCACATCTTAATTGCTTCCGGACGGGTACCAAAAATTGTCATTACCTTAAGCTTCTTCATAACTAATCCCTCTTTTACTTATCTTTCAAAATACCAATTTTTTTTGCACCGACAAAAATGCCAATTACTAGGATTGCTAAAAGAATACCTGCATACATACCATCTATTTCTGTAAATAAAACTGCTGCCAGACAAAGCCCTGCGCTAATTAAATACATAAGCACAACTGCCTGTCTCTGGCTAAAGCCCATAGCTAAAAGCCTATGGTGTAAATGTCCTTTGTCCGGCTGAAAAATAGGTTTACCATTAAGATAACGTCTTACAATGGCAAAGGCCGTATCCATAATGGGTAAGCCCAAGGCAATGGCCGGGACAATAAGGGCAATGGTAGCTGCACTTTTTACAGCACCAAAAATAGAAATAGCAGCCAAAATATAGCCTAAAAACATACTGCCTGTATCACCCATGAAAATAGTGGCAGGATTAAAATTATAACGGATAAAGCCTATGGTAGCACCTGCTAAAGCTGCTGTAATAACAGCCACAACATAGAAACCCTGTTGCAAAGCTACTAAAATGATAGTTACAGAGGCAATTGCTGAAACGCCTGCCGCTAAGCCATCCAAGCCATCCATTAAATTGACCACATTAGTAAAACTTACAATCCAAAATACTGTAAAGGGTATGGAAAGATAATCCAAATAAAAATAACCGCCCCAAGGATTATTCAGCCATTCAATCTGTATACCAAAAAATACCAGCACTAAAGCTGCAACTATCTGTCCCAAAAGTTTAGCTTTGGCCGTTAGCTGAAAAATATCATCCAACACTCCAAGAGCAGTAATAACCGTACCACCAATCAATACACCCACCACATCGCGGGTTAACTGCATACAGGTTATGGTAGCAATGGTAAAACCAAAGTAAATTGCCAGCCCTCCTAACCTGGGCATGATACTGTGATGGACTTTTCTTTTGTTTGGCTTATCAATGGCCCCTAAGCGAAACGCCAATCGTTTCACAGAAGGGGTTAATGCCCAGCTTATAAGTAATCCAATGGCAAACGCCATCAAGTAAGATCTCACAAATACACCTTCCTACAGAAAAACTGTTTTTAATATTGAGTATAAACTTCACCTTCATTATTATATTACAAATTTAACAATACTACAAGAAAAGCCACTATGGAAGGGTTACCACAGATTTTTCACATATTAAAAGTAACACAAATGGATAGTTTTGTGGTTTGTCGGTTCATTATGTAAAAAATAAGCCCAAGGGAACTTTTCAGTCCCTTGGGCCCAACTTTGTAAATCAAGTTATTTATTTTTGGCCAACTGAACGGCATAAGAAATGGCATTTTTCAAACTGTCAGCATTGCCATGACCATTACCGGCATGACCAAAACCTGTACCATGGTCAACACTGGCTCTGATGATAGGCAGTCCCAGCGTTACATTAACGCCTGCCACTGCCTGCCATTTACCGGCAGCATGATCATACACAAAGCCTTTAACCTTCAAAGGAATGTGACCTTGGTCATGATACATAACTACTACGATATCGTACCAGCCACCTAAAGCTTTGGAAAAGACAGTATCTGCGGGGGAAGGTTTCTTGTCAGGAATGTTGATGCCTTCTGCCAATGCTATATCAATAGCAGGCTGAATTTCCTCTATTTCCTCCCTACCAAAAAGACCATTTTCGCCACAATGCGGATTTAAGCCTGCCACAGCGATTTTGGGATTCTTCATGCCCAATGCTTTACAGCCTGCATCAGCAATACGAATGACCTCCAAAACCCTGTCCTTCTTAACTCTGTTGATAGCTTCCTTTAAAGAAACATGGGTGGATACATGCACTACTCTCAGATTATCGTGAGCCAACATCATAGTGTATTTTTTAGTATGGGTGTAATCAGCATATATTTCCGTATGCCCGGAATAATGATGTCCTGCCATATTAATAGCTTCTTTGCTTAAAGCATTGGTAACCGTAGCATCCACTTCATGCTTCATAGCCAAATCAATAACCTTAACAACATACTGGAAAGCAGCTTCGCCACCTAGCTTTGTTGCCCCCATGCCGAAAGGCTGTGGCTGACCATCTTTTTCTTTGCGTGGAATCTGGTCAGCAGGAACCTGTTTCAAATCCAGCAAATCTATAGTACCAAGCTCAAATTTAGCATCTTTAACAGCTGGTATAACATTAAGTTTTAAATGAATATTAGATACCTTAGCTGCAACCTCCAGAGCATACTCCATACAAGTCGCATCACCTATTACCACTGGGTTGCATTCTGCATAGATGTCCTTGTCATTTAAAACTTTTACGGTAATTTCCGGACCATTGCCAAAGGGATCGCCCATGGAAATACCGACAATAGGTTTATTTGCCATAATTAATGCATACCTTTCTCGGCGTTTTCTTTCAAGACTCTGGTTAATTCCTTAATGCCGTCTTCAGGGACTTGATTAAAGGGAGCTCTGCACTTGCCTACATCATGTCCCAGCATAGCCACAGCAGTCTTTACAATGGTATTGGGATTGCCAAATTTAAAGCAAGCACGGAAGGAAGCAATGCTATCCTGGTATTCTCTAGCTTTATCCCAATCACCTGCCATATAGCAATTGTAAATGGAAGCAAGAGTATGAGGATAAACATTAGCGCAGCCGGCAATACCGCCTGTACCGCCTGCCTTCAAGTTCCAAAGGATTAACTGATCATTACCGGATAGAACGCTGAATTTACCATTTTTCTTAGCTTTGGCAGCATCTAAATAAGACAGGATATTAACGAAATTGCCTGAGGAATCCTTAGCACCAACAATATTGTCTATTTGTGCCAATTTAGCCACAGTAGCAGGCGCAATAGCATTGCCTGTACGAGCTGGAATGTTATATAAAACAACTGGCATATCTACTGCTGCTGCCACTGTTTTATAATGCTCATAAATCTCATTTTGGCTGGCAGCGGCAAAACTGGGAGTAATGATGCTGAGTACATCAGCTCCTGCAGCCTGGGCCATCCTGCTTTGCTCAATAGTCTCCTTCGTTGAGATACAACCTGTACCGGCATAAACCGGTACTCTACCATTGCACTCATCTATAACCGTTTCCAAAACCAACTTCTTTTCCACGCCATTTAAAATATAGCCTTCACCATTAGTCCCAAAACAGAAAATGGCATGAACACCATTTTCGATTTGACGATTCACCTGTTTACGAAGTTCCTCTACATTAACGCTTTCATCTGCATGCATTGGAGTGATAATAGGAACTATAACACCTTTAATTTCTACATTCTTCATCTTTGCCACAACCTCCTTGTTTACTATTACATAATCTCCAGATAGAGCTTACGCGCATCTTCAGGAGTTACCTTGCGCATATTATTAACTAAGAGACGTTGCACCTGCATACCAGCATTAACTAGTCCATCCAAATCACTTTCCGGAACATTGAATTCTTTCAAGCTGGTAGGAATATTCAAATGCTTAACGATTTCTTCCAGTTTGCTGATAATCCAGGCACTCTTTTCCGCATTGGTATGGCAAGTTTTTACTGCATCATGACAACAACGGTCATAAGCTATAGCAAATTTGTCCTGACAAACAGGCTCGTTAAAACGCATTACCGGTGCCAGCAAAATAGCATTGGAAACACCATGAGCAATATGATATTTGCCTCCCAAAGGATAGCTTAAAGCATGTACTGCTGTTGTGCCTGAAGCTGTAATGGCAACACCGCCATAGAAAGCAGCAATTTGCATTTTATTTTTTTCGGCCATGGCTTCCGGATCATCACAAGCCTTTTCGATGTTGTTAATAATCATATCCAAAGCCTGCAGGGCAAAGGTATCGCTGAAAGGATTAGCTTTGTTACTGGTAAAGCATTCAATAGCATGAGCCAAGGCATCTACACCTGTAGCAGCTGCTACCTTGCGAGGCAAGTTCTTAATCATTCTGGCATCTAACAAAACATAATCTGCAATCATGTTTTCATTAACAATACCAATTTTTAAAGCTTTTTCCGGTACTGCTACAATAGCATTGGGAGTCACCTCTGCACCGGAACCTGCTGTAGTAGGGATAAGGGCAATAGGTACACATTTTTTAGCCCTGCCCGGGGTATCTAAAAGTTCTTTAACACCATATTCATCAGTAATAAGAATACTGGCTAATTTAGCTGCATCCATGATGGAACCGCCACCGCAGCCAACTACAAAATCAGCACCGGATTTCTTAAATCTTTCAATGACAGCTTGTACCTGCATATAAGTAGGTTCTATAGATAGGTCATTAAATATTTCGTATTCTACCCCAGCTGCCTTTACAGCGTTAAATGGTATATCAAATAAACCAATTTTTTGAAAACTAGGATCCGTAAACATTGCTACCTTTTTGTAACCATTTGTTTTAATGATTTCCGTTAGTTTGTCAATGGCATTCTCGCCACCGTAAACAGCATGAGGCATTTTTAAATTGTATTGTGTTAGCATTTACCGTTCCTCTTTCCTTTTTATTTATTGCTTATATATGTTCTAAGGTCAGCAATAAGATTATCGCCGCCAAAGCCACCTGATTTGGAAATAACATAATACTGTTTTCCTGCATAGTGAGTACTGGAAAGCACCACTCCCGGGAGGACTTCACAAATTGGTGTCAAATGATGTGTATCTATCTGTTGCATAAAGCCTAAAAGGGTATCACCGCCTGTAATCATCAGCGTAGCTTCTACACCTAAGTCCAACAATCTTTTGGTTAAGTTTCCCATGGTTGTAGAAATCTTGGTACGTAGCTGATTCAAATCGAGACCATGCTGAGAACTATAGTCCAAAGCAGTAGTATGTCCCGGTAAATCATTGGAATCCACAATTAGAGCTCCATTAGAATAAATTTTTTCTTTCCAATCCAGTAAAGCTGCTTGTGCCTCCCTGCTATCTGCCCACACCCCTTTGATTTTTTGAGAAGCATTTAAACGTACTCTTGGTACACCATCCTTTTCAGCCTTATCCAGTTGTGCTACCGTAATAGGATTAACACTTCCGCAGGCTACAAAAAGTTGTGGACTAAGTTGTGGTTTGAGAGGCTTTGCTCCCTGTAACCCTAACAGCCTTGGTAAAACAGAAGCAAACCCGGCACAGCCTGCACAAAAATGCAATTTATCATTTTGTTTAAGACCTTGGGCTATGGTTTCCAACTGCTGCTGAGCTGCACAATCATAGACTAAAATACCTTTTTCTTCGTTCTTAGAGAGAACTTCCGGAGCCTTTGCCCCTACTACCCTGACAGGTATATCAGTCTGTTCATGTATTATCTCTGCAACTGCAGAATGTTTTACCGGTTCAAAAGGATCCTTGCCAAAAACACTATCCGCTACAGAAACATTTTTAATATATTGAATGCCAGCCTTAGTAATCCGTCCAATTTGAGGAAAGGCAGGAATAAAATGTACCACGTTTCCTACCGCCTGACACATAGCAGCAAGTTCAGCTCCTATATTTCCCCTTAAGGCAGAATCAGTTTTTTTATAAATATTCGGTACGCCTGCTTGCAAGGCTTCTTTTACTACCGTTTTCACTACATTTCCAGCCTCAGGCGCAGCTAAGTGCCTGGTTTCTGCATCAAGGACCAAAACACGCACATCGTCAGCTAAACTAGCGTACTCTATATGGGGATTAGTGACCACTAAGGTTGGTGCGCCTTGTAGTTTAAACTGCACGCCTGTATCCAAAGCGCCTGTAATATCATCTGCTATAATCAAAAGCTCAAGCATCACCATCACCTTCTCCCAGTTAATCCTAAAAATTTACGAATTATTTTGTTTCTCCGGTCTTAGAAGCCTCTAGTTTTGCCTTGTCTTTTTTAGCAGCTCGCGCATCAAATACCAGGAAGGCAACACCAATTACTGCTCCTACGATGCTGGAAATAACTTCAGGAAGAATTAACAGCATAGCAGCGACAAACAGAAGAATGCGTTCGTATACTTTTAAATTGCGTTTAAAATATCCTGCCACCACAATGGCCAGGAAAAATGTTCCCATGAACAACTGGAAGGCGCAAGCAATGATATCAACAACTGAGCCTTGTAACAAAATAGGCGGATTATAAACGAAAACGAAAGGAACCAAAAAACCTACCATAGCAAAGGTGAAGCCCGTCCAGCCGGTTTTCATAGCATCGGCTCCGGCAATACCTGCCGCCGTATAAGAAGCTACGCACACAGGAGGAGTAATCTGAGCCATAATACCATAGTAGAAAATGAACATATTGGCAACTAACGGCTGAATATTAAGAGCTTGTAAAGAAGGAACAAATAAGATAACACCAACCAGGTAAGCTGCTACAGTAGGTAGCGCCATGCCTAAGATCATGCAGCCGACCATAGCAATCAACATGGCAAAGAACAAGCTGGTAGTACCAATAGCAGAAATAACAGCAGATAAGTTCGTAGCCAAGGAGGTCTGTCCTGTTACTACGTTAATGATGATACCGCAAGCAGCTGTCGGAATAGCTATAGCAGCAGCTTGTTTGGCAGCACTCATACAGCACTTACCAATACCATTAATTCCTAAAAAGTCAGCTTTGTCGTTGACAAAATAGCTAACAATGTTACACAGCAGGCAAGTACCAATACCATACATACCAGCACGCATTAACGATGCTCCTTGTACAATAAAATAAACCAGTACAAAGGCCGGTATTAACAAATACAGACGGGGTTTTACCGCACGTTTTACTTCAATTTTGGCATCAGCAGCGCCAACCAAGCTATTAGCACGCTTAGCAGCTAATCTATCAACCAAAACGAAAACGGCAAAATAGTAGGCAAACGCAGGGATAACAGCTGCTGCTGCAACCTGTGCATAAGGAATACCTAACATCTCAGCCATGATAAAAGCGCCTACGCCCATGATTGGAGGCATAATCTGTCCTCCTGTAGAAGCCACGGCTTCCACAGCGCCTGCCTCGTGAGGTTTATAGCCTACTTTTTTCATCATTGGGATAGTCATAACACCGGTAGTAGCAACGTTAGCCACAGCAGAGCCGGAAATCATGCCCAAAAGTCCGGAGGAAACAACGGCTGCCTTAGCAGGACCACCGGAGGATTTATTGGAAAGCTTCATGCCGCAGTCGATAAGCAGCTGTCCTCCACCAAAAGCAGAGAAGAAGGCTCCAAAAACAATGAAATAGAACAAGGTATTAGCAGAAGTATACAACGGCGTACCGAAGATACCGGCTTCACCCATAGTCATGCCTACGCAGAATTGTTTTATAAATCTGGCAAAGGTTTTACCCTTGGTAAATAAAATACCCGGTAAATAAGGAGAAGTAAAAGCATAAATAATGAAAAGAAGAATGAAAACAGTCAAAATCAAACCTAAAGTACGATAAACAGCCACCAGCAGCAAAAACATGGTGATAGCCATAAAGGCATAATCAATGTTATACACCGGCATGATGGACATAAAATCCTGCAAGCGTTCAGTTTGAGAAATAACATAATATAGCATGTAGCCCAGCCCGATAAAAAGAGGCAAATCAAGCCATCTCATCCAGGACCGTTTTTTCAAAACAGTTTCATCTACAGGCAGCCCTTTTTCTTCAGCCTGCTTTGTTACTTTATCACGATAGCCTTTATCCGCAGGGTTATAAAGAAAAACCAGGGTTAAAGCCAAAATTAGATGTAGTGGACTTTGCAGCATAGGATTTAGCTGCTTAACCAAAGCCAGATACATCTGAAAAAGGAAGAATACCACTGTAACCACAATCATAGCGACTTTACGCCAACCTAACTTAGCCTCCATAATAATTTTCCTCTCTTTTAGAGATATAAAACGGGCTGACGGACGGTCCGTCCGGCAGCCCGTTTTGTAAATTTTTCTTAATTGCTTAGTCTACCTTGTAGCCTTTTTCTTTATAATATTTTAAAGCACCGGGATGCACGGGAGCACCGGCCATAATCTTGGTACCTGCTTTAGCAGGATCTAAGAATTTCATAGCAGCTTGTGCTTTAGCAAGGTCTTCTTTATGCTCGCAAATTGCCTTAGCCAGTTTGTAAGCAGTAGCATCATCCATAGTAGAAGAAACAAGCACTACTTGTTGAGAACCAACAGTGGTAATTTCTTTATCTTGGCCCTTCCAGGTATTAGCAGGAACCTTCACATATTCATAGCCCATAGTACGAAGTTTTTCCATCGTAGCTTTTTCCAACTGTACATCGTACATAGAATGAGTCATGCACAATTCAGTAGTATTTGATTGTCCTGCGCCGATATGGTCAATGGTAATATCATATAAACCATCTTGCAAACCACTCTTAATAGCGTCGCCGCCGGTTTTTTCAACCTTAGCGCCCCAAGCTTCAGCATCCTTGAAGGTTACGCCCAAAGCTTCAAATACTTTTTCAGCACTTAATTCACCAAAGGTACCATTCTTCTTGATAACCATTCTGAACGGAATCTTCTTTTGAATAGCTTCTTCAATAGTCTTGCAACCAGTCTTGTCCACAAATTCCTTGGTGAACATTATGTTAACAAAGTCATTACCAATGCCACCGGCAATGGCAGCAATATTTTTACAGCCACCAAATTTGTATTTATCTTTAGGTTGCTCAAAGGACCATTTAGCAGGACCTGCGTTGGACATAACAATGTCGCATTCTTCAGCATTATTAACAATAACAGGTGCACCTACGCCACCGGGGGAAGTAGTAGTAATATCTATTTTAGAATCCTTCGGCAATTCCTTGAGCATTACGCCCTGTAAAGCTGCAGCGTAGTTATAAGCAGCGGTACCAACCTCTTGAGCCGCAAAAGTTAACTTTACTGCTTTATTAGCATCAGCTGCCGGTTTTGCAGCATCTTTCTTTTGGTCTGTACCACCACCACAAGCCGTTAACATACCGACTGTTACTGCGGCCAGAGCCACCATCATTAACTTCTTTGTTAATTGTTTCATTACTATTCCTCCTCTTTTTTGCCGCTACGTGCGGAAAATATTGCAGTACACGAAAAGCATTATTTTATTTTGAAACACATAGCTTTGCTTTTCCTTTGTTACCAACATTTTAGCAAGGGCACCTACTTTCCTCAACTTATTTTCCAGTTTTAATTGTTCCAATTTTAAACTAAACAAAAAAATAGAAATTTGCATGTGGACATTTTTGTTTTAAATTGTTACACTTGATAAAAATAAGCAAAATTTTAGAAAGGAGATTAATCCTTTGGAAGAAAAAATACGTATTTTAGCCATAGCCCCTTATGAAGGAATGCAGTATCTGCTCAACAAGGTGGCTCAAGATTATCCGCAAATACAAATGGATGTTTTGGTCGGTGACCTGCAGCAAGGTGTAGAAGCTGCCCAAAATAATTTCCATGCCGATTACGATGTCATCTTATCCAGAGGTGGCACTGCCCAATTACTTAGGGAACAGGTTTCCTTACCTGTTATTGAGATTCCCATCACCGAGCTAGATATCATGAGAGCTTTACGTCTGGCAGATAACGTAACCGAACACCCTGCCATTGTGGGTTTCCCTAACATTACCAGCAGCGCTCAGACGCTTTGTGATCTCTTGTCCACCCCCATCAAAATTTTTACGGTGCATAACAGCTCAGAAGTCAAAAGTGTCCTGGAACAGGTTCAGGCAGCCGGTTTTCAAACCATCGTCTGCGATATGATAGCCAATACTTCGGCTAAGCAGATAGGCCTAAACTCCGTACTCATCACTTCCGGTACAGAAAGCTTGCAACAAGCGTTCCAAAAAGTTTTAATGACCTATCGCAACATTCGCCGTCTGCAGGCTGAGAATCATTTCTTGCGGCAGGTAATTTATGAGCAGTCTACAGAAACCGTTGTTTTTGATGCAAAGAAAAGTCTGTATTTTTCTACTGTAGATGCAGATAACCGTCCTGCCGTACTCAGCATGCTCAAAAGCGAAATAGATAGCCTAGATAAGACTGCCCCCTGCCGTATAGTTAAATCCTTAGACGGAATTTTATATACCATTAAGGGACAGCACATCAGTTCTTACGGTCAAGAATATACTATCTTCTACTTCACCCGCAGCAAAGCACCGCTACCTGCCAACAAATGCGGCATCAAATATTACACTTGTCAGGAAGCCATTCAGCACTTTGTAGAAGGATTTTTTAGCAGTACCGGAGCTATCGCAGACTTAGAAAAAGATA
>Ga0268357_100726_pt1 | contig 34450 bp, 28 predicted proteins | sample BioMet10_FD_192466 | JGI IMG/M metagenome (GOLD analysis project Ga0268357, IMG submission 192466) | Sewage microbial communities from Oakland, California, United States - Biofuel 10 (Illumina Assembly) | ecosystem: Engineered > Wastewater > Sewage > Unclassified | place: USA: California... | reverse complement strand
CAGCGAGAAACGCTGCACGTGTCGCGGGGTGGAGCAGCTCGGTAGCTCGTCGGGCTCATAACCCGAAGGTCGTAGGTTCAAATCCTGCCCCCGCAACCAGATAATTCAAGCCCTTACGTTGAACAAACGTAAGGGCTTTTTTGTTTGGAGATTTATATGTTTGACAAACACATTTGGTCTGAAAGACGCGGCAAATCTTCTGACAGGGGAGAACACGACCACCGGACCCCTTGGGATAGAGATTTTGCCAGAATCATACATAGTGCTGCATTTAGACGCCTACAATCAAAAACTCAAGTTCTGGGGCTGGGTGAAAGTGATTTCTATCGCACGCGATTGACGCATTCTTTAGAGGTTGCCCAGATCGCTGCCGGTATTGTAACTGCGTTAATGAAAAAAAAGAATGGGCAACACACTCAACGGATAAAAAAAATCCTTCCACACCCTCAGCTTATGGCGGCAATAGGGCTCGCACATGACCTTGGACACCCACCATTTGGACATGGTGGAGAAGTCGCACTAAACTATTGCATGAGAGCTTATGGCGGATTTGAAGGAAATGGCCAAACATTGCGAATCCTATCTCGTCTGGAAAAATACAGCGAGAAAGATGGATTGAATCCGACACGCCGCCTACTCTTGGGGATTCTCAAATATCCAATACCATATAGCATCGCGGCATCTTCTAAAACTTCATTGGATACAAATGAATTCACTTCAAAACCTAGCTGGCTACTCAAAAAAGAAACATGCAAACCGCCAAAGTGCTATTTAGATAGCGAAGCAGATGTTGTTAAATGGATTCTTAATCCATTCTGTATATCCGACATAAATATCTTTACATCATTTTCTTCAAAAGATGGAAGTTATAATAAAAGCAAATTTAAATCTTTTGATTGTGAAATAATGAATATCGCAGATGATATCTCTTATGGTGTCCACGATTTAGAAGACGCATTGGCAATGAAATTAATCACTCGCGGTAAATTTGATAAAGAGATATCCAATGAGAAACTTGACATCAAAGAAATATTAGAAAGCTGCGGACTTAATTCAAATTTTATTGATGATCTTTTTTCAAAAAACACTTTCCTTAGAAAGGACGCAATTGGACTTTTGGTAAACAAATTTATTACTAACTCAGAAATAATAGATAAAAATAAAAGCTATCATTTAAATTTCTCAGATGAAATTCTTAGATATGGTATTGAAATAAAAGAACCATATAAAAAATTACATTCCCTCCTACTCAATGTCGTTCGCAAACATGTAATTCAACATGCAAATGTGCAATTCAATGAGCTGAAAGGACAAAAAATAATCTGCGAAATATTTGAAGTTCTCCACAGCGATCCCGTACGTTTTTTATACGGAGCGACAAAAAAAACCTATTTGGCGCAAGACTCTGACACAGCAAGAGCGCGTGTTATATCAGATTATATTTCTGGAATGACCGATGAATACGCAACAAAACTGTATGAAAAAATGTTTTGCCCCCGCAGAGGTTCTGTATTCGACAGACTATGAATTCAGCTTGCCTTACAACTTAGGCACTTTCATCATAAAACCATAAAATGTTGGATATTTTTTTTCTGGTATACAATTTGTATCAACAAACCTATTTTCAAATTTTATACCCATTTCAAGGCTTTTTTGTTTGATAAGACAGCACGCATCAGACGGATTGTTTCTGGAATCTAGGGCTAACGGCTCATTTGGACTATAAAAAATAACTCGTTTGAGAGAAGCAAGATCAATGCTGCCACCAGCATCTTTAACAACTATGTGATTAGAGAACTGCCAAGAGTTCATATAGATACATGCGTTTTTGACCTCACCGAGCCGCTCAAAATATAACCCCCCTTCTCCCCCTCTGATGGGGTTATCCTTCATTATTCCAATAACTCTCCCTTTCAAAACTTTGGTAGAAAATTTGAAAACTACAGGGCCATAGTTATTCATATGGGGTCCACATTCCCAAAGATTCTCGACATCAAAAAAGACATCATTAAAAATGCCAAGTTGTTTATCAAGCTCGTCAGTTCCTTGAATCGTTTGCCAGCATGTTTCGGCATTATCTTCCACATACTGTCGCGAGAGAATGGCCCCATTTTCTAAAAAACTTAAAGCTGTCGATGACGTATTTGCATGATGCAAATATTTTATACCTTCCTCTTCCAACAAATTGAAAACATCCTTTCCCGTGAACATAATCTTCCTCCAAAAAAATTAATCTTATCTACCTATATATGTTTAGACATTAAAAAGAAAAATTCAAGTGAATTATGGAATTTTTTACTGAATTTTGCTTCGGAAATATTTCCATAGTTATTTTTTTGGGCATCACCTAGAGTTAAAATAAACACACCCCGCCCCGACTCCCCAAGCTTTGTAAATCACCAATACCGGCTATAAAAAGGGTTTTACCGTCCGGCTAGCGGTTTCTTCTTCAAAGGAGCCTGCCTACGTGATGGCCAACCGCGCATGCAGGTCAGCAAGAGTTCATCGGTTTGTAGAGGGCTAACGCCGCCAGTAGGCCAACCAATCCTTGCCGGGTGGTCTGATGCCGCAAAAATCAAGGGCTGCAATCATGCCGCAGCGGTAATACCCCCTGCGTCGCACAGGGCTTTGAGCGCTGGCCTGTTCAGCATGCGTATGGTCTGGGCGGCAGATGCCCCGCCCAGCGGGCAGGGGGTTCTACCCTGCTGCTGGCGTTGCTACGGGATAAAAACTTTCAGCTTCGGTCGTGGTGACATCCATAAGGTCGGCCTGCAGCCGTGGGCTGCGCTTGGGCGGTCAAGGGAGGTCAAGGGCAGCATAAAACCGCCAGGGCGCTAGGCTGGCATATCGCCTGTTATATCAAAATATACACAACCGGGCAGAGTAAGCGCGAACGCAACTGACAAGCATTCGCCCAGCCACTGCCGCACCCTATTGTTTTTCTCTGCACGTCCGTTTAGAACTGAGCAGAATGTTGGCATACTTTTATACCAATGCAGGGAGCGCGACGATGCTTAAAAATATCTCTGTTGCCAGAAAGTTTGTCATCCTTATCGTTTTAGTATTCGTTGGCATGACTGGGCTTTTCTCCATCTCAACATATACGATAACAAAATCATCAATTGGATCTGCCACATATCAGTCTATAGACCGCAGCAAGGATCTGCTCGCAGATATTTTGCCGCCGCCGCTCTATGTAATAGAAACATATCTTGATGCTCTGCAACTCATCAGCACCCATGACGCGGCTGTTCAGGAAAAGCTGTACGGCTCCATTGCCCAGCACAAAAAAGACTTTTTACAGCAGTACAACCGCTGGCATGCCAGTGACATTGATCCGCAGATCAAACAGATTCTTGATCAGGAGCTCTACCCCACCGGCAGCGCCGTATTTGAGATCATTGAGAGCAAAGTCAAACCCGCTGTTAAGGGCAACAACAGGTTAGAGGCCGAAACCGTCACTGACAGCCAGCTTACCCCTGCCTACCATAAACACCGCGAGGTCGTGGTCAAACTGGCAACCCTGCTTGACGTCTATTCCCATAAAGTAGCCGAGGAAGGCCGCAACGTTGTGGAAGCAGGACGCATTTTATTTACCGCCATATTTATCTTTGGCCTGGCGATCATCACGCTCATCTCGCTGGGTATTGCCATGGGCGTTATCAAACCGCTCAGAGAATGCATAAAATTTGCAAAAGACATTACCAGAGGTGAGCTCGACTCTCAGATATCGCTGCAACGCAGAGACGACTTTGGCACGCTGGCAAACAGCCTCAGCGCCATGCTGGCCGAACTGAAGCTCAAAATTTCGCTGGCCGAAGAAAAAAACCAGCTTGCAGCACAAGAGGTCGCCAGGGCCACCCATGCCATGCAGGCCGCGCAAGAAGCGCGCGAAAAGGCAGATGCCAACCGCAACAAGATCATTCAGGCGGTACAGAGCCTTGAAGCTGTGGTAGATGTGGTAGCCACGGCGTCTGAAGAACTCTCAAGTCAGGTAGAGCAATCAAGCCGTGGCGCGGACGAACAGTCTGGCCGGGTGCGCGAAACCGCAACCGCCATGGAAGAAATGAACGCCACCGTACTTGAGGTGGCCAGAAACTCCCAACGGGCAGCCGATGCCTCAAGCCACACCAGGGGGCAAGCGCAGGAAGGAGCGTCTATCGTTGATAGCGCGGTAAAGGGCATCGAAAGCGTACGGGCGCAGTCGCTTGCCATAAGCGAAGACATGGCCGTTCTGGGCAAGCAGGCCGATGCCATCGGCGAGGTTATGGGCATTATTGCCGACATCGCCGACCAGACCAACCTGCTGGCGCTCAATGCCGCCATTGAGGCAGCACGGGCGGGCGACGCGGGGCGCGGTTTTGCCGTTGTGGCCGATGAGGTGCGCAAGCTGGCAGAAAAAACCATGACCGCCACGCAGGACGTGGGACGTGCAGTTTGCGAAATTCAGGAGGGAACCAGAAAAAACATCTCCAGTGTGGAAACCGTGGTCGCCGCCGTTGAAAAGGCTGCGTCCCTTTCCATACACTCTGGCGAATCGCTGAAGAACATCCTTGAATTTGTCGATCAGGTGAACGATCAGGTGCAGTCCATTGCCACGGCCAGCGAGCAGCAATCAGCCACCAGCGAAGAAATAAACAAGTCTGTAGAACAGATTGCAACCATTTCTGCCGAAACAGCGCAGGCCATGGAGCACGCCGCCAAGTCGGTGACGGATCTCATACAGCAAACCCATGTGCTGCATGACCTTATACAGGATATGAAGACCCAGAGCCAGGCGGGCTAGATACTGCCGCCGCGCGCTGCATGACCTGACGCGCACGCGGTTGCCGGGCTTGTGGCTGGACGCAGACTCTCCCTAACGGTATAGCTTGCGCATGATACCCCGCGCCCGCTATATCATGCTGAATCTGTATCACATTCTTGTGGACGGCCTGTTTGACACCGTGCCTGTGGTATTGTCCTTTATGGCGCTGGCCTACGGCAGCGGCGAGACCGACGTGGGGCTGGTTGTTTCGCTGGGCACGGCCCTGAGCACCGTGGCCGGGCTGGGCACTGGCTGGGTATCGCGCCGGTTTGGTTTTTCCGGCTCTGTGGCCCTGCTCACGGGTATTGCCGGGGTTGGTTTTGCGGGTGCGGCGCTGGCGGGCGGCATGGTTGCCGCCGGGGCATGCCTCATGCTGCCCATGGCGGGTTTTGCCACCTTTCACAATCTTTCCTTTTCGTACCTGACGTCCAATACTGAGCGGCGCCGCCTTGGCCGGGTTATGAGCGACTTTACCGCTCTGGGCGATGTGGGGCGCATCCCGCTGGTGTCGTTTGCGGCCTTTGCGGCGGCCTATTCCCTTGGGTCGCTGCCGGGCTGGCGGGCCGTTTGCCTGGCCTACGCCGCCCTTGCCCTGTGCGCCGCCCTGTGGCTCTTTTGCGCAAAGAGCACCTTTGACGCGCCCGCCGCCCCCGCTGCGGATGCGAGCGGCCCGGCCCCCAACGCAGATGCCGCACAGACCGAGCCATCCCCCGCCGCGCAACAGGCCGCCGAACAACAGGCCGCCGAACAACGGCCCACAAGGCGCAACCCCTTTGCCGCCTTTGCCATACTGAAAAACCGCGCGGTTTTTCTGGCCATGCTGGCAAGCATGCTCAATGCCTTCAGCAATGACAGAATATTTACCTTTCTGCCCCTGCTGCTGGTAGCCAAGGGCATAGACGCCAAAACCATAGGCTCGTTTGCGCTGGGTTTTACCCTTGGCTCCTTTGCGGGCAAGATGGCCTGCGGCCGTCTTATTGATATTTTTGGCACGCGAAAAATATTCATCTTCGCCGGGCTTACCCTCACCCTGCTGCTCGGCGCGCTGCTCCACTCAGACAATCTGGCGCTGACCATACTGGCGGCGCTGGCCATCGGCATTGTCACCAAGGGCACTGTGCCCGTCATCCAGACCATCATCACAGAGCCAGTACAGGGGGCGCAGGCCTACGAAGCCATCTTTTCGGTCAATTCCTTTGGCCGGGGCGTCACCAACATCCTTACCCCGACGTTGTTTGGCGGCATGGCCTCCCTGTGGGGCATGGATGCGGTGTACATGCTGATGGCGGCGGTCGCGGCGCTCAGCATTGTGCCCGTCATGCTCATGGGCAGGCCGGGCAGAACCGAGGCCGACGCGCCCTAACGCCGCTGCCCGCGCCACCAGCAGAGCAACCAGCCGCACTGCGGCAGGCTCGGCAACCGGCCACGCGGCAATACCGGCCCCCGGCCCCGCCGCCCATTCCATTGCATGCTGGCCGCAGCACACGGGCCGCTGCGGCTCGCAAGATACAAACCGCCACACACGCATCGCCACCACACCCCGGCACACAACGCGCTGCACCATACTCACGGCACGCTACTCACGGCACGCAAAAAGCGCCCATGATAACCATGGGCGCTTTGCGGTAACGTAAGGCGGCAGTGCCGCAGTTGCACGGTCTAGAACTGGTACACAAAGGTAACGGCTGTGTTCCAGGCGTCGGCGCTGCGGTCGCTCTTGCCGTTCATGAGGCTGTTGCCCCACACGGAGGAGCTTTTGTCGAGGAACAGGGCGTCATAGTTGGCTTCGATGTACACGGTGAAGTTGTCGTACATCTTGTACTTGGTGCTCAGACCAAATTCCACCAGGCTGTCGTTGCGGGTCAGATACAGACCTTCGCGCCCTGCGACGGTGTTGTCGTTGGGGGCCATCCATCTACCGGTGGCGTTATTGAGCTTTTTCAGTATCGCGGGATCGTTGGTGCCGCCGATGTAGTTGATGCGGAAGGTATGGCTGAGGTTGTCCACAAAGCTCATGTCCTTAAGCCGCACGCCAATGCCCCAGGTACCGGTCATGGATTTGCCCACAATGCTGTCGCGGCCCACGATGGGGTCGCCGTGGAAGGCAAATTCCGAAAAATCGTTGGGGTTGTTGGGGTGGATATTGGGCATGCGCTCCGACCCGTTGCCGAGGTTGTCGTCGTCGCCCGAGGTATACCAGCCGTACAGGCCGGGGGTGCTCCAGTCGAGCTTGTATTCGAGCAGCAGCGTAGCCAGCCAGCCGGAGCGGTTCATGGCCGAATCGTCGTACTGCACCGAGCCGTACACCACGTCCCACGCAATGCGGAAGGGGTCAAACAGTGTGATCTGACCGGGCAGCCCCACCCAGCCGGCATTGCCGTATTCCGTCAGCTTGCTCTTGTGAAAGCCGCCGTACAGGGGCAGCATACCGGCCCTGGGGCCGCCTGCCGAGGCAGAGCTTACGTAGGTGGTTATCTGGGAATTGTTGACGTTGTTGTAGTTGAGGGCGGGGCCAATACCGGCGTACATGCCCCAGGGCGTAAGGTTAACGCCGTTAAACGTCAGGGGCAGGGTCAGGCCCACGGCGTCAAAGTTGTCCATGTAGCCGGGGTTGCGGCTGTTGGCGGCCGTGGAGTTGTCGTTAAACAGACGCGCCCAGAAGGCCGTTACGCCCACGTTTTCGTTAAAGGCGTAAGAAGCGGTGATGCCTGCCACATCGTCGGCGAGCACCTGGCTGTTGTTGATGTAGTCGGGCAGCTGCATGGGCTGAATACCCATGCGCACCTTGAGGTCGGTCTGCGGCACGGTCCAGTCAAGAAAGGAGTTCTTAACCTTTATCCAGGTGCCGTCAGCGCCCAGGGCCGAGCCGTTGCCGCTGGTGCCCCAGTACTGCATCATGCCGCGGTTGTAGCCGCCGATTTCAAAGTGCACCGTGCCGGAAAGATTTTCAGAAGCCCTGGCTTCCAGCTGCAGACGTATCTGCTGGGCGGCTTCAAATTCGTCTTCAGTGGCGCTGTACCCCGTTCTGCCCCCACCCTCGGTAAAATTGCCGTGCTGACCGTAGCTGAAGTTGTATGCCCAGCGGCCCTTGGCCGAAAAATCAATGGCGCTTGCACTTCCTGAAAGTGCGCACAACATCCCGGCCGCCAGAACTAACACTGCAATTTTTTTCATCCCCGGCTCCATCTTCGTTTCCTGGTTCAGTACCCAATAACCAACACAACACGGTTTTTCACTTTTTACGCATACAGGGGGGTCGTCTTTCCTAACTCCATATGTGATATTTTTCCACCTTCTTTTTGCGTTATCCGTGGTTCTTGCGGCCCAAAAAGGCTCTGGGGCGCGGGGTTACGAAAATTTGCGTTCACGGGGCGCTGTTTGCGGCTTGCCCAAAACAGGCGCACAGGCAAGGTCACGTGAGGGCTGCGGTCATTTGCGGGCCATGGGCGCACCTGCTACACTGGGGCGTACACTCACAGGCGCGCACCCCAGCACGGGCCGCCGCCGCAATCCGGTCTGCCCGCCAGCACGACCGCCGCACCGATCCGCCATGCTGCAAGCACTTAAAAACTCCAGCCTGTTCGTCAAACTCGTCATCATGGTCAGCCTGGCGCTCTGCCCGCCCATGCTGTTCAGCCATCTGGCGGAATCGTACTTTATCAGCAAATATGGTTACGAAGAGGCGGAAAAAACCGTTTCAAACGTGGCCCGCCTGTCGGCGGAATCGTCCACCGTCATCGAGGGCATGCGCTCGGACAAACCCGAGGCCCGCAAACAGATGACAGACTTTGTAGAGATGCTTACCCATGTTTCCAACGTAAAGTTTATTGTGCTCATCGACATGCAGGGCATACGCCTCTACCACCCCGAAGCATGGAAGATCGGCGGGCACATCGAGGGCGGCGACGAGGGCGAATCGCTGCATGGGCACGCCTACATTTCGTCCGCGCGCGGCTCCTTCGGCTTTTCGCTACGGGCGTTTCGGCCCATTTACGACGAGCAGGGCAAGCAGCTGGGCGCTGTGGCCGTAGGCATCATGTCCAAGGATATCGAGGCCAACATGGCCCGGCTCAACGGCCCGCTTTCATGGCTGTTTGCACTTTCGCTGGCCATAGGCATCGGGCTGGCGGTGCTGCTTTCGCGCACCATAAAAAAGATTCTTTTCGGGCTCGAGCCGCACCAGATCGCGCGTATGCTTGAAGAACGCAACGCCATCCTGCGCACCGTGCGCGAGGGCATTATTGCCGTCAACAAAGAGGGCACCCTGGTGCTCGTCAACGAAATGGCCGAAAAAATACTGCGCTCGGCAGGCGTAACCGGCCCGCTGGAGGGCCAGCCCGTACAGGACACGGTCCCCGCTACCCGTCTGGACGCCATAATCAAGGAGGGCAAGCCCGAATACGATATGGAGCAGAACATCAACGGCAGCATCATCATGACCAACCGAGCGCCCATCACCCTTCAGGGCAAGGTTATCGGCGCGGTGGCGACCTTTCGCGACATGACCGAAGTACGCGTTCAGGCCGAGCGGCTCACGGGCCTCAGCAATTATGCCGAGGCGCTGCGCTCGCGCTCGCACGAATACCTCAACAAGATGCACGTTATCTCCGGCCTGCTGCGCAACAAGCGTTATGGCGAGCTTGAGGAATACCTTGAGCACATCATCGGCAGCAAAAAACGCGAGACGTCCTCCATAGCCGCCCTGGTCAAAGACCCCATCGTGGCGGGCTTTCTTGAGAGCAAATACAGCCGCGCCCACGAGCTGGGCGTCACCCTGCATATTGAGGGCGCAGGCGAGCTGCCGCAGCTGTCGTCCAAGGGGTCGCACGCCCTGGTGACCATTGTGGGCAATCTTATAGACAACGCCTTTGACGCGGTTACCTATGCGGGCGAAAAGCGCATCACCCTGCATATCGAAAGCGATTTTGCCAGCGCTGGGGGCAACGGCCAGCTTGTTATCAGCGTGGCCGACACCGGGCGCGGCATCGCCGAGGAGCATCAGGAAAAAATCTTTACCAAGGGCTTTTCCACCAAGGGTTCCAACCGGGGCATCGGCCTGTACATGCTGCTGCTCACGCTGGACGAAGTGGACGGATCGGTGGAGATTGATTCACGGCTTGGACACGGCTCGACCTTTACCGTCCGCTTTCCTGCAACTACTCTGGCTGAAGGAGCAAACCCATGATTCGCGTCATCATCATTGAAGACGACCCCATGGTGGCAGATCTCGCTGCCGGATACCTGGACGGCATAGACGGGTTCAGGCTTGAGCACACGGCCCACTCCGGCGAGGAAGGGCTTGAGCTGCTGCGCTCGAACCATGTTGATCTGGTGCTGCTGGACGTGTTCATGCCCGGCATGGACGGCATGGAGCTGCTGCGCATCATCAAGGCGCAGTTTTTCCACACGGACGTCATCATGATAACCGCCGCGCAAAACAGCGACGACATCCTCAACGCCCTGCGCATGGGCGTGGCGGACTACATCGTCAAGCCCTTCACCTTTGAGCGCTTTCGCGAATCTCTGCTCCAGTTTCGCGAAAAGCGCCAGCTGCTCATCTCGCCCGAGGTGCACATCACCCAGGAGATGCTCGACCGGCGCATATTCATAAAAAAAGAGCGCCCCGCGCCGGAATCGGGCACGCCCAAGGGCATTGACGCGCGCACGCTCAAAACCGTCATGCAGGTGCTGCAGCAGTACGAAGGGCCGTTCAGCCTCAAGGATATTGAACCGCTGACGGGGATTTCGCGCATTTCGCTAAAAAAATATTTTGACTATCTCATAGATACAGGCAGGCTTGGCAGCGTCAAGGACTACGGCGGCCCTGGCCGCCCCGTGACCCTGTACAACTGGATTGCCTGAGGCTGACCGCACGCGATACGGCCCCCCTGCAAAGGGGCGTTGCGCGCTCAGCTCATGGCGTGGCCGCGCAGCAGCCGCACAAAAACGCTCACGGCCAAAATATCGGCGCAGCCGCCGGGGCTCAGCCCTCTGCGGGCAAAATCGGCGCTCATGCGGCGTAGAGCGGCCCGCCCCGCTTCTGTACGCAACCCGCCTTCATCCAGAGCCGCCCGCGAGGCAATGGCCGCATGCCGCAGCCCCTGCAGCCCGCCGCGCCACAGCAGGTTGGTGTCGTCCATGGCCTGCATCAGCTCCAGCAGACAGTGCGCCATGGCCGTGTTGAGATCATGCCCCGCGCCGTGCGCCTCCAGCGCCCGCAGGGCCAGCCCCACATGCGGAAAGCCCCGCTCGGCCTCACCCCTGATGCCCGTAATGCCGTAGAGCAAAAACATGACTTCGCCCGCGCTGAGCCTACGCCCCAGCCGCGCCTCCAGCTCTGGCCGCGCGTCGCGGGGGCTGAGGCTGTCGGCAATGCCGCAGCGCAGCGACTCCCTCAGGGCCGCCAGCGGGGCAAAGTCCTGAGCGACGCCGCCCGCCAATGAGGCCGCCTCCTGCCGCAATGCTGCAGCGGACGCGGTCTGTCCGCTCAGCCGCCCTGCGGCCGCGCAAAACAGCCCCATGGAAAATATAAGACCTTTGTGGGTATTTACGCCGCCTGTAGCCCGCAGCATGCGCTGCTCCGCCCCTATGCCCAGAGGGCGCAAATGTGCAAACACCCGCTGCGGCGCATCCCCGAGCAGGGCTTCGCCCAGGGCGTGAGCCTCGGCAAAATAGGGGCGCAGGGTCCGGGCGCTGCGGACAAAAAGGGGATAATCCATATCGCTGTGCGCGCCGTTGCCGTCAATGCACACCAGCCCCGGCTTGGGGCTGACGGCGGCCTCAAGTATGGCCGCACGCGTGGCAAGCTCCGCCACTCGCTCAGAGGACAGACACAGCGGCAGGCAATCCTGCCCCGCCTGCCGCAGGTTTGCGGCGCACTGTTGCCCGTCGGTCATGGCAATTACGGCCGACATGCGCGACCCTGCTTTGCAGACTGCTCCGAAGCCCGTTCCGCAAGTCGCAGCAAGGCGCGCACGGCAGCGAGCAGGTCTTCCAGGCTGTGCCTTTGCTCGCGACGGCACAGGCTGGCGGGTTGGGAACACAAAAAACACCGGCGCGGCGCATACCCGCTCTGACCATGCCCACGGCCCTGACTGTCCGGGCTTTCCTTGCCCGGCAATATTTTCCTCGCCCCGTCCCCCGCAGCCAGATGGGCGCGGTTAACGGGCTGCCCCTGCGCATCCATGACGTCCGCGTCGGCCAGCCTGCCCAGCACGTGACTTTCTTCCACGGCAACCGCCGCTCTTTTGAGGTCACGGGCGTCCATACGCACGGCGGCCACCCAGCCGGGGCCGTCAGGGCCGGAAAGTCTGCATTCGTCGACCAGGCTTCCCCCGGCATTTTCCACCGCGCAGCACAGGGCCGTGCGCAACTGGCTCAGGGCGGCGTCAGCGCCGGGCAGATTTTTGCTCGGCCCGGGGATGTTGAGCGTCAGCGAGAGCACCGGGCAGTTGTACATGCCAGCCAGGGACAAGCGTTTGTTCCAACGGCGTTCGCGTTCGGCAAGCAGCTGGCAAAGGTCCATCACAGATTCTCCCGTGTACGGCGCGGCGAAGGGGCAGGCCCCCTTCGCCGCGCTTGCGTGCGCTGCTTATTTTGTGGCGTATATCTTATCTACAATGGCGCCGTCGCGGTACTCCACAAGGCCCACGACCTTTTCGCCGTGCTCGAAGGTCAGTGGTTTGCCGGTCATCTTCATGGCGGCCTCGTGCAGCTCGGCAATGTCGCACACGGGCAGCCGGGCGTCGCGCAGACGGTCGGCCAGCTCCCTGCGGGCAGGGTTTACGGCAATGCCGCGCTCGGTCACCAGCACGTCCACGGTTTCGCCCCTGGTGGTGAGGGTTGTGCACTTGTCCACCACGATGGGCAGACGCGCCCGCACCAGCGGGGCCACAATGATGGTCAGCTTGGCCCCGGCTGCGGCATCGTTGTGCCCGCCCGAACCGCCGATGATGTTGCCGTTGGAGTCGGTGGTGACGTTGACGTTAAAGTTGAGGTCCACCTCGGTGGCTCCCAGCAGCGCGGCATCCAGATAATCCACGCAGGCGCTCTTGCTGGCAGGGTTGGCGTAGGTGTCCGCCGATATTTCCACATGGCGCGGGTTCTGCGCAATGGACTGCACGCTGCTGAGGTCAAAGCACTGCACGTCAAACACGTTGTCGAACAGGCCTTCCTCCAGCATTTCGACCATGTACCTGGTGATGCCCCCCAGCAGAAAACCACCGTGCAGCTTGAGGGCGCGCATGTCCTCCTGCAAAAATATGGAGGCCGCCAGCGAAGCGCCGCCAGCGCCAGTCTGGTAGTTGAAGCCGTTTTTAAGCAGCCCCGACGCGCGGATGACGGCCTGCGCGCTGCGGGCGATGGCCAGGGCCACGGGGTCGCGGGTCAGGCTGATGGAGCCGGAAACAATGCCCGAGGGGTCGCCGATCTTGTCCACCACAACCACGTGGTCCACCTGATCGTGGGGTATGCTCACGCGGCCAAGGCCGCCCTGCACCAGATGGTCGGTAACGGCAATGACATGCGCGGCGCGTCTGGCGTCGGGCATGGCGTAGCCCAGCGAGCCGCAGGCCGACGGGCCTTCGGTGCCGTTGATGTTGCCCAGAGCGTCCACCGCCGGTGCGGCAATGACGGCGATGTCGATCTTGAGCGAACCTTCGCCGATGGCGCGGGGCCTGCCTCCGTGCGAGCGAAACATGACCGGCGTGGGCAGCAGACCGTCGGTAACGGCGCGGGCCAGCGGGCCGCTCATGTAATCGGTATCAATGCCGGTGATGACGCCGCTTTTGACGTACTGCACAAGGTGTTCGTGCACGGGAAACAGCGACGAACAGGCCAGGGTGATATTTTTGACGCCCAACGAAGCCACGGCATCCATGGTCATGTTGACCACATGGTCGCCGTTGCGCAGGTGGTGGTGGAACGACAGCGTCATGCCGTCGGCAAGGCCGCACTGGCGCAAGGCATCAGCTATTGTTGCAATAAACTTGTTTTTCATGGCTGCGCCCCCTTTAGACATCGGCCAAAAGCAGTATGCGTTCCGCCCGTTTGATAATGGGCAGGTCAATCATCATGCCATCCAGTGAAACCGCGCCCTTGCCTTCGGCCTCGGCCAGCTTTGCCGCCGCCATGACGCGCCTGGCCCAGTTGATTTTTTCCTGCGCGGGCACAAAGGCGTGGTTTACCCGGTGCACATGATGGGGCGATATGACGGCCTTGCCGTCAAAACCGAGCTGCACGGCCAGAGCCGCGTCTTTTTCCAGCCCTGCAAGGTCGGATACAAAAGGAAAGGGCGTATCAATGGCCAGCACGCCCGCAGCCTTGCAGGCCGTGAGCAGGCGGGAGCGGGCATAGGCTATTTCTGCCCCTTCGGCGGTGCGCTGCGCGCCCATGGCCGCCGTAAAATCTTCCGCGCCCAGCAGTATGCCCCGCAGCACTGGGCTTGCAGAGGCAATGGCGTACACGTTTTCAAGCCCCAGAGGCGTTTCGACAATAACCAGGGCCTGCACCTCCTCGCTCACGCCAAACTTGCGGCGGGCAGCCTCGATGGCTTGCGCTATCTGCAGCACTTCTTCGGCGCGCTCGATTTTGGGAACCATCACAAAGTTGGTGCGCGCTTCGACAACGGCTTCCATATCCGCCTGCCAGAAGGGCGTATCCAGCCCGTTGATGCGCACGGTTATGCCCACGCCCTGCGGCCGCAGCTCCTTGAGCGCGTGGCTCACAAGGTTGCGCGCCGCGTCTTTTTCCTGCCGGGCCACGGCGTCTTCAAGGTCAAAAATAACCACATCCGCGCCCAGGCACTGAGCGCTGGCAAGCATGCCCGGGTTGTTGCCGGGCATGAAAAGAAACGTGCGGTTGCGCATCACATTTTCTCCTTGTAGCGAGCGATGGCCGTTTCCATGCGGGCCTTGATGGTGCATTCCAACGCGCCCTTGTCCTGAGCGGTCACCTGCACGCCCGAAAGCCCCGACGAAGTCAGGCACTGGTCAATAACAGCCCGGATGGCCGGCCCAAACTGGTTGATGACAATGCTTGACAGGCTGACGCTGTTGGCGGCGCCGTCAACGCTGCTGATGGTGATAAGAATGTCGTTTGATTCCAGTGTACCTGCCAGGGCGCTTATGCGTGCGCTCATATATCGTCTCCTCCGGCGGCATGCCGCCTGCATGAAATCAAAACCGGACAAACTGCCCCAAACCGTGCTGCCGCCCTCTCAGTGGCGACCCTCATGACTGGTCAGCCGACGCCGCAGCTCGACCCCTTGCCCGGACCGCAAAAAATTATAGGTGACCGGGGGCAGCAGGGTCTGGAGTTCACGCCAGTCATCCTCGCTGGCCCAGCCGTGCAGCAGGGCGCGCACGCGCGAGGCGCTTACCGCCGCTCCGGCTGATTCCAGACGGGGCACCTCCCGCAGGGTCAGCCCGCTGCGGGCAAACTGCTGCGTCATCACGGCGTTGTACTGACGGGTTACGGGGTCGTAGGGCTCTGTGCCCACAAAACGGATGGAGATGCCCAGATCGGGCGCGATGCGGGTGGCAAAAATGGCGCAGTCAAGGCCCGCGTGCACGCTGCCGCGCGTTGCATCGGCAGTGAAATAGGCGGGAAAACTGACGCGCGAAACCATGTACGGACCAGACGGCAGCACCAGCACGTTGGGCAAATGGGCCAGCCCCTCGCGCACAAGGTTAAAGCGCACGTCAAAGGGCACTACAGAAACGTCTTCCTCCACCACAAAAACCAGCAGCCGGTGGCATGCCGCTGCTGCCGTGCGTGCCAGATATTCGTGCCCCCGGGTAAAGGGGTTGGCGTTCATGACAATGGCCCCAAGGTTCGGGGCCGTCTGCCCGTAGCGGACTTTTGCGGCAGGCGTCGCATCGGGGGCTGCGCCAGCGCCGGACCCCGCCGCCGCAAATGCCGCCACCTGACTGCGCGTTGCTGCCAGCCAATGCGCATAGTCGGGCTGGCCCTGCTCCAGCAGGGCCGCCTGCCCGCTGCTGGCAACCAGCGTAAACCCGGCTGCCGCAAACTTTTCCGCCTCGCTGGCCTTGGTAAAAATAAAAAAATGGCCCAGGCCGCGCTCTTTGCCGTGCAGCACCAGGCGGCTCAAAATAGCCGTGGAAACTCCGCCGCCCTGCGCCTGAGGCGCTACGCAAAAACCGCACAGCACCGCGCCCGCCAAAAACCCGCAGGCGACCATGACCCCGTCTTCGTAATATCCAAGGCCATAGTCGCACCCGGCGGGCATGCCCAGCCCGGCGGCGGCCAGCAGCCTTTCGGCCTCGGCCCGTTCCGTGTCGATCAGTATTTCGCGGTACTCCTGCATGCGCTTTCCCCGTGGGCATGCGCCCGATCAGTGCGGCTGTTCAAGACAGGCAGTCCCCGAAAGGCGCAAGCGCCCTTCGGGGAAGCCTGATCGCGTGCGCTGTTAGCCAGCGTAAAATACGCGCATGAGGATAACGGCAATAACCACCATGGATGCGCCGCCGATACGCGTGGATATCTGCGCAAAAGGCATGAGCTCCATGCGGGACGAGGCCGACAGGATGGCCACGTCGCCAGTGCCGCCAAGGCCGCTGTGGCAGGCGGTAACCAGGGCCGCCTCAACGGGGTACATGTTCAGGAAGCGGGCGGTAAGAAAACCGCACGAAATCATGGAAAGTACGGTCGCCATGACGGTGATGACATAGCTGGGCTGGATAACGGCCACCACATCCTGCCAGGGGGTGTAGCACACGCCGATGCCCACCAGCAGGGCCCAGGTGAGGTTTTTGGAAACAAACAGGTAAAACTGCTTGGCGCTTTTTTCGACAATGGCCGGCATGATGCCCAGAGCCTTAACGATGGCGGCGGACAAAATCATGATGATGGGCGCGGGGATGGGAATGATCATGTTGACCAGCATGCCGAACAGGTAAAAACAACAGGCGGTAAGCAGCCCCATGCCCAGAATGGTCACGTCGATGACTTCTTTTTCCTCGGTGGGCAGCAGGGTGTCGTCGCCCATGCGCACCAGCTTGCCGTTGCCGGTGCTTTCAGGGTGTTTGATGGCGTAGCGGCGCAGCATGCCCGCGCAGATGATGGCGGTTACGTTGCCAAGCATGGCAGCCGGGGCCACCATGGCAATAAACTTGCCAGGGTCGACGCCCTGAATTTCGGCATATCCGGCGGAGAGGGGCAATATGCCCTCGCCTACGCCACCCGAAATGATGGGAATAACAATGTAGAAAAAGCTTTCAAACACGCCGTGCCCCAGCAGCGTGCCCACGCCGGTACCCACGATGCAGCTGGCCAGCGTGCCCAGAATGAGCGGCACAAACATGCGCAAAAAGCCCTGGATGAGCACCTGCCGGAGCATGCCCAGGATGCTGCCCGTCACCAGGCTGGCGATGTAAAAATACAAAAAGTTCGCGCCGCCGCCCTTGCCGCCGGTAAAGTGAAAAATGGCGTCTTTGGCAGGGCCGTCCAGGATGCCGTAAAAAACCAGCACGGAAGGCACAAAAATGGAAAGGATGGCTGGCCCGCCAATATCTTTGAGCACGGGCAGCCGCAAGCCCATGTCGCCCAGCAGGATACCCAGAATCAGCATCATGGCGAAACCGCCAATCATGTCCTTGGGCAGCTTGCCGTAATGTGCGGCCAAAAAAACCACCGCGGCAAAGAACACGTAGACCGGCAGCGGCACTGTACCGATCTTGAAATTGAGCAGCTTGTCCCAAAGCCCTTCGGAACCGGCTTCAAAATGCTTGTTTTCTGCGGTTTGCATGACATTGACCCTCCGTGGAGTATTTGATCTTTGTCTATGCCGCCGCCGCAGATAAATCTTTTTATGTAAGTTATAAAAAAGTTTCGTAAGTTATGTAACTTTGCCGTGGTTTTTTATGCCGTCCAGACGGATGCCGGGCGTGGCGCGACAGCCCCGCAGGGCCTTGCCCGGCCAGCGCCTGGCCCAGTGCCTAGCCCAGTGCCCGCCATGCTATGAATACACCTATGGCCATGCACAGCCCGCTGACCATGCGCTTGAGCAGTCGCACCGGCACGCGGTGGGCTATGTGAGCGCCCACGCCGATGCCCACAAGCTCGCAGGCCGTAATCCACCAGACCATGGAGTAGGCAATAAAACCGTTGCCCATATTGCTTGCCGAGCCGGAAACGGAAATGACCATCTGCAAAACCTGGCTGGTGGCAATGCACTGCAGCGGCGCGTAGCTGAAAAGCAGCATCACCGGCACGGAAACAATGCCCCCGCCAGCACCGGTCATGCCACACAAAAAGCCCGTAAACAGCCCGATGCCAAAGAGCAGCAGCGTATTGCCCCTGGGGCTGAGCCACTGGGCGAGCCCCGTGCCCTGCCCTGCAGGCAGCATGGAATACAGGCTGGAAAAAACGATCAGTGCAGCCAGCACCATATTGAGCGCCCGCGCCGGAATATACGCCCCCACATGCGCGCCCGCGTAGCCGGACAAAAAACTGCCCGCCACAACCGGCAAAGTGACGCGCCAGTCGATGGTGCCGTAACGCTGATAGCTTGCCGTGGCCACTATGCCCGCAAACAGAAAGCTGAACAGTGCCGTGGCCATGGCCTCGTGCGTACCAAGCCCGCCAAAATACATGATGGCCGGTATAAGCAGCACGCCGCCGACGCCTGTTGCGCCAATAAGCGTACCCACGAGAAAGGACGAAACAGCAAGTGCCGCCAGCATGAAAAACTCCTTCCGGCGGCTGCGGCATGCGGCAGCGTGCCGGGCTGAGGGTTTGCCCGGCACGCACTCGCCGTGTCCGGGCGGGTCGCCCTTCTCCGCCGCTTGCAGACAAAACGCCGCCCCGCTGTATGAGTCAGGGCGGCGCAAGACTGAAAAGGGCGGGGTCCGGCATAAGACCCCGCCCAGGGGAGGAGGGTGTTTCAGCCCTAAAGCAACTAAACCGCCGCGTCGGTCACAGTGGCGGCGGCGGCATCATTCGCGACGGCCGCCTTGCTGGCCGTGGCGGGCTTCAGCAGGTCGGTACGTTCACGCAGGGTTCCGAGCCAGATGGTCGAAATCGTGCTGAGAATGCCCGCCGCCAGCAGATAGCCGCACAGGTACCAGGGCTGCGAGCCGTTGGCCTGCACCAGCATGGTGGCGATCATGGGCGTGAGGCCCGAGGCAAAGATGCCCGAGAACTGGTACACAAACGAGATGCTCGAGTAACGCACAGTGGGGTCAAAACTGTCGGAGAACAGGCTGGCCATGCTGGCGTAGGCAGCGGCGTACACAATGCCGAAGGGCACGATGATGGCAAGATAGACAAAAAACAGGTTGGTTGTGGCGTAGTTGTGCAGCACCCAGAACACGGGGAAGGACGTAACGCCAAGCAGCAGAGCGGCAGTGCCGAAAATACGGCCCTTGCTGGTGCGGTCGGCCATGGCGCCCCAGACGGGAATAAACACGGCCATCACAGCCGAGGCCACAACCACGGCCATCAGGGCTACCGTACGGTTAACGCCGCAGGTATTGGTAAGATAGGTGAGAGAAAACACGCCAAACACGTTAAAGGCAATACCTTCAACAACACGCGCGCCCACGCAGGCCAGCAGTGTTTTGGGGTAACGCTTGAAGGCGTCGAGCATGGGGTAGCGGATTTTTTCCACATGCTCTTTGTGCGAGGCAAAATCCTGGGTTTCCTGCACTGAAGTACGGATGTACGCGCCAACCAGCACCAGCACGGCGCTCAGCACAAAAGCCAGCCGCCAACCCCAGGCGATGAAGGCCTCGTCGGGCAGCAGCCACGAGAGCATGCCGATCACGCCAGATGCCAGCATAAGCCCGATCGAGAGGCCTATCTGAGGCAGGCTGCCGTAAAAGGCGCGCTTGTGGGCCGGGGCCGATTCAAAGGCCATCAGCACCGCGCCGCCCCATTCGCCGCCAAGGCCTATGCCCTGGGCAAGGCGGCAGGCCACCAGCAGTATGGGCGCCCAGATGCCGATGCTGTCGTAAGAGGGGATGCAGCCGATAAGCACTGTTGCCACACCCATGATCTCAAGGGTGAGGATAAGCATTTTTTTGCGGCCGATCTTGTCGCCAAAATGGCCAAAAACAAAACCGCCAAGCGGGCGGGCCACAAAGCCCACGGCAAAGGTGGCAAAGGCCAGAATGGTGCCTACGCCGGGCGAAAACGAAGGGAAGAACAGCTTGTTGAACACAAGCCCGGCCACCACGCCATAAAGGAAAAAGTCATACCATTCGATGACCGCGCCCATCAGCGAGGAAATAACCACGCGGCGCAGGTTTGCCTTGGCATGTGCGTCATTAACGGCGTTCATGTGTTTTCTCCTTATGACAGGCCCAGCACGCGGCGGGCGTTTTCATACATGACCTTGCGGCGGGCTTCTTCAGAAAGATCAAAGTGTTTGTAGGCGTCAAGGGCGTCGGCCAGTTCCACAAAGGGGTGGGCGCTGGCAAAAAGGACCTTGTCGGGAATAAGATCATTCATGGCGCGTACATACACGTCGACCATGGGCGCGCGCTCATATTCCGAAATATCCATGTACACGTTGGCGTTGCGCAGGCATGTGTAGATGGCCTCGTTTACAAATGGGTACCCGCCGTGGCTCATGATGATGGTCAGCTCGGGAAAATCCCTGGCAACCTTGTCCACGTCGCGCGGATCCGCGTATTCCAGGATGGCTCCCGGTACCTGCGGCGGCGGGGCCATGGTGATGAAGACCGGGATATCCAGCTCGCAGCACTTGGCGTACAGCGGGTAAAACCGTGCCTCCGAAGCGGGGATGTGCGCAAGGTACGGGTCAATGGCAATGCCCTTCATGCCGTAATCGGCCACCACGCGCTCAATCTCGCGCACCGCGTCCATTTTTTTGTGCGGATCAATGCCCCAAAACCCCACAAACTTTTCGGGATAAGCCCGGCAAAACTCCAGCACGCTGTTGTTGTTGGCCGGAAACCCGTACGTGGTTTCGCAGTCACGACCGGTAATGACCCCAAGTTCCACGCCAAGATTGTTCAGGTCGGCCACAATCTCGTCAAGGGGCTGCGGCTTGCGGGCGTCAAAGCCTATGGCCTTGCAAGCGGCCTTGAACATGGAGCTGTTCTTGATGCCGTTGATAATCTCTGGCGTATTTGGGCGAAAGCGAAAATCAATCACGTTCATAATGCGGTTCTCCTGAACCCGCTTGGGGGGTTGTGCGGCGCTGGCGGCAAATTCTTTTGCCAGATCCGCGCGGGCTGCCGTGCCGGGCCGCCCGTGCGGGAAACAAACGGTTTCCCATCTCTCTTCTCCAGGCGTTGCTATTTGTAAGCCGTTCAGGTCGCCTCCAACCCGCACGGCTTGTGATTTTTTTCGTTTTGCATGATGTTTGCCAGCTCACAAACCACATTTTTTCGTTTCTCCTATTATAAAAATGAATAATTCTAGATAGATATATATTTTAATTACCTAGCAACAAGGTATGCTTATACGCTACGTCGCAAATTTGCAACAAGCAGGAATGGTTGTCCACTAAGGCAAAACAGCACTTTGTGAAAATAAAAACATGATGGTTTTGCTCATGTTAGGGGAGGGTCGCCGCAGCCCCAAACGGGTGGTGTCGCAAACTTGCGTCGCAATAAATGCCCCTTTTACTGCAAGCCGCTCCTGAGTGGTGCAAATTTGCGACCAGGGCTTGTCCAAAAGCGCACTGCCGGCGAAAAACCGAAACTTTTTTTATAAAAATATAATAATATCATATAATTATAAATTATGGCATATCGCATGCAGAGGGGCAGAACAACCGAGGATTGCCACACCCTTTCGGCGTTCTCCGTGCGGCGGCAACGCGATTGTCCCGCATGCCCCATATTCATATTTCAGGAGTATCGTGATGAGCACCACCACTTGCGAATGCCGCTCCCCTCAGGAACAGCGTTTGTACGACAAGATCGAGGGCAAGGAAGACAAGTTCCGCAAAACCCACACCCGCGTTTTCAAGTTGCTGGAGCGTTTTGAAGGTCAGAAGCCGCGCATCGACATTGAGCGCGCCCTGTACTTCACCCAATCCATGCAGGAAACCGACGGCCAGCCGCTGGTGCTGCGCTGGGCCAAGGCCCTCATGCACATTGCGAAAAACATGACCGTCTACGTGCAGGATGACCAGCTGCTGCTGGGCCGCGCAGGCTGCGACGGCCGTTATGGCATCCTGTACCCCGAGCTGGACGGAGACTTTCTTGATATCGCGGTGCGCGACCTGCCCACTCGCAAGACCTCGCCCGCCACAATCACGCCCGAAGACGCCAAACGCGTTGTTGAAGAGATTGCCCCCTACTGGAAGGGCAAGACCTACCACGAGGCGCTCAACGCCGCGTTGCCCCCCGAGATCCACAAACTTACCTATGATGACCCCATGGGGCTCATCTCGCGCTTTATCGTCAACGAAACCTCGTCCTTCCGCTCATCCATCCAATGGGTGCACGACTACGAAAAAATTCTTAAGCGCGGCTTTAACAGCATCAAGCAGGAAGCCCAGGAAAAGCTGGACGCCCTTGATCCCATGAGCTGCAAGGACACCTGCGAAAAGCGCCCCTTCCTCGAAGCCGTTGTCATTGTGTGCGACGCCATCGTGCTGTGGGCCAAGCGGCACGCCGTGCTTGCCCGCGAAATGGCCGCCAAGGAGACCAACCCCACCCGCAAGGCCGAGCTGCTGCGCATGGCCGACAACGCCGACCATGTGCCCGGCGAGCCCGCACGCGACTTTTGGGAGGCCTGCCAGAGCCAGTGGTTTACCCAGATGTTCTCGCGCATCGAGCAAAAGACCGGCACCACCATTTCCAACGGCCGCATGGACCAGTATTTCTTCCCCTTCTACGCCAAGGACCGCGCCGAAGGTAAGATTACCGACGCTCAGGCCACCGAGCTGCTGGAATGCATGTGGGTGGGCATGGCCGAATTTATCGACATGTACATCTCGCCCACCGGCGGCGCGTTCAACGAAGGTTACGCCCACTGGGAGGCCGTGACCGTGGGCGGCCAGACCACCGACGGACGCGACGCCAGCAACGCGCTGACCTACCTTATCCTCAAGTCCAAGCGCGAGTTTCCGCTGCACTACCCCGACCTTGCGGCCCGCATCCACTCCCGCGCGCCCGAGCGCTATCTGTGGGACGTAGCCGAAACCATCAAGTACGGCTCCGGCTTTCCCAAACTTATCAATGACGAAGAAATTGTGCCGCTGTATGTTTCCAAGGGCGCTACCTTTGAGGAGGCCCTGGACTACGCGGTTTCGGGCTGCACCGAGGCCCGCATGCCCAACCGCGACACCTACACCTCGGGCGGCGCGTATATCAACTTTGCCGCCGCCGTGGAAATGGTGCTGCGCAATGGCCGCATGAAGAAATACGGCGACCAGCAGCTGGGCGTCGAAACCGGCGATCCGCACAACTTCAAAACCTGGGACGAATTCTGGAACGCTTACGTGCAGCAGCACCTGCTGTTCCTCAAGGCGGCCTTTACCCAGCAGTACATCATCAACAAGCTGCGCGCCCAGCACTTTGCCCAGCCCATGGGTTCGGCCATGCACGACCTGTGCATGAAGCACTGCATCGATCTGCATCAGGAGCAGATCCCCGAAGGCATCAACCTGGGCTACTTTGAATACATGGGCCTTGGCACGGTGGTGGACTCCCTGGCCGCCGTGAAAAAGCTGGTGTTTGAAGAAAAAAAGCTGAGCATGGACAAGCTGCTTGCGGCCATAAACGCAAACTTTGAAGGCTATGACGATGTGCGCGCCATGCTGCGCTCCGCCCCCTGCTACGGCAACAACGACGAGTACGCCGACGCCATTGGCCGCGAGATCGACAAGATTTCCGTGGAATACGGCGGCAAGTACTCCATGAAGGATCTGGGCATCCACAACGACGTGCGCTACGTGCCGTTTACCTCGCACGTGCCCTTTGGCAAGGTGGTTTCGGCCACGCCCAACGGCCGCACCGACGGGTTCCCGCTTTCAGACGGCTCCTCCGCTTCGCACGGCGCCGACGTCAACGGCCCCACGGCGGTTCTGCTCTCCAACTACCACACCAAGAACATGGGCATGCGCGACCGCGCCGCCCGCATGCTCAACATCAAGTTCACGCCCAAGTGCGTCGAAGGCGAGCAGGGCACCGAAAAGCTGGTGTCCTTTATCCGCACCTTCTGCGACCTCAAGCTGTGGCATGTGCAGTTCAACGTGGTCAACAAGCAGACCCTGCTGGCCGCGCAAAAAGACCCGCAGAAGTACCGCAACCTTATCGTGCGCATTGCCGGTTACAGCGCCTACTTTGTGGACCTGTCGCCCGACCTGCAGAACGACCTGATTGCCCGTACCGAACACGACGTGATGTAACAGCCCCGGACGCGGCTGGCCAACCGGCCGGCCGCGTCCGCTTTTTATAAAAGGATGGTCTTATGTGTCTGGATGACTGCCAACGCCAAGGCATGGTTTTTAACATACAGAAGTATTCGGTTCATGACGGCCCCGGCATAAGAACCATTGTATTTTTGAAAGGTTGCGCACTTTCATGTCGCTGGTGCAGCAACCCGGAATCGCAGCGCCGCGAGCCGGAGCTGGCCTTTAACGCCGGTCGCTGCCTGGGCGTCTCCAAGTGCGGCCACTGCATTGTGGCCTGTCCCTACGGCTCCATCACCCTGGGCGACGACGACAGGCTGAACATAAACCGCAACCACTGCGCCGCGTGCCACATGCCCTGTGCGGCGGCCTGCCCGGCCCAGGGTTTGCTGGTTTACGGCAAAGAGCGTACAGTAGATGATGTATTGAATGTGGTGGAACAGGACATGGCCTTTTATGCCCGTTCGGGCGGCGGCCTGACGCTCTCGGGCGGCGAACCCCTGCTGCAGGGCGAATTTGCCCTGGCGCTGCTGCGCGAGGCGCGGGCGCGGCGCATCAAGACCGCAGTGGAAACCTGCGGCATGGTCTCCTCTGAAACCATCCGCGCGGCTGCGGAATACCTGAACTATGTGCTCTTTGACATCAAGCACATGGACAGCGCCGCGCACGAAGCGCAGACAGGTCTGCCCAATACGCGCATCCTCGAAAACTTTCGCATTCTGGCGGAGGGGTTTCCCGATCTGCCCATTCTGGCGCGCACGCCGGTCATCCCCGGCTTTAACGACAGCGAAGAAACCGTGGCGGCCATTGCCAATTTTCTCAAGCCGTTTGAACGCGTAGAATACGAAATGCTGCCCTATCACCGGCTGGGCACGCAAAAATACCAGTTTCTCGACAGACCTGTGCCCATGGGCGAGGTAAAACTGGCAGCGGAACACATGAACAGACTCCAGGCAGTGGCGCAGAGCATTCTGGGCCAGAGGGTTCGTATTCCGCACTAACACTTCTACCCCCCCCAGCAGAACTATGGCATGCAGATCTTCCGAGCTTCTTTCAAAACATGTGGAACGCATACTCGACGCCCTGCCCGAAGGCGTTTTTATCAGTGACGCCGCAGGCACAAGCCTGCGCGTCAACCGCATGTACGAGCAGCTTACAGGCCTCACCCAGGAGCAGATACGCGGCAAAAATGTGCGGGATCTGGTTCAGGAAGGCACGTTTGACTGCATCCTGAACCCGGAAATCGTGCGCACGGGCAGGCCCACCACCCATGTGCAGCAGCTCAAAGACGGCAAAAAACTGGTGCTCACGGGCTTTCCTGTTTTTGACGGCAAGGGCGATCTGTGCCTGGTGGTGACCTTTGCGCGCGATGTAACCCTGCTGGCGCAGCTGCAGGACCAGGTCGCCGGACAGTGCAAGCTCATCGACCAGATCAACGACCAGCTGGCCTACATCGCGCAGGGCGCCGCCAAATCGCGCGAGCCGGTGTACGCCAGCAGAGCCATGGGCGACGTGATCTCGCTGCTGGGGCGGTTTGCCCACACCGACGCCACGGTGCTCATCCTTGGCGAGACTGGCGCGGGCAAGGACGTCTTTGCCCGCTACACCCACTCGCAGTCGGCCCGCAGCGATAAAATTCTGCTCAAGGTGGACTGCGGCGGCATATCCGAATCGCTCACCGAGTCGGAGCTGTTCGGCTACATGCCGGGGGCGTTTACCGGGGCCTCCAGCAAGGGCAAGGCAGGCTACTTTGAAATAGCCGACGGCAGCACCATTTTTCTGGACGAAGTGGGCGAGCTGCCGCTCTCCATGCAGACGCGCCTGCTGCGCGTGCTGCAGGACGGAGAGATCATGCGGGTTGGGGCCTCCAGCCCCCGCAAGGTGGACGTGCGCATTATCGCCGCCACCAACCGCGACCTGGCCCAAAGCGTGGAGGCAGGAACCTTCCGCCGCGACCTGTATTACCGCCTCAACGTGGCTACCGTGCGCATACCGCCCCTGCGCGAGAGGCAAGAAGACGTGCGCCCCCTGGCGGAGCACTACCTTGCCCAGTACACCGCCAAGTACCACAAGGCCATGGCCTTTATGGACGTGACCCTCGACATCATGTCGGCCTACGCATGGCCGGGCAACGTACGCGAGCTGCAAAATCTTGTGCACAGCCTGGTCATCACGCTCACCGGGCCGCTCATTTCGCCGCGCGACCTGCCCCCGCAGATATCGGGGGCAACCCGCGAACCCTCGTGCTATTCCGAAGACATCCTCGCCGCCCGCCGCCCCCTGCGCGACATCATGGCCGAGATGGAACGGGATTTTCTGCTCAAGGCCCTGGAGGTGCACGGCTCGGTGCAGCGCGTGGCTGAACTTTTTCAGATCAACCGCAGCACGGTGTTCCGCAAGTTGCAGGGCGCAAGGCGGCAGGACTGATGCGGCCGGGCGACATGACTGGCGGGATTGCTGACGACCCTGCTGGTCGCGCCGTGGTTTCGCCCTGGCTTGTGGCTGTGCTTACAACGCTGGTCATGACGCTTTTTGCCGCCAACTCCCTGCTGTGCCGCTTTGCCCTTGCTCAGGGGGCGACCTCACAACCGCTTGATCCTGCAGTATATACTGGGCTCCGTGTCCTTTCCGGGGCCGGTATGCTCTGGCTGCTTCAACGGCGGCGCGGCGGCAATGCGCTACGCGCGGGCAGCTGGGGCGCAGCGCTGGCGCTGTTTGGCTATATGGCGTGTTTTTCGTGGGCCTATGTGCGGCTTTCTGCCGGCGCCGGGGCGCTGATCATAGCGGTTGCGGTGCAGGCGGGCATGCTTGCCGCAGGGCTGCTGCTGGGGCAACGGCCCGGCAGGGCGCAGAGCCTGGGCATTGGCATTGCCATGGCGGGCCTTGTCTATCTGCTGCTGCCGGGGCTGGACGCCCCCCCGGCGGGAGCGGCCACGGTCATATTCTGCTCCGGCCTGTGCTGGGCGGTCTATACCATCTGCGGCAGGGGGGGCAACGACGCGACAGCGGCCACTGCGGGCAATTTTATCCGCTGCGCGCCGCTGGCCCTTGCACTGCTTGCCTGGGGAGCCTTTTTCAATACCTTGGGCGCGCCCGCAGCCTGGTCTGGCGCGGGGGTTGCCTGCGCGCTGGCCGCTGGTGCGCTGGCCTCGGCCCTTGGCTATGTGCTGTGGTATGCGGTGCTGCACTGGCTCAGCGTGCCCTCCGCCGCAGTGGTGCAGCTGAGCGTGCCGCTCATTACCGCCGTCGGCGGCGCGCTGCTTATGGACGAGGGCCTGAGCCTGCGCCTACTGGTGAGCGCCCTGGCCATACTTGGCGGCATTTTTTGCGCCACCGTCCTGCCCCAGCTGCGGCGCAGACGGTAGAAGCCCCTGCCATGTTCAAACCTGGGCGCGGGCGGCGAAGGGGAAAACGGCATGAAACCGGGAGCCCCGCACTGCGTTAACGCGTGCTATTTTGACGACGCTGCGGCCAGATTGGTCATGATCGTCTCAAGCACCCGATAAAAACTCTCGATCTCGGCGTCAGTGATGCCGAGCAGGGCTACCGCGCGCAGGTTCGCACCTATGCGCATGATATCGCTTATGACGCCATCGGCCGTGGCGGTAAGACACACACGCCGCGCGCGGCGGTCTCCCTCCACACCCAGACGCTGCACAAGGCCCAGACGCTCAAGACCGTCGAGCACGCGCACGAGGGTCGGACCCTCCACCCCCACAGAGGCGGCAAGCTCCTTTTGCGGCGCTTCGCCGCCCATGCGCGAAAGGTGCATCAGCACCAGCCAGCGTGCCTGGGTCAACCCCAGCGGCGACAGGCGCTCGTCAAGCTTGTTTCGCCACATGCGGGCCGTGCGGCCAAGGGTCATACCGACTATTTCTCTCGTGGAAGCGCTCATGCTGCCCTCATAGGTGTATAGCTAAACAGTAGTTAGTTATCTATTTGCCAATCGATAAAATATCTGTGCATGAAGCAAAATATCCAGCGGTGCAGCCCCTGCTGGCCCTAAATACTTACATAATGTAAGCATTTACACGCATGCTGCATACAAATTGAGGATGCCCGGCGTTTGGCCTGCGTGTTCATGTGGGCCGGCAGGCTCCTCTCAGCAGGTGCATCCGAGCGCCGCGCAACCAGATGCGCAAAACTTACGAAGTATATTGTCGAAAGACAATGCAGAAAGTGCCCAAGGGACCGCAAAAGCCCCTTTGCCGCCAAGGCCAGGGGCTAAAAAAGACAGTCCAGAAAAATACGCTCGCCCACGCCCTGAATGTATGCCTCGATATGCACCAGGGCCAGACGCCGCTCGAGGGCCGAACGCTCATGCCGGCAGCCGCAAAGCATGTCCTCAAGCTCCACCACGTCGCGCACGCCAAAATAGTCGCCGAACAGCCGAATGTCGACAATAATGCCCTCGCGCACGTCCATATGCACTTCAAGCACGCCGCCCGGCGTTTTTGCACTGCGCTCAAAGGCATAATTGGGCGAATAGCCAAAATTCCAGTACCATGAGCGGTAACGTTCTTCGGCCAGGGCCTCGATGGCCGATATTTCGTCCGGCCGCAGACAGGTGCCACTGGCCTGGCCGCCAGCAACAAATCGCATGAGATAGTCGATGAACTCCTCAATGGGCATGGGCTGGGGCAAAAAATCCACGATATTGCGCACGCGGCCTCGCACGCTTTTGACAGACTTGTCGGTGTATTTGGCCGGGCTGGGCCTGAGCGCGGAGGAGACGGAATCAAGGTTGGCGGAATACAGCAGGGTGCCGTGGTGCAACAGGCGGTCGCGGTGCGAATGCTGCGCATTGCCCGAAATTTTGCTCTCTCCCACCACCATATCGTTGCGCCCGTTAAACTTGCAGGGGACCCCAAGAGAATTCAGCGCCTCGATGATGGGCCCCGCAAACCGCCTGAAGTCAAGCAACCCCGCCTGGTTGTTGAGGCTGATAAAGGTAAAGTTGATGTTGCCCAGATCGTGAAAAACCGCCCCGCCGCCCGTAAGCCTGCGCACCACGGGGATATGGTTTTCGCGCACGTAGTCCTCGTTGATTTCGGAATACGTGTTCTGGTTGCGGCCGACGACAACAGCTGAGGCATTGCGCCACAACATAAAGACGTCGGCATCAGAGTTATGCAGCAGCCAGTCTTCTGCTGCAAGATTGAAAGGCGCGTCTGTACACGTGTTATAGATAATGCGCATTGAACCCCCGCAATTTGCATTGATAGGGAATATCGTATTTTCTACACATTTCCAAGTAATCAGTTCATCCTTTCGCAATGGGCCTGTGTACTCGTGATGCAGTCTATAAAATTTTACCCCGTTTCGTGTCTCCTATTATCTAAGAACAAATACAAAGGCTTTGGATGCTGGCAGCGCTATATGCGCAGCCAGCATCCAAAGCCTTGAAGTTTCTGGCAAAACAACCGCGCTAGCCCTACGCGCGGCCCTGAAGCTTGGGCAGGGTATTGGCCCCGTGCGGCAGCAGCGTTGCGCGCAGCTCGCGGCCTCCATTACATTTTTTTGCAAGCTCCAGAGCTTCATCCAGCGTTTTGGTGATGTGAATTTTTGTTTTGGCAAAGTCAGCGGGGTCCATGGCGCTGACCATGATCAGGTTGTGCTTTTCGGCCGATTCCGCAAACAAAAAGCCCACGTAGCTGCCTATGGAAAAGTTTTCGCGCAGGTCTTTTTCGCGCGCCTGCATGTTGTCAAAATTGCAGATCTGGCGCTGCGTGTCCGGGCTGCCAAAGCCTTCAGTACAGGCGGAAAGTATGATGATGGTGCCGCCAGGGCTTACCACGGCAAGGGCATTGGCCAGCGTTTTAATGGTCTGATAAAAATTGATGTCCTTGGGCGCGCCGCCAGCGCTGGCGATAACCATGGGCGTACGCTCGCTTACGTCAACGCCGTCAATGGCGTCGACAAGCCCGCAGGCCTCGCGGTGAGCCTGCACCATATCGCCCGCCACGGCCTTTATGATGTTGTAGTTGTCGTCCACCACCACGTTGAGCAGGAAGCTGGGCTTGGCCAGCAGGGCCGCCTCTTCCAGATCGGCATGAAAAACATTGCTGTTTTCCATATTTGCGCTGCGCACGGCTGCGTTGGTTCCACTGCCAAAGCCGTTGTTCAGGGCCAGGTTATGGTGCCGCTGGATGGTCTCGTAACTGGCTATGCCCGGCAGCAGATACTTGGGACCGCCGCCGTACCCGGCCAGAAAATGGTACACCACCCCGCCGGTGAGGATAATATGGTCGCTCTCCATGGCGACGCGGTTAAACCACACCTCGGTTCCCCGGCTGGTCACGCCAGCCTTGACCATGTCGGCCGATTCCCGGCACTTGTGGTCGATGACCGTAATGCGGTTGTAAATATCCTCGGACACGATGGCGATGTGCTCCTCGCGCGACATGGACCGGTGTGTACCGGTGGCCGTAAGAATACGGATATCCGCATCGCGTATGCCGCACTTGTTCAGTCGGGCGACGACCGCAGGCACGTAGACGCTGGGCGACTGCCACAACCGTGTAGAATCGGGCACCACAAGGCATACGGTCTGGCCGGGCTTGAGCATTTCCTCCAGCCGGGGACTGCCGATGGGGTTGTCCAGGGCCTCGTTGATATGTTCAAGGGCGCTTTTGCGGGGCAGGGCAACCATGTTTGAATGCAGTTCCGCTGCGATAAGACCATTACCGAGCTGCACGGAAAATTCCTTGTCGCCGTATTTCATGTAATGCTGTGCCATGGATTGTGTCCCTGTTTTTTTGCTGTGCCGCAATGCAGCGTCTTGACGTTGTGCTGCGGGTACCTGCGCCGCGCACTTCTTCAAGGGTCTGTTATGCCTCATACGAACTTTTGTGAAGGGGGCGCAATTTGCCCGATTTTGCTTGCTACCGAGCCAGACAAAACAGCGCGTTGCCAGTCATGGCAAGGCCCGCGCAGGCCAGCATCAGGTCAATAAGCAGGCGAAATGTAGCCTCGGACATGCCAAGTACAAAGCGCTTGCCCGCAAACGTGCCCAGCGCCAGCGCGGCCCCGACCACAAGGCCGTTGCACAGCACGGACAGAGGCAGCCCCCCCACAGCCCCAAAGGCGAGCGCCTTGGCCAGGTACACGGCAATGGAAGCCGCCGCCTCTGTGGCGAGCAGCGCCCCCTTGGCCAGGCCAAAACCGGCAAAAATGGGGATGGTCAGCGGCCCGGTGGAATAGACGACGCCCGTAAGGTAACCCACAATCCCGCCAGCCAGCGCCATCTGCCGTGGGCCAAGCCGCATGGCGCGTGTGCGGCTGGCCCGGCGCAAAACGATGAGCACAAAAAAGAACAGGCCGATACACAGGTTGGAAACGTCCGGGGGCATGATCCATAGCGTACGCACGCCCAGCACCGCCGCAGGCACAGCGGCGACCGTATACCAGGCAAAAGCCCTTACGTTGATCTGTCGCCGCCAGGCCAGCACGCGCGACGCATTGCCCGCTATGGAGGCCACGGCCATAATGGGGATGGCCGCCTTGGGGCCAAAGGCCAGGCTCAGCACCGGCAGCAGGATGATGGACGAGCCCGTGCCCACAACGCCGCTTATGGCGCCGGCCGCAATGCCGCAAAGGCCTATGAGTATGTATATCACCCGCTCTCCCGATCAACCCGTCGCTACAGCGGCTCCATATGATCCACCTGATGGTGAAACACGTAGGGATCGGCCACCAGCTCAAAGCGCTCGTCGTCCGGATAGTGCACCGCCAGCTGGTAATCCTCGCCCGCGAAGGCTTTTACAGCCTCAAGCGATGTCCACCATGTGGCAAAGAAAAAATGCTCCCAGCCCCGAAAATTCATGCGTCTGACGGCCACTCCCAGGTTGCCCGGCACGCTTTTGGCGTGGTCCTCGCCTGTTTTGCGCAGGTGCTCGGCAAAAGCCGCGCCGCGCGCCTCGGGAACGCAGCCGTGCCATGTGCGAACAATCATGTTTTCTCCTTTTTTTGTTTCGAATCCAGCCTTGGCGGGCGTGTTGTAAACCCCAATGCCCTGTGTTACCCAACCGCCATTCAAAATCCATCTTAGTGAATGTTTTGGCTCGCAGGCGGCCCAACGCCTGCGCGTTTTTTTATTGTTGGGCAAACACATTGGCATCAGCACATCGCTCCACTCCGGCCTGCAGATACGCCAGTCCTGTCCGCCTTTCAGAACGATTTATGCCAGCATGCGGAGTACGCACATGATAGGGCCCCTTGTGGACAGTGGAGGTCTGTTTGTCGGCGGCATTATCGGCGTCGTCTTTGCCGATATTTTTCCTGAGCGGCTGAAAAAGGCCCTGCCCTCCATCTTTGGCGTAATAACCCTGTGCCTCGGCACATCCCTTGTGGGCAAGGCGCAGGCGTTGCCCGCAGTTACGGTGGCGCTTATCCTCGGCACCATGCTGGGCGAAATACTCTATGCCGAAGCGCTGCTGCAAAAAGCCCTGCGGGCCATATTCGGCCTGCTGAAAAGCAAACGCCTGGGCGACGAAAATTTTTTTCTGATGGTCATAACCCTGGTGGCCGCCTTCTGTTTTGGCAGCATGGGCTTTTTGGGCGCTTTTCATGAAGGTTTGACCGGCAAGCCCGACATCCTGCTGACCAAGGCGGCTCTGGACATGTTTTCGGGCGTCGTCTTCGGCTCCATCCTGGGGTTTTCCGTCAGCCTTATCGCCCTGCCGCAGTTTGCCATTCTGGCGCTCATCTACATGGGGGCCACAACCATCGCCCCGCTCATGACCCCGGCCATGCTCAACGACTTTACGGCCTGCGGCGGCGTCATTTTTGTGGCCACGGGCCTGCGCATGTGCGACATCAAGATATTCCCGGTTATCAACATGCTGCCCGCGCTGGGCATCATTCTGCCGCTCTCGCGCCTGTGGCAGCTGTACTTTCCCTTTAAATAACCTGCCCCCGGCAGCCCGCCCCGCAGGCCGCCGCCATGACGGGCTGCCAACGGCGATGCTGGCGACAAAACCAGCCGCAACAACTGCTGCGGCTAGCACATGCCCCGCAGCTGGGCCAGCAGGTCGTCGGGCAGGTCAATGCTGCCGCTCTGCCGTGCAGACTGGCTCAGACCAATGCGGCGGTCGCCGGGCAGGCGCGCGCCCGGCTGCCCGGTTATAAAGGCAAGCAGGTGCTCCACGCGGTCCACAAAGTTTGCCCCTGCCGTGGCTGCCGGGTCCATTATCACAAAGCTCTGCCCAAGACGCGGCGGGGGGCCGTCTGGCGTAAACAGCGATGAGGATTCGATGGCCAGCGACGCGCCGGTAAGCCCGGCCGACATGATCTCAACCATCAGCGCCAGTGCGTAGCCCTTGGGGCCGCCAAAGGGCAACAACGCTCCTTCAAAAGCCTTGACCGGGTCGCGCGTGGGATTGCCCTGCGCGTCCACTGCCGCGCCCTCGGGGATAAGCTCTCCCTTTTTGGCCGCCTGCAAAATTTTGCCCCGCGCCAGCAGCCCCATGGAAAGGTCTATGACCAGCGGCGGCGCGTCCTTGCGGGGGCAGGCCATGGCCAGGGGATTGGTGCCAAAGGTCACCGCTGTGCCGCCGTAGGGCGCGAGCGACGCCGGGCTGTTGGCAAAACCCAGAGCTACCAGACCCTGCTCCGCCAGATCCGCCACAGGGAACCCCAACACCCCGGCATGGTGCGAATTGCGCACGGCAAGCAGGGCCACGCCCTCTTCTTTTGCAGCCTGGGCCGCCACGGGCAGACCGTCTGCAAACGCGCTGAAGGCAAATCCGCAGCAGGCGTCCACAGTGACCACGCCGGGTTTTGGCCTTTGCACAACGGGTACGGCGTGACCGTCAACCTTGCCAGCGGCCGACTGCGCGGCATAATACGGGATGCGCGAAAACCCGTGCGAGGGCAGGCCTTCCATCTCAGCCCGAAGCAGCGAGGCGATGGTCAGCTCGGCGTTGCGCTGCCCTACATTGTGCGCTTTCAGAATATTTTCGCCCAGACTTTGTGCTTCTGTAAGTGAAACGGCAGACATATTATCTCCAATTCTGGCTGTTTTTACGTACGGTTGCTTGCATTGCACCAGCACTTTTTGCATACCAGCATAGGGGGCTGAGGCAAAGGAAATTTAGTGCTCCAGATTCCGGGCTTTTCTATGCAAGATCTATATGGTATTGTTTAAAAGGCACGCTGGCTCCTGCCAGACCGGCACTGCCTGTTGAGGCCCGTTGCCCGCGATCATGAATGGCAGTCTTGACCTGCGCAACGGGAAACAATACGCCCTTTATGGGGAATGCGGGCATCTTTTTCCTTTATGCGGGAAA
>Ga0268357_100724_pt1 | contig 34502 bp, 30 predicted proteins | sample BioMet10_FD_192466 | JGI IMG/M metagenome (GOLD analysis project Ga0268357, IMG submission 192466) | Sewage microbial communities from Oakland, California, United States - Biofuel 10 (Illumina Assembly) | ecosystem: Engineered > Wastewater > Sewage > Unclassified | place: USA: California... | reverse complement strand
TGCTGATAACAAAATTTATACCCAGTGTGAAACCAACGGCTGTTCTTACGTTATCCGTCTAAAAGAGAACAACATTTTGAAACAGCATGCTTCTCATCTGCTGGCCGAGGTAAACCGTTTGGCTTCTACAGCCTCAGGTTCCGTAGCTCTGTACGATGACTTCTACTACCAGGCCGCTAGCTGGGCTTATCCTCGCCGTGTAGTCTGCAAGGTGGAAAAGAAGCAGGGAGAACTCTTTGCTGAACATACCTTTGTCGTCACCAACATGGACCAGCCGGCCAAACGGCTAATTAAGCTTTACTGCAAGCGTGGGCTGATGGAAAACTACATCAAGGAATTTAAGAACAGCTTTTGTATGTCCATGTCCAACCGCCAAATGAAGATTAACCAGAACCTGCTCCTGATCTGCCAGATTGCCTACAATTTGTTTAACTGGATGAAACGTCTGGCCCTAGATGCCAAAATGGGGAAAGGGCAGGCTGACGGCATCCGGCTGCGACTGCTAAAGGTAGCTGGTAAGGTGGTAAGGCACGAGCGCAGGACCTGGCTGGAGTTATGCAGTTGTTTCCCTTACAGAAGGCAATTAGAAGTGGCTTTGCAAAAAGTAGATTTACTAGCACATGGCTTGGCGTTACTGCTCTAGCAAACAATCTCTATTTTAATGATAAGTAAAAAACCGTTTGCACTGCCAAGGGAGTTTTCTGTCCTTTTAAGGAGCAGATTTGCCAGTTAGTGCGCTCATTTCTGCTTAGGCAAATAGATTTTAAGTGTTTGATAAAAGAAGTCGTTGTAAGAGCAAAATTTTTGGCGAAATTTTAGGATTTTGGCTGAGGATATTTGCTCATGAATAATTCAGGTTTATCAAACATTCCCGGTAATATATTAAATTCCGTCTTATTTCCCTCTACTAAAACTGTTATCATCGTCTTAGTCCGCCTTTTCAAAGAAGGCATTCTCTTTTGACGAGGTTTAGCCATTAATACCACCCAGCTTTCCCTTCAAATAATCCTCATAAAGTTTATTCTTATCATTACGGATATTAAATTCGTCAACCGAATAAACTTCTGTATTCAAATGCTTATCCTTATCGACAAGATACATCTGTTGGGGATGGAACAGATTCTGATTTAATAAGAAGGGATTATGGGAAGTGACAATAAACTGCCCCTTATTAAGGTCAGTATTAATAAAATTATTAAATAAATCAATCAAGGTATTAGTACTAATGGAAGAATCAAGTTCATCAATAATCAAAACCTTTCCCTGGTGCAAAGCCAGAATAAAATTAGCCATCAAGCTAACCATTTTTTGAAGCCCCATAGACTCCACACCCAAATGATAGTCCTGTTTTTGGCGCTTTAACATAAATTCAAACTTATGATCAGGCAATTTATGAAAAGTGAAACCAGTGACGGAAAAATCCAAGGTCTGTAAAATTCCCAGGACATCTTGGCGATTATCCTCAAATAATTTTTTAGCACCTTCAGCACAAATAAAAATATTATCTCTTCCTAAAACAGGTATAAAATCACGAATCGTAATAATTATATCCTTCATCAAACCTTGAAAAGCTAAAACATCGGCTGACATATAATCCGTCAACTTCTTTAAACAGGTCTCAGTCGATTCTCCAGAGAACAATTTTTGAGCAGACTCCCGCTCCTTGACATGTGCCTCATCGGCAATACGCAATTCGTTGTTCTTAAAGGTGAAAAGAACCTTGTCATCACGTACAAAACTTTCTTCCAGCACTTTTTTTAAATTATATTTTAGAAAATATTCATATTCAATCAGCGTTTTAGAATCGTACATACTAATCTTGAAACTAATATCCTTGTCTGAAGCATAATTACAATAATTCTGACGAATAGGATTAATATTGACCAAATCTACCCCGTGCAGAACTATATCTTTAAAACGCTGAATAGCCAGTAATAAATTAGACTTACCGGAAGCGTTGGCACCAAAGAAAACCACTGATTTCATGACCTTATACTTAGGAGTAAATAGAAAATTAGAAGCAAAACGAGTCTTGGTAAGACGAGTGTTGGTTACAGGAATAAAGTATAAATCCACCTTATCATGCATGGACAAAAATCCTTCAACCGAAAAGTTAATAATCATAATAATCCCCCCTGCGTAACTAAATCTTAACATACATCAGGGTAAAAGTAAAGAAAGATAAGCGAAGTTTTCGTTTATCTTTCTCAAAGTTTCTTGAATTAACTTTTGGACAATGCCGCAGAGCAAATGATTGACAAAAAGGGTTGGCAAAAACAAACATGGATAAAAAACGGCTTGGTTTTTTATCCCTGTCCCAGTCTTCTTTTTCAGTTCTTCCCGCAGCAATTTTTATATTTCTTCCCGCTGCCGCAGGGGCAGGGATTGTTTCGCCCCACAGGACCACGCAAAATAGGAGATTGCCCCTCAATATCCGCTAATTGATTCAGCATCCCCTGTCGCCAGTCATCACTCAAAAAGCTCATTTTACCAATCTTCGCCCGCATATCGTCAATATCCAGCTGTCCGCTTTTCAAATCAGCCACGATATGAGGTCCAAAACTAAGGCTGACCGGGACAGAAAGACTGCTGGCAACTTGCAGCTCTGCAGGTGTAAACCCGCGGTTCTCAACAATACGAGTATGGTTAAGTAAATCCGTATACAGACTAAGGAATTCCTCCAAGCCCTTCCGCGACCTAAACTTCCAACCCATATGATCCAAATTATCCAGGACATAGTTAATGTCCTGTTCATTCATGGCCGCAAACATTTCCACTTCCTCAAAAATTTCCCGGGCCCGGTCCGCCTTCTCATGCTTACAAAAGTATTTGAACATACGCTCCCCTTGAGGCGTAGGCATAGAATACAACTCATCGGCGTATTTTAATAGTTCCCCCCGCTCGGGAATATAGAACTCTTTTCCCTCTTGCTCCCGGGACAGCCGAATATAATCGTCAAAACCTTCTATCACTAAACTTTGCTCCACTAACTGCCAATCCCATAAATCACAATCCTGTCCATCCACAAAAATATCTGACTCATTAAGGATTTCATAATACTGCTCCTCGTGCCGTACAATTTCCACAAAGGCACGAAAAGCCTCCGGAGTGATTAAGCCGGGATTTTGACCGGCAATAATCTCGTAGGCCTTGCGCATAGTGATGATACCGTACAACCAACACATAGCATCAAAGTACATATGCAGGAGTTGACAAGTTTCGGCAGTCAGCCCCAGCTTTTGATAAAGTTGGCGCAACTTGGTCTTGCTATATATTTCCAGCCCGGTCAAATCATTATTCATCTTCGCCGTCATCCTCGTCCCATTCATCCTCATCATCCATATTCGGATACTGTTTCACCATACCTTTTTCTTTCATAAAACGGGGTGTGGTATGCCCAAGCTCCTCGGTAATTTTCTGGACATTAATGGTAAACATCCAGTCATCGCCATAATCGTAGTGCAGGGAAAACTTCTGTCCCTTAACCAATTGCAGCTTCTCCAGCTTCGTCTTGGTAGAAAGCTGATTTCCCTCCGGGTCAGATTTATAGCTACAGCAGCTACGATACATCTTATTATCCATATTGAACTCATAAAGATGCTCATCAATAAAATCAAAAGCCGTTAAAACAGTACGGCAAAGCCGATCCAGATTATCAGAACCAGAGATTTCAATCACCCGGTAAACATCGCGGCCCAAACCGGCCGGATACACCTTTAAAGTATAACGCATTCCCATTAGTTACCTTCCTTTCCGCCACATGAAACAGGATGAGCATAACGTTTTTTATTATATCACAAATGGTAGACAAAAGGTTAGCAAAACATTCAATTCTTCCCGCAACAATTTTTATATTTCTTCCCGCTGCCACAAGGGCAGGGGTCATTTCGCCCCACAGTGCCATGCAAAACAGGTGATTGCCCTTCAACATCCGCTAATTGATCAAGCATCTCCTGCCGGCAGGCATCACTCAAAAAATTCATTTGATCAATCTGCTCCCGCATATCGTCAACATTCAGCTTGCCGCTTTTCAAGTCCGCCACCATATGAGGCCCAAAACCAATGCTGACCAGACCAGAAAGACCGCTGGCGGCTTGCAGCTCAGCCGGTGTAAAGCCGCGATTCTCAACAAGACGCGTATGGTTAAATAAATCCGAATACAAACTGAGGAATTCCTCCAAGTCCTTCCGCATCCTTAGCTTCCAACCCATACGTTCCAAATCATTCAAAACATATTGAATGTCCGGTTCGTTCATGATCGCAAACAGTTCCACTTCTTCAAAAAGCTCCCGGGCCCGGGCCTCCTTCTCATGCTTACAAAAGTATTTAAACATCCGCTCTCCCTGAGGCGTAGGCGCAGAATAATACTCATCAGCATATTTTAACAGTTCCTCCCGCTCGGGAAGATAAAAATCCTTCCCGTACTGAGCCTGCGATACCCTGACATAATCTTCAAACCCTTCCATCAGCAAACTTTGCTCCACTAACTCCCAATCCCATAAATCTCGATTCTGTCCTTCCACCAAAATATCGGACTCATTAAGGATTTCATAAAAATGCTCCTCATGCCGCACAAGCTCCACAAAAGCACGAAAAGCCTCCGGCGTAACCAAACCAGGATTCTGGCCGGCAAAAATCTCATAGGCCTTGCGCATACTGATGATACCGTACAGCCAGCACATAGCATCAAAATACAGGTGCAGAAGTTTTCCAGTTTCGTCAGTCAGCCCCTGCTCCCGGTACAGTTGGCACAACTTAGTCTTGCTATAGATTTCTATCCCGGTGATATCATTCATCCTGGTCGTCTTGATTAACTTTATAGTCTTTTTTGCCATTTTTTCGCTCCTTTTTAAATCGCTTAATGGTATCAAAAGGGAAGAGTTTCTCTCAAAACTCCTTTATTTACCTTCATTTAAAATAACCAGCTCCCCTGTATGGGGATGGATGACCGCACCGTAAACGTTAATATCTTTAGGCAGATAGGGGTTCTCCCGCAGCTGCTGCACCGTAGTGCGCACCGACTCCTCCACGTTGCCGATAGGGTCGGCCCAGGCCTTAAGTTTGGGACGCACCGCGGCAATAGCCGCTTCCGCCACGCCGCGCTCCTGCATTCTGACACAAAGGGAATCCGCCGTAGTGGCCAGCATACCGCAGTCCTCATGACCCACTACCAGGATATCATGGACATGCAACTCGTACACCGCCACCATCAAGCTACCGATGACCGCGTCAAAATCACCAAAAGCGGTGCTGCCGGCCACCTTGATAAGCTTCGCCTCGCCCCGGGACAGCCCCAGGGCCGGTTCCAAAAAGTCCAGCAGCCGGGTATCCATACAGGTAACCACGGCCAGATTGCGCTTCGGGTACTTGCTCACCGGTTCAGCATCCAGCCTGGCATGCTTAGCCACAAACTCCCGGTTAGCGTCCATAAGTTGTTGCAGCAAGGGGGAAGACATAGTAAACCTCCTGTTAAATTGACTTAAGAAATTTTAAAAATTTTCTTCGGCTCGTTAAAGACAGCTAGCAAAGTTATCTTCAAAACTCCAGCTTGTCTTCAATCTCCTTCAGCCACGGATTCTTTTTATCCTTCTCCGACAAGATAGGCTCTGCCACACCCCACTCCACGCCGATGTCCGGATCATTCCAGCGGATGCCGCCGTCAGCCTGAGGAGCGTAATAATTGTCAGCCTTGTACATAAACTCCACGTGGTCGGTCAAGGTGACAAAACCGTGGCCGAAGCCCCGGGGAATCAAAAGCTGCAGCTTGTTCTCCTCGCTAAGCTCTACCCCCACCCACTGTTTATACGTGGGGCTGGCCTTGCGCAAATCTACGGCCACGTCCAGCACAGCGCCGCGGGTGCAGCGAACCAGCTTGGCCTGGCACCATTCCCCTTTTTGGAAGTGGATACCACGCAGGGTGCCCTTCACGGTAGAGGAAGAATGATTGTCCTGGATAAAGTCGTAGTGCAACCCGGCCTCTTCCATTTTACGTTTACTCCAGCTTTCCATGAAAAAGCCACGATTGTCGCCGAATATGTCCGGCTTTAAGATTACGACCCCGGATAATTTAGTTTTAGTAATTTGCATGATGTGTGTCTCACTTTCAAATTTAGAACCCCTTTACAGCTTTCCTCTTCAATACATAATTCCAAACCATAACCACGCCAGCAGCTACTATTTTGGCCAGCATATAATAAATACCACATTTCTCAACTAAAATCCACATACAAAGCTGATTTATGCCCAACCCACCTATGCTGGAACCAATAAATAAACTGGCTTGTTTACGGTTTTGCTTACCAGCACCAGCAAAGACATATTTAACACAAAGCCAATAATTAACAAGCACGCTAATAATAAACGCCAAGGCGGAAGAATATAAATAATAAATATGAAGTGCTTCGGTAAAGAAAAAAAGCGAACCATATTCAATAAGAAAGCAGCCTCCTCCTACCACGAGAAAGCGTATGATTTCCTTTTGTCGTGCTTTATCTATCATCATGATTAAGTATCACCTTAATTAATTTCATCTAAACCTCAACAACTTCTTTTACCCTACATATTGTCTAAAATATGCAATGGTTTTCTGTAAACCCGCCTCTAGCATTACCTTTGGTTCCCAATCAAGCTTTTCCTTAGCCAGGTCAATAACCGGACACCTTTGCATCGGATCATCCTCCGGCAAATCGGTAAATATTAGTTTAGACTTAGACTTAGTAAGCTTAATAACCTTTTCAGCTAATTCTTTAACCGTAAACTCCCCGGGGTTACCCAGATTAACCGGACCCAGAAAACTATCTTCCGAGTTCATCATTTTAATCATACCATCAAGCAAATCATCTACATAGCAAAAACTGCGGGTTTGGCTGCCATCACCATAAATGGTAATGTTCTCGCCCCTGAGAGCCTGCAAAATAAAATTAGCAACCACTCTGCCATCTTTCGGATCCATATGAGGCCCATAAGTATTAAAAATCCGGATTACTTTTACCTTCGTACCAAACTCTCTGTTGTAATCAAAGCATAAGGTTTCTGAAACCCGTTTACCCTCATCATAGCAAGCACGAATACCGATAGGATTAACGTGCCCGCGATAAGTTTCTTTTTGCGGATGCTCCAGGGGATCACCATAAACTTCGCTGGTACTGGCTTGCAGCAACTTAATCTTAAGTTTGGTCGCTATATCTAGCATATTAATAATACCCAACACACTGGTTTTGATCGTATCCACCGGGAACTTTTGATAGTGGGGCGGACTGGCCGGACAAGCAAAATTATAAATTTCATCCACCGCATCATAAAAGGGCGCCCTGACATTTTGACACACTAATGTGAAATTGGCATTATCCATCAGGGCTTCAACATTGACCATTCGACCTGTAAAAAAATTATCAAGACAAACTACTTGATTACCTTCCTCTAACAAGCGCCTGCATAAATTAGAACCTAAAAACCCTGCTCCGCCGGTAACTAATATTTTTTTCATTTTGGATCGCCCACACCTATCTGATAATATTCAAAGCCATTTTTAGCCATCTGTTCCTTCTCATATTGGTTACGCCCGTCAAAGAAAACCGCCCTTTTCAAACGTTTTTTCATCTCGGCAAAATCTGGACTGCGGAACTCCTTCCATTCCGTAATCAAGATCAAAGCATCGGCATCAGTCAAAACATCATATTTGCTGTCATAATAGGTTACACTGGTATTACTTTTCAAATAGCAGGTTTGAGCTTCGTAGGCCGCTTTAGGATCATAAGCCTGAATTTTGGCCCCACGCTTAGTCAGTTCATTAATTACTACCGTACTAGTAGCAGCCCGCATATCAGCTGTATCCGGCTTAAAGGCTAACCCCCAAACAGCAAAAATTTTACCGGTTAAGTCTATACCAAAGCGCTTGACTACCTTTTCTACCAACACTAATTTTTGTCTCTCATTAACCGCTTCCACCGCTTGCAGCAACTGTGGATGATAGTCATACTTAGCACTGGTTTTGATTAATGCTTTAAGGTCTTTAGGAAAACAAGATCCACCATAACCGCACCCGGCATAAATAAAAGAATAGCCTATCCGACTATCGCTCCCGATACCCAACCTTACTTTGTTAATATCTGCCCCAACCAGCTCACAAATATGTGACATCTCATTCATGAAGGATATTTTGGTGGCTAGCATGGCATTAGCTGCATACTTAGTCATCTCCGCCGAAGCTACATCCATCCAAATAAAATTCTCAGTACTTTTTACATAGGGTAAATAGAGCTCCCGCATAAGGTTTAAAGCTTCCTCGTTATCCGCCCCGACCACGATGCGGTCCGGCCGCAGACAATCAGACACCGCTGCACCTTCTTTTAAAAACTCCGGATTAGAAATAACGTCAAAAGTTAAAGCTTGACCACGTTTAGCTAACTCATCCTGAATTACCTGCCTAACCAGGTTAAAAGTGCCGACAGGTACCGTAGATTTCTCTACAACATACAGATGCCTGGTCATATATTTACCAATAGCTGCCGCCACCTGCTTAACCGCCTGCAAGTCAGCGCTACCATCGGCGCCCATAGGAGTACCTACCGCAATAAAACAAAGAGTAGAACTCTTTAAAGCTCCTTTAATATCAGTAGTAAATTCCAGGGAACCGTTCTCATAATTTTTGATGACCAGTGGTTCTAAACCTGGTTCAAAAATAGGAAGACGGCCTTTTTTTAATGCAGCAATTTTATTCTCATCTACATCCACGCAAAAAACCTTATTGCCCATTTCGGCAAAACAGGCACCGGTCACCAGGCCCACGTAACCTGTCCCAATAACAGCAATATTCATACTAGCACAACCTTTGCAAAGTTTACCAATGGTTGATAAATTTACCTATATTTTAGAATACAATAAATTGCCCGTAATCCATCCCTATAACCGATTTTCTTGCCCTCTTCCTTCGTCCTGGGGTTATAAGAAATTGGTACCTCTAACATACGAATTTTCTTTTTAGCAATTTTAGCTGTAATTTCTGGCTCAAAGCCAAAACTGTTTTCTTCTATTTTAATGGATTGGATGATTTCTCTTTTAAAGGCTTTATAACAAGTTTCCATATCGGTTATATTCAGGCCTGTAAATAAATTTGAAAACCCGGTTAAAAAAGCATTGGCGGTACGATTAGCCTGGCAACCTTCGTTTTGGTTATTGCCCAAAAATCTTGAACCATAAACTACATCTGCCTTATCCTCAAAAATGGGTATAACAATATGCGGATAGTCCTGAGGATCATATTCAAAATCAGCATCCTGAATAATCACCACGTCGCCCGTGGCAGCCTGAATACCGGTACGTAAGGCGGCGCCTTTTCCCTGGTTAATCTGATGATCTATAATTCTAGCCACCAAAGGCTTGACCGCTTTTTCTAAAACCGCTTTAGTTCCATCGGTAGAACAATCATTGACTACAATGATTTCTTTATCTTTGATGGGAACGTCCAGTACTTTTCGTACCAGACCTAAAATATGCTTTTCTTCATTGTAACAGGGTATGATGATACTTAGTTTGTGCATTAATAGTTCTCCTCTATCATATCGTAAGAAACATTTTTAAACGCTAATATTAAAGACAAAAAATACAAGATATACACTGCTCCTATACAAACAATATTAATCCCATTTACATTAACAAAAGGCAGGTAGAAATTGATAGAGGTAAAAATCAAGCCAAATAGAACATCCATAAAAATATTAATCGGTGTTAAACATTTTTCATCTCTTAAATAGATCAATAATGGTATGGCAAAATAGGCTATCGTATACAGGCCGCTCCACAGCGGGAATAAAACCATAATACTTACTAATAATATAAATTTAAGATAGGTATCTTTAGCTTTAAAAATTCCCACGATGGTTAAAAACAGTAAGATACCTAAAATTAAACTTGATGACACTTTGCTTACTGCTTCGGAAAAACCAAATAAACAAATTAGATCATTTAGAGTATAAAATAAGGAAAATGATGAAGCATAACTAGTGTGCAATTGCATTTGATTTAGGAAAAACTGAATCAGACCTGTGGTTCCACCAAAAAAAGCAAAGGGAAGTAAATTTATCACAACTATATAGAAAGATAACCGCAATACTTCTTTGTAACGATGTTCAGTTAGATAAATCAAAGCAAAAATAGCCGGATATACTTTTAATCCTGTAGAAAATGCAATTAGTAATAAGGCAAGCTCCTTAAAAAAAGTACTTTCTTTCTGTTTAAGATAAACTGCCAAGACCAGGCTAACAAGCACAATAAGACAGATATTGCCGCGTTCAAACACGCCTGCGACAAAAGAATAGGATAGTAATAACTGTATCTCTATAATAAGAGAAAAAGACGGTTTATAATCTTTCAAAAAAAACATGACTTCATAACTGAACAACACAATAAATATCACCACATATACCAAGTATACAACATAAGCGTATCCCGTAGTATCATTGGCATGAAACATCGTAACAGCACCGCTTGGCAGTAAACGGTTTATAAAGTAAAAGAATAAGTAAGAAAAAGCTGGGAAACAGGCATGATAGGATTGAAAATATACCTTTTCAGGGACTTCACAATAAGCAACATGATTAAAAAAATCCATAAAATGGTCATTACCCTGACCAAAAAAGAAAGAATCCCACATCGTATGATCATGAAAATAGCACATCTGAAAAATAGTGATGAATAAGCCTAAATAACCAATCAATAAAATCAATTTATGGTTATCCACAATGTTAGAATAGCTTAATGTTGATTTTAATAGTTTCATAACGAGCCTCTTTAAAATAATTTTTAGAACAACGTTATTCTAATCCTTCCCCAAAGCCAACTTCAAAATCATACCAATCCTATCAAACTGCCTGCGGCGAACACGATTGATAATCGTCACGACCAACCCAGCATAGACCGTAGGCAAATACCTCTTATAATATTTTCTGGCAAACAACAACCGGCTGCGTACCATATAATAATCAGCGGTATAACTTTTTTGATTAATATTGCGATTGCTGCCGCCGATAGTCGCGCCCTCTTTATGATAAACCAGGCTCTCCAAAGCACAAGCTAATGTAAATTTATTCTTTCCTCTAGTCGCCCAATCCATTTCTTCATAATATAAAAAATACTCCTCATTCATCAGGCCAACTTTATCCAGGAAGTCCTGCGACACCAGCATAGACGCACCTACCACATAATCCATCCCCGCTAAATTATGTTCTGTTAAGATAAATTTCGTCGTCCCTAAGTATTTATTATAACTTCCACCTAAAGCCTGAAGCTGGTTGGGATTATGATAATACATAAGCTTAGAACCGCAAATGCCAATATTTTTATCAGCTTCAACCATCTTAATTAATTGCGAAAGGCTATCTTTAGCTATAACCGTATCATTATTAAGCAGCCAAAAATAATCGCCGTTCCCCTGGCTTTGAGCAAAGCGTATTCCAACATTGTTCCCGCCGGCAAAACCTAAATTAGCACCCGTGTTGATAATAATCAACTGCTTCTTAAGATAAGCTTCACTATAAGCAAAACCCGCCTTAGCATCAAGAACGGAGTAATCAACCGGTTTAACACAGTCAGACAACAAACCTATATCTTTAGGAAGATTAATTTGAGCCGGCAAACGACCTTCCGCCCAAGCAATAATATTAGAAACGGAATTATCCGTCGAAGCATTATCACACACTATAACCTGATAATTAATATAGTCGTTCTGAAAAACACTGGCCAGGCATTCAACCGTTTCCCGCCAGCCATTCCAGTTAAGGATGACAATATATACTTTTTTGGCCATAAATTTAACCTCAAACTATTTTTATTACTTTTATTACCACCACAAAGACAAAACCTAATTGTGCATCAGGCTCAAAGCTTCTTCATAAACCCGCTGAGCCGTGATATTCTTCAAGCAAACATTATCTTGGCATGCAGCATAAGTCTTGCCGTCATAACAAGGACAGCAAGCATATTTCTCCCCCTCCCAGATAAACTTTATAGGCTGCTTACCCCGGGGAATCTTTTCGTAAGGATTAGTAGGACCAAACAAAGCCAAAATAGGAGAACCGCTCAGGCCAGCTAGATGCATGGGCCCCGAATCATGAGTTATTACCAGATTACAATGCTGAAAAACACCTACCAGCTCCAGCAGATTAGTTTGACCCACCAAATTCACAACCGCCAAGTTTTTAAAATAGGGCAAAACCCAGTCATCAGTAGTGGCACCGGTTATAACAACCTGAAATCCACGGGTCAGCAGTATTTGAGCCAGTTCCACATAGTTTTCAATCGGCCAGCGCCTAATTTTATCATCCGCTAAGACGTTTTTAGCTCCCCCGGGTGCAAAAGCAATAACCTTTTTACCTTTCAAAGGCTGCATTAAAAGATCAATTTTATCCAGCTTTAATGCAGGCAGTACGGTTGATAAAGCTGGCTCTAAACGGCAATCATCATTACTTACTAACCGCACATATTCATCGGTAAAATGCCGCATCCCTACAGGAAAATACCGGCACTGCTGCTTTTTAAGGAAAAACCGCTTAGTACCCCTACTAGTCCACATAGTAAGCAAACGGTAACGAGGATCAGTATGGCCTACTACAATAAGGTCAAAGTATTTAAAATCCAGCTTCCACCATAAGCTTAATATTACTCTCACCTTATCCCATAAGTTACCACTCAAAAGCTTCTTATCATCGATACACACAATGTTAACAGGAAAGCATTTTAAAATGGATACTGCTTGTCGACCTATCACCCAGGTTACTTGCGCACCCGGATAATCCTTTTCAATTTCCGTCAGCATAGGCAAGGCCATAATTACGTCGCCAATCGCGGCCAGCTTAATAATTAAGATTTTTTTCATAAAACATCCCTACCGCATCATTAATTTCTCAACAGCCTGCATAACCTGCTCCACTGTCAATTGCCGCATGCATTTTGGCTCCTGACACTTGGTCTCAAAACCCAAGCTAATGCAAGGCTGGCAACTAACTCCACTTTGCACAGAAAGACACTTATCCCCCAACGGCCCCCACCTTAAAGGTGAAGTAGGTCCATTCAAAGCAATAACCGGCAGGTTAAGCGCCGCACCAAAATGCATGATACCTGTATTGACAGAAACCAAGAAAATAGCTCCCTGCATAATCTTTCCAACGATTTCCAGATTAGCCTTACCAGCAAGATTCTCAACCGGAACCTTGAAACTCTCAAGCTTAAATTTTAGCTTCTCTACATATTCATAATCAGCCTTGCCGCCTGTAAGCAATATCTTCATTCCATATTGCTGCCAAATAAGTGAACCTAATTTTTGCCAATTTTCTAAAGGCCACATTCTCAAAAATGCGCTACTGCCACCGGGACAAATGTGAAAGATGCAGTACCGCTCTTGCTCTAATTTTTGATAGGCAACCGGCAAAATGATACTTTTAAAATCCAGCTGAGGCAAAAAGTTATACACTCTCATACCACAAAGCCGAATCAAACTCCTATAATTATCAATCTCATGCACCGTATCTAAATGCTCCACATAGGCATCATACAGATAATGCCTATGCATCTTCCTTCTTTTAAAACCAACTTTAAACATGGCAGTAATACAAGCGGTGATCACGGCATTAATCTTCGTCCAGGGAGCAAAATCAAGCAAGAAATCATACCCGGATAATTTTCGAAAATACATCAGGCTGGTCAAAGGGTGTTTAAGCTCAAATTTAAAGACCTGGTTCACTCCCGGCAATAACTTAGCCATCCCGTAATTAGTCGCCGTGCAAACATAATCAATAGTACTATGAGGAAAATTCTCCTTAATTTCCCTGATAATACCCTGGGTAAGAATAGTATCACCAATACCAGCCGTTTTCAACAAAATAAACCGGACTTCAGCATCACGATCAAGCTTGGGCAGTGCCCTTGGAGATTTAAAAAGACCCAGGCCCCAAACCAACGGAATGCCTAAGTATCTGTCTAATTTTTTTAATAAGGGATTGCCGCGTTCTTTCATAGGTATGCTCCTCATAACCAACTATACTAAATCGCTGCCATGTGCCTGTTTCTGTTTACGCCAAATCATAACAACGATGGGCATCCCCCAAAAATAACTGGAAAGAAAACCCGCAAACAGCATTTCTTCATTTAAATAATATGCACAAAAATAAGTAGTAACAGCCACATAAATAGCACTAACCGCCGACAACAGCATCAGTGGTTCTTTTTTATGGGACCGCAAATAAACCGCTAAATCATTAATATATAGCTGAAGTAACCAGCAAGTAAATAAAATTCCCATCCCCAGTGGTCCTAATAAACGTTTAAAGAAAAAGATTTTATCAACCAGCCAAAAGTATAAAAAGAAATAAACCGTACCACCTAAAAACATAGTCATTAAGGAATAGCGTAAATTTTTATTAAACACCGCATCCAGCTGCGGCCAATTTTTCTCCGCTACTAACATATTAAGCTTTGGCGTAACCGCTGTCAACCAAGTAGAAGCAATATTATAGCCCGCAGTCCAGGCCGCTATACTCATGCCTACCTTACCGGCAAAAACAGGACCATGAAATTTAAAGGCCAAAGGCGTGAACAGCTGAAAGATAAAATAGCCGCTGCACCAGCTGATAGCATAACGCCAAATCAAATTAGAAAACTCCGGCCACCAGTTATAATGACTTGTTTTAGCTAAACCCCACAACTGCCGCATGGGTCTGGCAAAAATTCTCAAGAGTAAGAAAAGGCCCAGGCAACTGGATATTACCAGAGACAAGGCCAGCGCGTACAAAGTTAAATGAAAATATAAGCCTAATAAAATCGTTGAAGAGGTTCCCACGGCAATCTTAAAACGCAAGGACTGAACCAAACCGACAGAATTACAGCCTTCAAAGAAATATAATAAGGACGAATAAAAAAATACAATGCCTGAGGCTAAAGAATATAAGAACCAGGCTCCCTGCCAATAGTCTAAATCATGCTTAGAGGTTAGGAAGAAATATCCACCTACAATAATAAAAGGAAAGACCAGACCAATGACCTTAAGCAGCCAGGTAAGAGAAAACTTAAAAAAAGCAGCTAACCTGGCTAAATGTTCCGCATCGCCCGCCAGGGTCAGGTCATCCTTAAAATACAAAAAGGCAAATTCATGAGCTGAAAACTGCAAAATAATAGTAGAAAAGCCTAAATCAGCAAAAACCGCTAAAGCAGCGATACTGGTAAAAGTATACCAGTATCCCTGCTCTACGGGAGTTAAATATAAAGGTATAAACAGCAAGACCAAAGGACCGGCCACAATGCGCCAGAACTGATTTATAGCCGTATAGAGTAAATCCTGGGATAAAAGTTTCTGAAGCTTCGCCATCAATCAACCTCTCTGTTCCCACGATAAGTCTTATAATACACTATTCTTCCTGTGGGACACCTATATATTTAATCTGTATACTCTCACTTTTATCATTATTTTTTAACTTTAACTGCTTTAAACTAAAAGTGATATTACATTCTAAAGCTAGATTAATGGCCTCAGAATCGTTATCAACTAAATCTTTGATTTGCTCTGGTGAGATATCTAATTCAAAATCGCCAACCTCATCAATATTTAAAACTTTAAACAATTTTCCATCAATCATAACCATTAGTTTTCCCAGTTTATCATGATTAGCTTGTAGCAAATAATCTTTCACATGATATTTCATTACTAAACCTTGCCGTAAAATATCAGCCTTTTTTAACAAAACTTCTGCTTTTTCATTCATCACCAATTCCTTTGCTTCATTAAAGAAAAATCCATCACTTAATCTATTAATATCGGTATCTTGGTAAATTTGGCTAACCAAATCATTATTATTACCAATATAGCTAATTAATATGCTACGCTTAAAGAAATCACTATTATTAGCTAATAAATCATGATAACTAAAAGTCTTGTTGACCGTTAAAATTAAATTATCCAAATCAAGACATTGGGAAAAATTCTCAGGTTTAATGTGCAAATAACGCAAACAATCTCTTTTAACAAGAGGTGTTACTTGCGATACTAATGGTAAAGAACCAGCAAAAAGATTAACTACTAAACTTTCATTAGGATTAGCCTTATACCAGTCACTAGCTACCTTGTAAATAACATCTAACCCTGTTCCTTTTGATAAAGATAAATAAAAAGGCAATGATACACTATTACTCATCCAAAAATAATTACCGTCTTTCAGCAAGGGACCATTTATACTACATAAATCAGCCTCTGATCCAAATTCTTCAAATCTCTTTGTGGGTCCTATATATTGTATAGTTATATTTTTTTGATTAATATTTTGATTTGATTTATTTGGATTGATTAACTCCAAACTAATTTCTATAGGATTATTATAAATATAATCTTGATCTGTAAAAATATCCTTAGGCAGAATATTAATATTATAATTACCAGAACCATCAATTATTACTTTACGTATTTCCCTACCATTAGCAAACAATAATAAATAAGCATTATTTGCCTGTTTTTCCCGTCCAAGTTCTTCTGGAACACTGAAAATGATATTTAACCCATTAAATAACATATCATTAGATTCCAGCAATACACTACCTTTATTTATTAATTGTACCTGCCCTTTTGCATTTTTCATCAGGCCAGCCATGCTGTGATTAGCATCGGTAGCAGTGTCTAAGATATTAGTGATTTTTGCCGGTCCTAAATAGTTCACGCTAAGACCATCATCTTTACTTGCAGACTGAATAATTTTCACCATCATATTATTATTTTTAAAAATACCGTTCTCTTCTAAAATTTGAGGATTAATATACATGTAATAATTTCCACCAATAATTATTTTATCTGTTTTTAATAACATTTCATTAACCCACAATTGTATTTTATAAACACTATCATTTTTCCGTAAAGCATCATTTTTAATTGAATAACTAAATAATAATCCCTTATCTTTTAGTGGATTACTTAAAAGTTTTATAGTAGCTGTCGTTCCAATAGGACCATATAATCCATCTTTCATATAAAAATCTTCACTAGCATTTGCAACACCATTAGCAATAGGAGTAAATGACTCCAATGATTTAGTCTTAAATCCCCAAAATAACGCTCCAATGATTATTAAACACACTCCAGTATTAAATAATCGCTTTTGTTTCGTTGAATTGAATAAAGATGAATCATTTATTATTTGCCAACCACACTTAATAATTAGACAGACTACAAATAATAATAAACATAAACTCTCCATTAAGGTTGTCAAACGCATAGGATACACATCAGTAAAAAACCTACTAAACTGTGGTAATTTAAAATTAACAAAAGGTATAAACATTCCCAAAAATAAACTACTATAAAATAAATCAAATTTTCCCTTAAAGTTATGCTCATCAAAGAATAAAACCAAAGGTATAGTTATATAAATTAAATTATAAATAACAGAAAAGCCAGTACAAAGAATCATAATTCCACATAAAATACCTGTAGCGCGCCATCTTTCCATTGTTTTATTTAAACATACAAAACATAATCCTAAAATAAACACTAGAACATTCACTACGTTAGCTAAACTAGTCAAATCAAAATTCAAATATCTAGTTAAAAATTTTCCTGTGTTCAAAATATTCACATATACGCCTTGACCAATTATTAGAGTGAATCCATTGTTGTCTACTGCAAATCCCTGGAATTCCGCAGTAGTTTTAGCTATATTTTTCAACAAAATAAAAAGATTTCCGTCGGTAAAAATAAATGGCAACATAAAAATAAGGATACCAATACCAGCACAAACACAGGCGTCTTTCCATCGTCTTTCCTTAACTAACAGAAAACCTAATAACGCTGGTGATATTTTAATAGAAGCTGCTATTCCTAAAGAAATAAAAGAGCCAAATTTTTTAATCTTATCCGAAGATTGATAGCCTCTAATATATATAAGCATAAAAATCAGAGCTAAAACTACAGAATTAGCTCTTTCTAAAGCGTATAAAAATGGTAAAGAAAGTAATATACTAAACGTGAATATTAGTTTTTCTTGTATATTTCCCTTTTTTACCTTCAACAATAAAGTTATTAGTGGAATATATACTATAAAAAGATATATAGTATAAACAAAAAGACCAGCCTGAGTAGTTCTTAATAAAGTCCTATCTCCAAAACCAATGTTTACAAACTTCCCCAACAACCCATAAAAAATATTAATTAATGGTGGATAAATAACTTGCTTAGAATATGGCTTAAAACCATATTGTATGCTATTATAAAAATCCATAAAAGTATCATTTATATCAGCAAATAAAACTGTTTTTATGGCTTCTCCATGAGTAAGGAATATTGCCAATAATGTAACACCAATACAAAAAAACAAACTCGAATAAAAAAGCAACTTACATTTATTAATTTTATAAAAAAAGGGAAATTCAGAAGTTACATATATAATTACAAATAAGAATATTAGTATTATACAAATTAATATAAATAGTTTATTTAAGCTTATAAATTTAGTAATATTTAAAATATTAGAACTATATTTTATAAAATTGAACATAACAAATAAAGTGGAAATAGTTAACAACAACATTGAAACAAAAATACTAATTTTTATAATCTTATTATGAATATAATCTTTCATAAAAATATACCTCTTTATTATTATTATAATTTTACGTATCATAAGCTTATTCTGATTATAAATTTCTAGTATACAAAAATATCATTTGTTCCAAGCTCTTCCATCATTAATTCCATAAATATAAATCGGATCTGATTTATACAAAATATACGTACCTAATAAAGTATATTTGCCATTTTCTATATTTTCTTCTATAACAGTACGTATTCTCCTTTGCCCACTACTTTTACCATTCCTAAATAAATTTTCATGTAAATTCCATACATCATCTGGTAATTTTTGCCAAATTATAAATGAAGGTAAATTAACTTTTAATATTTCCGCATCACGAATTGCTATATTATCTGGACAAACATCAAAATAATGTACTTTCGCAAATGTTGGAGAATTTAAATTGGACATTACATTAAAATAATTAATATGAGGAAACGTATAAAGTGTATCACCAATTTTTTTATTATTATTTATAACATCATAAATAGAATTCATTGTTTCAACTAAAGCTTTATCACCTTTAATGCCCTTAAGTTTTATATCTTTATATTCATACTTAGATGTATAAATACTTGGAGAAGCCCCTACACCCCACCAATGATATGGTAAATTATGACGTTGTACATCTATAACAAAAATATTTCCAATACAAAAAACTAGAATAATAAGATTTTTATAATAATTAAAATAAACCTTTTTAGAAAGAATTGCTGATATTATTAAAGAAAACATTAATAATGAACCATGATCTTCAATAATGCCAGACATCCCATGAATGTATAAAACAATCCAAGAAGCAACTACTAAAATAAACTTTACCTTATCTTCTAATATATTATATTTTTTTATTTGATATACTAACCATCCACTCCAAACTAATAAAATAAAAAAAAGTGTATACAACAAAATTTGCCTGTTCTCTCTAATTTTCATAAAATCTATTTTTGTAATAAAATAATAATCTACACCAAAAAATACACTAAGAAAAAACACTAAAAATATTGGATAATATATCCAGCTTTTATTATTTTCAAACTTATCATTTATGTTTAGAAAATATGAGAAAGTTGTAATTGCGCCATATATATATATTCCTACTAATAACAATTTTTTTTTCGAGATACCAGCACTACCTAAAATTATATTATTAACAGTAAAATAATCATATAAGTATAATGCTGGTGCAATAATTAAAATACCAGCTACAAAATAGAATAACCATTTAGATATATGATTCAATTTAAAAATATATTTATTTAGCAATAAATATAAAATAATACCAACAAATAAATATCGCATACTTGGAATATTAATACGAGAAAAAAATGAGAAAAAGATATTAGATAATGAACCCTTTGAAGATGCACCATTAAAAATTTGATTAATAAACGGATAAAAAGCATCATTTAAATATAAATAAATACCAGCTATACTTAAAACTAAAAATGCAGAGCCAAAAGCAATTAACCCTGAATACACAACTTTTACTTTGTAATCCCTATAAAGCAAAAAAGCTAAAATAATACCAATAATTATAGCAAATAATGAGCCAATATTTTGCTTCATTAAAAATGATATACCAGAAGATAGCCCAAATCCGATTGACCATAAATACATTTTCTCAGGCTTTTCTACCATTTTAATACAAAAGTACAACCCAATAAAGGCAAATAAAATTGAACTTTGATAATAAGAATAAAATACATCTTGAATATTACTTATATAAATGATTGATGAAGTCATAACTGCTAGCAATACAATATTCTGTTTATAAACTTTTCTAACAAGAAAAAATACCAAACTGATTAGTATCAATCTTTCAATTAATCCATAATATCTTAATATAAGAAAAGAATATCCAAATACCTTACTAAGCGCTGTAGTTAACCATAATGCACCAATTGGAACTGGACAATAAAAGTCCCTATATGGTATAGCACCATCTAAAATATAGCGAGCATAATCTTGAAACCAACCTTCAGTTACAGGGAAGAACTTATTAATAAGTAGGAAATTGAATATTATAGATAGTAATAAAAGACATATAATTGATATATATTTATTTGACTTTAAAATATTTTTTAAATTCATTATTTACTTATCTCCTAAAAATTTATCCGTCTTTCCTCCACTACTAGCGGCCTATGCATAATTCTCGTGTTAATATTCAATACATACTCACCTAACAATCCTATAAAAAATAGTTGAACAGATCCCATAAAGAACGTACCAATTAGCAATGGCGCTGTACCCATGGGGAATCTATCCCACCAAATTAGCTTAGCAATCAAATATAAAACTGCTACCAGCATCGTTAAAGATGCAAACATAAACCCCGCAAAAGTTGCCATTCTCAAACCAAACTTGGTATAAGAAGTAAAACTTAGCATAGCAGCATCATACAAAGTATACCAGTTATTGTGGGTATGTCCGGCCCGCCGTTTAGCCTGGGTATAGGGAATATCTTTCCGCAAAGGGCCTAACTCCGCCACAATCCCCCTTAAAAAAGGTGTTGGATCATCCAACTGTCTTAAAACATTAATAAAGCTTTTATCATACAACCCCGTTCCAGTAAAATGCTCTATCTGCTCTACGGAAGACATCTTCTTAATTACTTTATAATAACAGGTTCTTAAGAAACGTACTAATTTGTTTTCTTCACTTTGGGTCTTAATGGCCGAAACAATCTTGTAACCCTTTTCCCATTCCGCCACAAAACGAGAAATCAAATCAATTGGATCCTGAAAATCAGCACACATACAAATAGTGCAATCTCCGGTAGTCTGGCACATCCCATAAAAAGGTGAGTTAAACTGACCAAAGTTCTTGGCATTAAAAATAGCTTTAATTTTTTTATTATTACTGCATATTTCTTCCAGTTTATCTCTGGTACCATCAATAGAAAAATTATCTATAAAAACCACTTCATAGTCATATTGAGGCAGCTTAGTAGTAATCTCGTTAACTATAGCTTCACTTATAGGTTCTACATTTTCTACTTCATTGAAACATGGTATCAGAACACTAATCTTTTTCATGAGCAGCCTTCCCTTTACTTAAAAGTCCAAAACTTATTCAGCACAAAATTTAGCGGTATCGTAACAAGCAGGGTTAAAAGCGGGGCAACTACGTCTGATATGCCGCCCCACTCTACAAAAACAAATAATAACCCGGTTCCTATTAAGAATGAAAATCCATAAGATAAATAGGTTCTTAACAAAGCAGTTAACCAGCTGTTACCACTTTTAAAAACGTATTTATTATTCCAATAAAAAGCATTAAACACACTGATTACCCAGGAAACAGCATTGCAAATTAAATAATTAGCACCCAGCCAAAGTAGCAAATAGTAAATTCCCAAACCTATGAAAGTATTGGAAAGCCCCACGATGCCAAATTTTATAAATTGAATGAGGCTTTCCTTATTAGCTAATTTTTGTTTTACATCCATGTTTAAACCTGCTTCTGTAGATTAGCCTTAACCCAAGCTATTGTTTCTTTTATACCGGCAACAAAATCATATTGATAGTGGTAATCCAAATCGTTAATAATATCGCTATTATCTGCGCATAAATACATTACCTGCTTCGGTCCGTAAGGCACTTCACCCAAGCCTAATCGCAAAGCCGGATTAATAGCATCCCGGATAGTTTCAATATAAGTCCGCAATGGTTGAACCTGTCCGTTGCCTAAGCAATAGATATGACCATCACGACTCTTTTCACTGCCTAATTCTAACATAATCTGACCGGCATCTTTGGCATATAAATAATCCCACATCTGCTCGCCTTTAGTAAAAACTGGTTTTTCACCCTTAAGCAGCTTAAGAATAGTTGACATAACCATGGTTCTTGCTCCGTCATAGGGACCATAAACGCTTAAGATGCGCGTCCAGACATGTTTCATACCATATTTATGAGCTTGTATCCGGCTCATCTGCCCAGCACACAGTTTCGCCATACCGTAACCATTCTCCGGGAAGACCGGTGTATCAGCCTTAAGCTTACCTTCAAAACGTCCGTACTCCGCCTGGGAACCAGCCCCAATAAAAGTATGACAACCACATTGATGAGCTAAATCAACCGCATCCAGCGTAAACTGAATATTTTCAGTTTGCAGGGACATATCATTTCTAACCTCTGCACCAAAAGTACCCGCCCAGCCAAAGTGATAAAAAACATCACAATCCTTAGGCAAACTGTGACTAGCCTCAGATAAATTCGCCAAATCGGCCTGCACCAGATGCATTAACGAATGCTGGGGAAGACCTGCACTTCTGGGAGAATCAGGACGGCAGATAGCATAGACTTCTATGCTATCTGCTAAACAGGCTTCAATTAAAGCATGTCCAATGGCCCCGGTCGGGCCAGTAAGGATAATTTTTTTCATACACACCTGCCTGGTTATTTACTAACCGGTTTAATCAGCATATTGCTTAACATTTCTTCTTGGGGAAGGAAAGGTGCCAAATCTTCCAGCGGTGCCGAAACCAAAGTGCCGTCCTCCAAACGTTTTGTTGCAGACTTAGGTTCAAATTTTTGTTTTTTATCTACAAAAATTTCGCACATTACCGGGCCTTTTTGAGACAGTACCTGATCAACTACTTTCTCCAAATCAGCATTAGTTTTGATAGCATAATACGGCAGCCCGTAAGCCGGAGCTAATTTTGACATATCCGGGAAGCCCAAGTCATGGCTGTCTCCGCCAATGCCAACAAAGGGTTCACCAAAGAAATTAGCCTGGGTCTGACGAATAGAATGATACCCATCATTATTAATAAGGAAAATCTTAATAGGCAGTTTATGATAAACAATGGTTTCCAGTTCCTGAATATTCATCTGGATGCTGCCATCACCCGTTACATTAATTATGTCCTGACTATGGTCAGCCAGACACGCTCCTATGGCCGCCGGCAAATCATACCCCATCGAAGCGATAGCAGAGTTGATGATAAAGCGCTGGCCCTTCTTGATAACATAACCGTGACTGCCAACCACACAGGCCGAACCGTTGCCAACTACGGTAATCTGATTTTCTTGAAGCTTGGAACTTAATGTCTTAATAAACGCATAAACATTAGTCAACCCGGTTTGTTCAAAATGCTTAGGCAAAATTACCGGATACTTTTCTCTCCACTTAGCACACTGCTTCAACCAATCACAGCCCTTAAAAAGTTTACCGTTGTCTAATTTAGCATCTAATTTTGCCAGTAAATCTTTAGCATCAGCCCAAACCGGCAGTTCAATATGTGCCAGAGGTTTTTTAAGTTCTTCCTGGTCAATATCATTGGCAATAACATAAGCCTCCCTGGCCCAGGTTTGCCAGTTATAGCCAACTTGACGAATGCTTAACCGATTACCTACCGAAAAAATTAAATCACTGTTCTGCACAGCAAAGTTACCCGCCCGGTCGCCCATAATCCCGGGCCGACCAGCATATAAAGGATGTTCATCATAAATAGCGTCAATGCTATCCCAGCAAGTTACTACGGGAATATTAAGCTTGGCTACCACGCTTAAAAAGGAAGAATATCCGCCCGAAATACGGATACCATTACCAGCATAAAAAACCGGTCTCTTGGCACTGGCTATTTTAGCAATAATCTTATCAACCAATTCGTCTGAAACCTTAGGCGGAAGAGCAGCATCATAAACCGCGCTATCATATCCCTGCAAATCTTCCGTTTCTACATAAGCCCCCTGTACGTTAAGAGGAATATCCAGCCAGCAGGGTCCGGGACGACCAGTTTGTGCTTCATGTAAAGCTTTTTCCAGGCAATAACGTATCTTCAGCGGATCAATGACCATCTCGCAATACTTGGTCATACAGGCAACGGCTTTACAAATGTCAAATTCCTGATCACCCATGGCTCTGATATTCAGACCTGTACTGCGAGCTGTCGTATCATATCTGACCTGCCCGGAAATAACCAGCATAGGAATAGAATCCAGCCAGCCACCCACAACGCCGGTAATGGCATTTGTACCGCCAGGCACGGTAGTTACGCACAAAGCAGCAAGCTTATTATGAATTCTGGCGTAAGACTCCGCCGCAATGGCACAAGCCTGCTCATGATGCTGATATAAACAGTGCAGGCCTTTTTGATGGCCAAAGGCATCGTCCAAATGCATGGCACCTCCACCCACCACCATAAAGGCATCGGTTATACCATGATCTACCAAAAACTGAGAGATATAATTGCTAACTTTCATTTTCATAAGCTGCAACATCCTTTCTCTGACAATTTAAAATTAGGTAACTTCTTTCAAGGAGAATCAGTATTACAACTAATTATTTTACCGCTTCTCTAATCACTTTAATCATATAGTCCAACTTCTCATCAGTCATACCAGGGTATACCCCGACCCAAAAGGTATCATTCATGATACGGTCCGTGTTGGTCAAATTACCCACTACCCTAAACCCTTCGCCGCTCTGGCGCATAGCATCAAAGCAAGGGTGTTTGATCAAATTACCGGCAAAAAGCATTCTGGTCTGCACGCCGTGTTTCTCAATATAAGGTACGACCTTTTTACGGTCTACCCCTTCTTTACATGTTAAGAGGAAACCAAACCAACTGGGCTTGGCATTAAGACAAGGTTCCGGTAAAATCAATTTATCTTTTAAATCAGCCAGTCCTGCCAATAAGCGGTCAAAGTTCTGACGCCGGCGCACTACGAAATTGGGAAATTTTTTCAATTGAGCTACGCCTACTGAGGCTTGCAAATCCGTAGCTTTTAAATTATAGCCGAAGTGGGAATAAACATATTTATGATCATAGCCCAAGGGCAGTTCACCATACTGGCGGTCAAAGCGATGCCCGCATAAATTGTCATGACCGGAAGGACACATGCAGTCCCGGCCCCAATCCCTAAAGGAACGGATAATCTTATGCAACAACGGATTATTAGTATAAACGGCACCGCCCTCGCCCATGGTCATATGATGGGGCGGATAAAAACTGCTAGTCCCAATATCGCCTACCGTACCCGTAAAATGTTCTTCACCGTTCAAAATATATTTGGAACCCAAGGCGTCGCAGTTATCCTCTACCAGCCATAAATTATGTTTTTCACAGAAGGCTTTCACCGCGGCCAGGTCAAAAGGATTACCCAAGGTATGAGCAATCATCACGGCCTTAGTCTTTGGAGAATAAGCAGCTTCCAGTTTGGTCACATCAATATTGTATTGCGGAATGGTCACATCTACAAAAACCGGCACGGCACCGTACTGGATTAAAGGAGCTACCGTGGTGGGGAAACCCGCCGCCACCGTAATAACCTCATCGCCCCGTTTAACCGCCCGCTCTCCCAATAAAGGCGAGGTCAGGGTCATAAAAGCTACCAGATTAGCTGAAGAGCCAGAATTTACCAATGAGCAATATTTAACCTGTAAGTAAGCGGCAAAGTTCTTTTCAAACTGATCTGTATAGCGGCCCGCTGTCAGCCAGAATTCCAGTGCGCTGTCTACCAGGTTAACCATCTCCTCATGATCATAAACCCGGGAGGCGTAAGAAATCCTATCCCCTTCCTTAAAAGGTTTAGCCTGATTATGGTAGGTATCGCAATATTCCTTAACTAAATTTAAAATTTGAGCCCGCATTTCCTGTTCGGACATTTATTTTCCCTCCGCTTTAAAAAATTCGTTAATCTGCTTTTCCATACACTTGGCGATATCGCCCTGCTGCTGATAAACCTTGGACCACTCTACCGTCTTAGCGATAGCTTCATCTATGTGCCACCGGGGCTGCCAATTAAACGTAGTTTTTAGTTTGGTGCAGTCCAGCTTTAAGAACTTAGCTTCATGAGGACCGCCCACACTTAAGTTTTCCCACTTCAAACCATTGCCCCAGTGCTTGCAGAACAAATCCACCAGGTCGCCGGTCGTCACGCAATCGCACTCATCAGGGCCCACATTATAATAACCTGCATATTTGGCTTCATTATTATATTGGGCCTGAGCAATCATCAAGTACGCATACAAGGGTTCCAATACATGCTGATAAGGACGAGTAGAGTAAGGATTGCGCACTTTAATAGCCTCGCCAGCATAAGCAGCCCGAATACTATCAGGGATAATCCGATCCACCGCAAAATCCCCGCCGCCGATAACATTACCGGCCCTAGCGGTTGAAACGGCCACCTTACCATTGGCGAAAAAACTCTTTTTATAACTATGCGTTACCAGCTCAGAACAGCTCTTGCTGTTGGAATAGGGGTCGTAACCATCCAAAGGCTCTGTTTCTACATAGGCTTTATCTTCCTGCTCTTTGTTTTCGTAGACCTTATCGGTAGTCACATTCAGAAGAGATTTAACTCCTCCTATGGTACGCGCACACTCTAGCAGGTGAACCGTGCCCATCACATTGGTAGCATAGGTACCCATGGGGTCCTTGTAGCTCTCTCTCACAATGGGCTGCGCCGCCAGATGCAGGACTATCTCGGGCTTAGCAGCATAAAAAGCCCGGTATAAGGCATCAAAATTACGAATGTCACCGATATAGGAGCGCATGCCGCCTTCCACGCCCGAGAGCTTAAAGACCTTGCCGCCTTCTTCCGTAGGCGAAGGCAGGGCAAATCCGGTAACTTTAGCCCCAGCCAGCTCTAAAATTTTACAGAGCCAGGTACCCTTAAAACCGGTATGTCCGGTTACCAAAACCGTTTTATCTTTATAAAAGCTTAAGTCCATTACCATAACTTCCACGGCGCCTTTCCGCTGGCCCAAAGTTTTTCCAGTTCCATCTTATCCCGCTGGGTATCCATACACTGCCAGTAGCCCTCATGACGATAGGCCATTAACTGACCTTCCTTTGCTACCCGCTCCAGTGGCTCTCTTTCAAATATCGTGCTGTCACCAGCAATATAATCAAAAATTTTCGGTTCCAGTACCATGAAACCGGCATTAATAGAACTGCCATCGGTAGTCTTCTTTTCTCTGAAAGAAGTAATAGTATTATCATTAGCTATATCCAGCACTCCAAACCGCTGACCAAAGTTAATGGAGGTCATGGTCGCAAGCTTACCGTGAGCCTTATGGAAGGCCACCAGCTTGCTAATATCCACATCACTTACGCCATCGCCATAAGTTAGCATAAAGGTCTCATTATTCACATAAGGCTGAATGCGTTTTACCCGCCCGCCGGTCATGGTATTAAGGCCGGTATCCACTACCGTGACCTTCCAGGGCTCGGAACTGTTTTGATGCACCACCATCTGATTATTATTGCTAAAATCAAAGGTAACATCGGAGGTATGCAGGAAATAATCAGCAAAATATTCTTTAATAATATGCTGTTTATAACCGGCGCAAATCACAAACTCATTGTAGCCAAAATGAGAATAAATCTTCATGATGTGCCACAAAATGGGTTGTTCTCCGATTTCAATCATGGGTTTGGGTTTCAAATGGCTTTCTTCACTAATACGGGTACCAAAGCCACCGGCTAAGATTACGACTTTCATGTTCATCGCTCCTTTTTTACTTGATGAAATTCTGGTAAAAGCGCCTAATTGATAGGAAAAATTTTTTATTAACGGTAGGCAAACAAGCAATTAGTATTAAAACTGGTCTTTTGTATTTGATAGTTTGCTTAATGTAAAAGGAATATTCGTTTAAAGTCTTCAAATTAAAAATTCCTTGTAAACTTAACTTTATCAGGCCCTTGAAATTAAATAGTTCTGATTTATAACCATGGTCCATAATACATTTACGTTTAGCCGCCTCAGAGTAACAGGCAGGAAAACCATGAATCACCTGGTACCAGCTTTTAGTAAAAATCCAGAAAGTATTCTCAGCCCAACTTACACTTGCTTCGCTTTCGGAAGAATTCGTCAAATTATAAACTACCACTGCTTTTTCCCAATATACTTTGATACTTTCCTTTTTCGCGAGGTAATCAAAAATTATCCCATATTGTAAGAGGTTAGTATTTTGATATTTTAGAAAATCAGCTTTATCGATTAAATCCCTGCTATAAATCAAACAACTCATCCATTGCATATGCCAGCCAATATCATTTAACAATTTACTTGGATCAACATACATCTGAGTTTCAGTATCGCGTACCCTCTTTAGATTAGTGTTGCCGCCGTTGACAACCAGCAAATCTAACTCATTTTGTTCTAATACTTTTAGAACGCTCTCAAAAAACTTACCATCAATACTATCGTCGTCACCCAGTAGCCAGGCATATTTAGCTTCAGACATTTTTAAAACTTTTTCGAAGTTAAAATCGGCTCCCTTGTTAACCTTATTCTTATCATAAAACAAAAAAGCATAATCTTCCTGCAAGTTTTGGACTACATTTTCCGTGTTATCTACGGAACAGTTATCCGATACATAAATAGGTATCTCAAACTTTCGGACTATGCTTATTAAAGATTGCAGGTTAGTTTTTAAAAATAGAGATCGATTATACGTAGGTATACAGATGGAAAGAACCGTATTCATAAATTATATTCCGCTTTAGTAAGCGCCTTTCTTGCTTATTACTACTTTAAAAGTACGCCACAACAATACTACATCAAACCAGACGTTCCAGTTACGCACATACCAGGTATCCATCTGTACTCTTTCGTCATAGGTCACATCACTGCGGCCGCTGGTCTGCCACATCCCGGTTATACCTGGCCTGACCATATAAAAATCTTCTATATATTTACCATAACGAGGTATCTCAGCCTGAATAATCGGCCTGGGTCCTACCAAACTCATCTCGCCCTTGAGTACGTTAAAAATCTGCGGCAGCTCATCTAAACTGGTCTCCCGCAAAAACTTGCCACTCTTGGTAATACGGGGATCATTTTTTAGCTTAAAATCTTTTTCCCATTCAGCTCTGGCCGAAGGACTAGATTTTAAGAGCTCGGACAATTTTTTTTCTGCATCCAGACACATAGTGCGAAACTTGTAACATTCAAATATTTTTCCGTCTTTGCCTACTCGTCTGTGCTTAAAAATAACCGGTCCCGGTGAATCCCGCTTAATCCAAAGGGCAATTCCTAAAAGCAAAGGACTGATAGCTATCGTCCCGCAAGCAGTCAGTACAAAATCAAAAGTAAATTTTAAAACTTTATTATACCAGGAGGCCAGGTTATTGCGCACATTGAACATCACAATATGACCGTCTATGAGACTCTCGGCATCAAAAGAAGCCAGGGGCAAGGAACCCATGTCAGGGATAAAGGAGATTTCTTGGACCAACGGCTGCAGACGATAGACCAGTTCTTGAATCTTTTCTTGTGACATCCCTGGGGCCGTGATAATCACACTTTTGACCCCCGTGTTCCTAATTGCAGCCTCAGCCTCCTCAAAACCGCCCAGGTACTTGTACCGGGAAGCTATAGCCAGCTCAGGTATATTATCTTCTAAATAGCCTACAAAATGATAGTTTAGCCCTGTATCCTGTTCTAAATGTTCTAATAAAATCGCCGCAGTTTTACCTGCGCCCATAATCAGAACCGGTTTCCGAAACAATTTATATCTATCCAGGACCCTCTTGGCTACGAACCTAAAACTAATCACGAAAATAAAAGTAAAAAGCCACAATAAAAACGTAAACAGCCGTGACGTACTGCCGGCAATTTGCCCCACATACATCATTACGACAATGGCCACCGTGGCATAGATATTTATCTTAAAGATCCTGGCAATCTGCCGCCAAAACTGGATGCGCCTGGTGTATAGCTCCCCCAGTTGAAAGAAAACAATATAAGTAAAAGGACAAATAATGTTAAAACTCAGCCAGGAAATATAAAGCTCAGGTCCCTGAGGCATCAACCAGTTTCTCAAGACAAAAGCCAGTTCCTCGGCACAATAAATGGCCGCATAATCTACCACCATCAAGATCAACGGCAGCAGATAGTAAGAATATTTAGTTGTCAAGCCCACGTGAGCTTCCTGCTTGTGTAGTGATACCTTAGACTCTTCCATAAGCCTCACCATTGATATTCTTAATTTGTTAATTGTATCATATCTTGTGTTCTTAATTATGTCAGTTTCAAAAAGTTCACAATTATATTTCTGCCAACACGACAAAATCTCCACCAGTATACTATTTTTTTATTATATCATACTTTGTGGACAATTTCACTAGTTAAGCTAGATTAGTGAAAATATGTAAACTTTTTTATAATATTAGTAGACAAGTTTACAGTTTGTATTGAAAATTACGTATATAAGGCGGTTTAAACAAGCGCCAAGGATGTAAAGTGCCTGCTAATTAGTTACAGTTTAGCAGGCACTCCATTATCATTTCAGTTCTTCTAAATATCTCTTCACCGCATCCTGCCAAGCGGGCAGCTTTTTAAATCCGTTTTCTACTAGTCTTTCCTTACTCATCCTGCTGTTAAATGGTCTCTTCGCCTTGGTAGGATACTCCGCCGTGGTAATATGATGAACTTTGCAACTTATACCCGCCTGCCGGAAAATCTCTTCCGTGAACTCCGCCCAGTTGCAAATGCCTTCGTTAGTAGCCTGATAAGTACCATACTTATCCGTTACTACCATATCGCAGAGCAAAGGTGCTAAATCAGCGGTATAGGTAGGCGAACCAAACTGATCCGCTACCACGTTGAGTTCCTGGCGCTCCTTACCTAAACGCAGCATAGTTTTAATAAAGTTGTTGCCATTAAGACCAAAAACCCAACTAATACGAACGATAAAATACTTTTTTAGCAGTTGGCGTACCGCCTGCTCCCCTTCCAGCTTAGTCAGACCATACACGTTCTGAGGACCGGTGGGATCATCCACTTCGTAAAACTTAGTACCCGTACCGGGGAACACATAATCGGTACTGATGTAAACCATCTTAGCATCAATTTCTTTACAAATCTTGGCGATATTCTCCGGCCCCTTAGCGTTGACCTTGCGGCAGACTTCTACATTATCCTCAGCCTTATCTACCGCCGTATAGGCGCTGCAGTGAATCACCGCATCCGGGTGATAAGCACAGATGAAGCTATGCGCCGCTTCATAATCCGTAATATCAAATTCTTTTAAATCAGCTCCCAGGCAATCTATGTTCCGAGCCTTTAAAACCTTCATCACATCGTAGCCTAATTGGCCGCCGATACCGGTTACTAGTATTTTCATTTATATTATTCCTTCCATTGAAAATTGTAAGTATAGTTTCCTGCAAATTTTATAACCGGTTACCATACATCTTCTTATAATAATTCTGATACTCACCATTAATGATATGCTCCCACCAAGGCTTGTTATCCAAATACCACTGCACCGTCTTCTTAATCCCGTCCTCAAACTTAGTCTCCGGCAGCCAGCCTAATTCATTATGAATCTTGGTTGGGTCGATTGCATAACGACGGTCGTGCCCCGGGCGGTCGGTAACGTAATGAATTAAATCCTCGCTCTTGCCCAATTCTTTAATGATGGTTTTAACCACGTCAATATTGCGGCGCTCGTTGTGCCCGCCGATATTGTATACTTCACCTTCCCGGCCCTTGCGAATAATCAAATCAATGGCGTTACAATGATCGGCCACATAGAGCCAGTCCCGCACATTCTCGCCTTTGCCGTACACCGGCAGAGGCTTATTATTGAGGGCGTTAGCAATCATGAGCGGTATCAGCTTCTCAGGGAAGTGGTAGGGCCCGTAGTTATTGGAGCAGCGGGAGATACTTACTGGCAGCTTATAGGTCCGGTAATAGGCCAGGACTAATAAATCCGCGCTGGCTTTGCTGGCGCTATAAGGGCTGCTGGTATGCAACGGTGTCGTCTCGGTAAAAAATAAATCCGGCCGGTCCAGAGGCAAGTCACCGTACACCTCATCGGTACTCACCTGGTGATAACGCTTAATGCCATATTTGCGACAGGCGTCCAAAAGCACGCTGGTACCGATGATGTTGGTCCGCAGGAACAGTTCCGGATTAACGATAGAGCGGTCCACGTGGCTCTCCGCCGCAAAATTCACCACTACGTCTGGGTGCTCTTGCTCAAACAGGCCATAAACAGCCTCTCGGTCCGCAATATCCATCTTCACGAATTTAAACTTAGAGTTCTGCATTACCGGTTCCAGCGTTTCCATATTCCCGGCATAGGTCAGCGCATCCAGACAGATATATTCATCTTCCGGATGTTTCTTGAGCATGATATGGATATAATTGCCGCCAATAAAACCGGCCCCGCCAGTAACGATGATTTTCATAGTAAGTTTATCCTCCTGCCCGACAATCTATTTAATCGGTTTGTATCATTTGAATTTATAATTACCTCGTGTAATTTTAGTAATAAGATTATTTTTTAAGAGTATCCTGATTATTACTGTTTCCCTTGCATCTGATACTTGAAACACACTTGCCATATCCTTTCTTGACCAGGTACCTTCTCTTCCAAATTTTTTCGCTAATAATAAGATATTTTTAAGTGTTTTATTCCTTACTAAGTTTTTCAAAGTAGAAGTAATCACTACATCTAGTAATACTTTTTCTTCGGCTTGGTTACCTTTATCTGAAATTATATTTTTTTCATTATTAATATACAGCATATTAGGCAACGTAACAATAAATGAATTTTCATTGGAATAAAATACTACTTTTCTTCCGCTATTTTTATAGGCAGAAAGTATCCTATTAATACCACTGCCTCTTCTTTCCATAAAGCCTAAACGACCAAACATATCAGAGATAATCTGATTTCTGCGCCTTGAAGGAACTTGTGTCAGCTCCATATCCTGAATAAAGTGACCGCCTACCATCCCACCCGGAGAATATATTTCCATCCTGTCTTCAAAAATAGCAATTTGTATTTCTGTACCCAGCATTTGATAATCTCTATGAATTATAGCATTTACTAAAACTTCTCTAACCGCAGTGTAAGGGTACTCTGTTTCTTCTTCTCGTATCATGCCTTTTATGGCCCAACGGTTCTTAGAATTATTTTTTATGAATGTCTCTGCATTGTTCAACAAACTAATGATACTTCCATAGTACTCTTTATCATCTATAGCATCTTGAGCCACACTACCCTTAGTTAAACCATTCCAATGGGTACAAAATATTCTGGATTGACGAATCAAGTATTGATCACAAATCAAAGCCCCAGCATTAGTTAAAACATTATCCTTCATTGCTAATCCGCAAGAAATCAAATCTTTAGGTTGTTGAAACTCAGTTCCAATTTGATTTTTAAACACTGCCGCCAATAAGGTAAAACTTGCCTCTGTGGTCTTATATTGTGAAGGAAGCATGTCATAACTTTTGTTTAAACCTTTTAATATTAAGTTATTAAGTTCATCACCCCTAGCTTCTACTGACGATGAACCTTTTCGTACATACGCTATTCTATTGCCATTATCTACATGGTAATATGGTGGAGCAGAACCAGGCTGTACATCTAAAATTATAACATTCTTCTCTTTTTCTTTCTTGGTTAATAGTTGGTATGAGAAAGTAGGTTCAATTTTAACATTAATAAGCTCCGTCATCTTCTCAACCATTAAATCTGTATTTTCAATACCAACCACATTTTTATCTATGTCACTAACGCCAAATAGCAACGTTCCACCTTGAGTATTAAGAAAAGCTGAAACTGTCTTTAACCAGCTTTTGGACTTATGCAGTTCAACCCTCTCCTTGTACTCAACAATCGTGTTTTCAGTTATTAAGTACTGTTCTATAGATTTCATTGGCTTACCTACCTTAGCGTAAAATATCACTTTTATTAAAGTCTAATGTTATCTTTCTCAAGTCTAATGTTATCTTTCTCAAGTCTAATGCTACTTTTCCTAAGTCTAATGCTACTTTTTCCAAGTCGAATGCTACTTTTCATAAATTAACTTGCACTCTATAATTATTCTCAAATATATTTTTAGAAATTATGAGGCATCATCAGTTTGTGTGAAAGTATATAGTGCCTCTACTATACACTAACCTTTAATCTGCTTGA
>Ga0268357_100722_pt1 | contig 34586 bp, 26 predicted proteins | sample BioMet10_FD_192466 | JGI IMG/M metagenome (GOLD analysis project Ga0268357, IMG submission 192466) | Sewage microbial communities from Oakland, California, United States - Biofuel 10 (Illumina Assembly) | ecosystem: Engineered > Wastewater > Sewage > Unclassified | place: USA: California... | reverse complement strand
AAAAATGGTGAGATAATTAAAGGTAAATACATTTATTCTGTCAATCTTGATAAAATAAGAGTCGTGTCTGGAAATGTTTCAAGGGTAATAGATGTATCGGATATTGAAATGATTTCTAAATCGAAAAAAGTGACGAATGAAGATAAAATGGAAAAAGGCTCATCAACTTTTGTTCCGCCGGCGAAGAATTTTTTCAATTTAACAGAAATGGGGTTACTTATAGGAAACTCTGATAATAAGAAAGATGCTCCTCTTGTTTTTCGTACTTCTTTTGATTATAACATTAATAAAAATTTAGCTGCTGGCTTAGGTCTTGGAATTGATTTTCTGAATGAAACGTATATGCCTGTTACTGTTAATGTTATTTATAAATTCAGGAATGATAAATATTCTCCTTATGTAATGTTTCAGGGAGGATATGAAATCCCGATTGATGATTCTCAATTAGCATATAATGAAATTGTTCCTAATAGTGTTGTTAATTACAATACATACTATTGGTCGGTAAATAAGAAACTTGATCCTAAAGGTGGGTTTTTATTTAGTCCATCGATGGGATTACTTGTTCATCTGAATTCTCAGTTCGGATTGAATATGTCAATCGGATATCAGTATCACAGACAGCATTACACATCTTCTGATGATTACAAGCTTGATATTGATTACAACCGTCTGTTAATAAAACTAGGTATCACTATTTATTAAATCTAATGATATGAAAACCAAATACTATATATTACTTTTATTTTCTATGCTCTTTTTGACAGCATGTATGGATAAATATACTGAGACTTCAATTGTAAACTCTCCCATATATATGAGCTATGAGGCATTAAGAAGTGCTGTAAAATCAACTTCACCCCAAACTTTAGCAAATCCTGGGAAAATATATTTTAAAGACAATTATTTATTTGTTGTAGAGAAGCTCAGAGGAATACATATTCTGGATCTTACTACTCCTGCAAATCCAAAGAATATTGGTTTTATAGAGGTTCCCGGATGTATAGATTTAGCAATAAAAAAGAATATTTTGTTCGCTGATAGTTATGTTGATCTGGTTGCAATTGATGTTTCGGATATTAGCAAAATTAAAGAAGTAAACAGAGTAAAGAATGCTTTGGCTTATACAGTTCCTCAGATAAATGACAAATATCGGGTGAAAGAAGTGGATAAAGAGAAAGGAATTGTTATTGGTTGGGAATTGGTAACAGAAAAGCGTGAACTTGAATATAGCGAGACTCCTAATTATCCGATGTGGGATGCTTACTATACTTCAAATAGTTATTCAGAATTGAATGCTGCTGCAGGTGGAATTTCTGGAAGTGGTTTTGGAAAAGGTGGCTCTATGGCACGCTTCGGATTGTATGATAAATATTTGTATGTCGTTGATAATAGTCAACTAACAATGTTTGATGTGGGAACTCCTGCTTCTCCTATAAATATTGGAAAGCAAACAGTGGGATGGAGCATAGAAACTATGTTTATTTATGACGATCATCTCTTTTTTGGTACTACAAACGGTATGTTAGTTTATAGCCTTAATGTCCCAACAGTTCCGGCTTATGTCAGTATGTTCTCTCATGCAACAAGCTGCGATCCCGTTGTAATTCAGGAAGGATATGCATATATCACTCTTCGTGGGGGACAAACTTGCCATGGAGATATAAACCGTTTGGATGTAGTTAAGCTTTCGTCCGATTATAAAACCAATCAATTGGTGGGTTCATTTAATATGACTAAACCTTACGGAGTAGGTATTGAAGGAAATATTTTGTTTGTATGCGATGGAGATGCCGGACTTAAAATATATAATGCTGCAGATAAGACAAAGATTACGGATAATCTGATTGCAGCTTTCCCGGGAATAAAGACTTATGATGTGATACCTGTTAACGGATACTTATTTATGATAGGAGAAGGTGGCTTTTATTTATATGATTATTCGAATATAAATGATATTAAGCAGATTAGTAAAATTCCAGTAACGCCATTCTATGCTGACTGATAATGTTCTGAATAGGTAGGATTTGCATATATGATTCTAATAAGCTCCCTTAGCTTAGTAATACCTAGATTACTAAGGTGAGGGAGCTTGGCATTTAAATATGCATAAACGAATATATTTGCAGACCGACAAACTTTTAATTGGATACAATTTCTTCCACTAGCTTGAAAACAGCTGTTACTGATTCTGCATTTGCCGGCAATAAATCAGATTTCTGACTATAGATTCTTTTTGCCCGTTCAATAGCAAGATCTTGGCGAGACCTTTTTGTTGCAGGATCTTTGGATTGTAATATTTCAAACAAATGTTCAGTAACAATTTTACTACCTTTACCGGCGTAACTTGCACCAAATATCTTGATATGTTTGTTGATGATTTCATTGTATTCATTTCTATGAAGCAGTCCTCCGTGATGGTCTACAAAATGCAGTATTAGCCAATATTCAAAAGCCTGATTTGAATAAGCGCAGAAAAAGTTATGCTCGGTTGCTATTTGTATAGCCTTACTAAACATTTGATTTGTGAAATCGTCTTTGTCAAACACACACCACACTTCATCCGGCTTATCTCCGTCTGATTTTGAAGAATAAATCTCAACGGCCTTATTGACCAAAGAGACCGTATTATAACCAAGGCCTACCGTTTCAACAGCTACATTAGGTCTTCTGAATTGATTGAAATAAGACGTCTCTGTATTTTTCCCTTCGCAGACAATCAGAAATCTTTTTAATGTAGATCGTGTCGGTGCTTTTCTTGTTAAATCAGGAGCTTCGCCTCTTCTTCTCAGTATTATTTGTGGTTCGTGTTCTTTGGCATCCAGAGAAATATGTTTTATTCCATCTTTAATCTCCATTCTCATCGTTCTCTTCTTTTTTAGTAGTGAATGATTGTTGCATGTTTTTCAAATATGGTACAGCTCCAAATCTGCCCTCGAGATATTTCTTTTGTATATTGGTTCCCGGTCTTAGCATGAAATCGGCTGCAGACGTCAGCGTTGCTTCTCCATATCTGTTTTTGGAAACAAAATAAATCTGGTCTTTCCTGAACAGATCGGCTGACAATAGATTTGTGTTTTGTGTATTGAATATCAGCTGTGCATTATGCGGATTGGTCTCTTTAGAATGAAACAGTTTAAGTAGAGCAACAATAAGATCGTGATGTAATCCAGAGTCTAATTCATCGATCATAAGTATTTTCCCTCTTTCCAAAGTATCCAGGATGGGAGCTGTTAATGAAAGGAAATGAATGGTGCCGTTTGATTCCTCTTCAAGCATGAAAGGAGTTTCGTCTACCCGCAGTTTGTTTTCGTCATATACCGTGTGTAGCGTTTGAATTTCGTTTTTATTAATTGGATGGTGTACAAAATCATTGATGCTGAAATCGGCATTTTTCATCAAGCGAACAATCTTTTGTTTCATTGGTGTAGTCAGCTTATCCAGTGTGTAGCTTTGAACTTTGTCGCCATCAGCTGATAGCATGTTTACATGATGGAACCATTTTACAATCTTCTGCGAAAGTAGATCGTTAAACTGTGCCAACACGGTAAGAAGCAAACTATCTTCTCGGATCATATCTTCTTCAACCAAACTCTTTGTACGTTTTAGTTCTGATGCATCGTACTCAATAACTTTACCTTCTCGATAAAATAGCTCCTTTTCCTTATCTTCTTTCTTATAAAGCCACTCGGCAAGAATCTTCTTTTTAGTCAGTTCAAATCCATACCTGTATTGTATTTCGTCAATAATGAATGCTGCTTCAAAGAAACTAGGACTTTCTTTTGATTCTGTGTTCAACCGAAAAGTATCTATACTGAACCCTCTGTCAACGGCATTATTGGTAGATCTTTCAACCATTAAGCGCATAAACTGGAAAGCATTCAATAGTTTAGTCTTTCCGCTGGCATTAGGGCCATATATTACAATTGTTTTAAGCAGATTATGTTTATCTGTTTTGATAACATTATCCAGATTATCTTTTATAAGATGAGATGCTACCAAACTTAATTTGGTCTCGTCTTTAAAGCATTTGAAGTTTTCGAAAAGGAATTGAACTAACATATTTGTGAGTATTAGTTCTACAAACTTACATATAAATCTTTGAATTATAAGCGCGTCAAATAAAAAATAAAGGCATTTATTTATAGAGGAAATAGAATGATTAAGTGATATGCGGTGAATTTTATCTTATTTATTGGTCAACCAGAATATTTATTGGTGAATTATCAGAAATCATTCTCCAATAAATAAAAATTATTGGCGAATAAAATCAAATAATTCAGCAATAAAAATCGTAGCTGCATTAAGCCGTGACCTTTCCTGGAATGGGGGGCTGAATGATATACACAATCAGAATCTGTCAACCGAGGCAAATGTCCGTTTGATGGTTTTATTGTATTTTACCTTTGGATATCCCATAAGAACGAACAGCCCTTCGCGACTTTTTTCACGTATACCATATTTCTCTCTGAATCTTTTGGCAGCTTTTCCATTTTGAATGAAAGGATGAACAGCGCCGGCCATACATGTTCCCAGGCCCAGAGATTCGGCCGCAATCATGGCATACGTGGCGGCAATTACAGGATCGGCCGGATCGCTATACGGAGAACCATAAAAGTACATTGCTACAGGGGCATCATAATTCACTATATTTGTACCTTTTTTCATGAAATCAATGTAAGCGTGTACGCATGGACGAACAAATCCTTTGAAAAGATCACTGTTTGCTTTGCCCCAGAATGGTCGCATCAGAGCCAGGAACCACTTGGAGACAAACCATTTCATGCCCTCCAGATAACCGCAGAAATCTTTTGCAAAGTCGGTCACTTTCTCCTGAGTATCGAATACCAGCAGATGAACGTCCGATGGTGGCAAGCCCATTGGTGCTGTTTGAGCAGCTTCAATAATCTTATCAATTACTTCTTTCTCTACAGGAGTATCCTTAAACTCGCGGATACTTCTTCGGCGATACAATAGATTGACGAGTGACGGGTATGAAGCCGATTCTTCTTTAGATGGCATCTCTATTAAGTCGGCTTCGGAAGTGCATCGTCCTTCAATAGTAATTGCCCCTTGCGGACAAATCATCATGCAATGCCCGCATGCCAGACAACCAAAAAGGGGATTAACAGATTGCTTTGCTTTATTGTTTTCCAGTGTGAGACTATAGTCTTTACAAACAGAAACGCACAATCCGCAGCCATTGCATAAGTCAGAGTTTATCTGTATCCGGCCGCATTCATTGGTTCTCGAAGTTGGTACAGTCATAAATTAAGGTTTTATTTTATCTGGAATATTAATAACTCACGAATGCAAATCTAATCAATTGTATTTGATATATAATTGTTTGAAAATCAAATTTATAAAATAATTTTTATTTGAATTTGAAAGACAATTGTTTATACCTTTGTGAAGGTAATTCTTCCCAGGGGTTTGAAACACTAAGACCGATTAGCCGGATAGGGTGATTGGTTATATCTACTTCTTTTAGTAATTCTTTGGCAAGCGGAAGAATTTCCTTAAGCGTGGTTAATGAATGATCTTCGCTTATGCTACGGGTTTTCTGCGTGAAATCATTGAATTTAATTTTCAGAGTCAGCGTGTAGCCCTTGAAGCTCGATTTTTCTAATCGGCGAATCAACTCTTTGGCAACATGATATAATTCGATAATAATGGAACTTTGAATGGTAAGGTCGTGATCGAAAGTCGTTTCGCAGCCCACGGATTTTCTTTCTCTTTCCGACTCCACCGGACGAAGATCAATGCCGCGTGCAAAATTATAATAAAGCATTCCCGCCTTTCCAAACTCATGAGTCAGAAATGATGCACTGCTTGCACGCAGTTGGGTGCCGTTATGAATGCCCAGGCTATGCATTTTCTTTGCCGTGACCTTCCCAATTCCCCAGAAAGATTCAATGGGGAGCTTGTCGATAAACTCCTGCGCCTGACTGGGATGAATAGTACAAAGACCATCCGGCTTGCGATAGTCTGATGCAATCTTTGCCAGAAATTTGTTATAAGAAACGCCTGCCGAGGCAACTAAATCCAATTCTTCACGAATGCGCAGCTTTATTTCCTTGGCAATATCTACGGCAAGCTCAATTCCCTTCTTGTTTTCTGTAACATCCAGAAAAGCTTCATCCAGTGAGATTGGTTCAATCAGATCAGTATATTCGTGAAAAATTTCATGTATTTGGGCAGAGATACCTTTGTAAACCGCCATACGTCCGGGAGCGAAGATGAGATCCGGGCATAGCTGACTGGCTTTCAGGGAAGACATAGCTGAACGAATACCATATTTGCGGGCTTCATAGCTGGCAGCAGCTACAACACCCCGTTCCTCTTTACGGCCTACAACCAGAGGTTTACCTTGCCATTCGGGGTGATCACGCTGTTCCACCGAAGCATAAAAGGCATCCATGTCAATATGGATTATTTTACGTTCCATCATCACTAATTAATGAACAAAGGTAATTGATATTATCATCATTTCTTTTATATTTGTTGAAAATATAAGTGAGAAAATGATGGACTTATTTAATGAGATTACCGAATTCAAAACTTCCATTGCTATTCGTAAGAAACTAGTGGAATACAGTGTGGTAAAGACTTTCAGGGAGGGGGATGATATTCTTCGTGAAGGATCTTATATTCATGGAATTCCTATTATTGCCACTGGAAGTGTAAGAGTGATGCGTACCAATGACGATGGAAGGGAAATTCTGCTCTACTATCTTAAAACGGGTGAGAGCTGTGTGATGTCTATCCTTGGCGGACTGCACAATGACACCAGTAAGGTAAAGGCGGTGGCCGAAGAGGATACGGAGATCTTCTTTATCCCAAATGATAAACTGGCTTCTCTTATTAAGGAATATCCTCAGTTTCTTGATTATATTTTCAGGTTGTACCACAAACGTTTTGAAGAATCACTGGATATAATCAACGAAATTGCATTCAAAAAGATGGACGAGCGGTTATTGGCTCTTTTGGAAAAGAAAACAGAGCTTTATCATGACCAGACAATTAACATCACTCACGAGCAATTAGCGAATGAACTTGGTACGGCACGTGTGGTTATCTCTCGTCTTCTCAAGCAATTAGAGGAATATGGCGCCGTGAGTTTAGGGCGTAACAAGCTAACTGTTTTAAAATCTTTGAAAGGTTTTGCACCGGACAACGATTAATATTCGCTTTTTCTTGCAACTTCTTTTGATAAAAAGATCCTTATGTAACAAAAGTAGCTGACCACGATTCGTTGATGCTCTACATTTGTCCCAGAATTAAAATAAAAGGGACAATGAAAGAACAGATGAAAACTATCAGATTACTCATGGTCGGAGTGTTTTGCTTTGCGGCTCTTCTGCCTGTAAAAGCCCAGACAGAGACTCGCTTTCTGAGCCTGAATGAAGCTGTTGAGACGGCTTTAAAGGAAAATAAACAACTCCTTACTACTTCTCTCGACGAAAAGATTGCACAGTCCGATTACCACAAGAGTGATGCTATCTTTTTACCGCAGGTAAATGTTTCGTATACGGCCATGGCCACTAACGATCCTCTTAATGTTTTTGGATTTAAGCTCCAGCAGCAGTCTGTTACAGCTCAGGATTTTAACCCGGTATTACTAAATAACCCCTATGCATTGAAGGATTTTAATGCAAACATCGAGGTGCAAATGCCTTTACTCAATCTTGATCAGATTTATATGAGGAAAGCCGCTGCGGCTCAAAAGGAAGCAGCCCGCTATGGTACACTTCGCATGAAGGATTATATTTCTTTCGAGGTGAAGAAGGCTTACCTTCAACTGCAACTTGCTTACCGTGAAAAGGGTGTGCTCCAAGAAGCATTGGCAACCTCCGGTGAAGTGTATGCTTCCGTAGAACGTTTTTTTGCTCAGGGATTGATTCGTAAATCGGATGTGCTCAACGCAAAAGTACATGTGAGTGGCGTGGAAACAAATCTGGAGAAAGCAAAAAGTGCAGTGGCAAATGCTTCCGATTACCTGAGTTTGCTCATGGGACGTCCGGCAGGAACTGTCTATCAGGTAGAAGAACCTGCTTCATCTTCATCAATAATAACTTCCAATACTTCTGTATCAAATCTTCGCTCAGATTTCCAGGCAATGGAGAAGGCTGTAACGGCAACTGAGATGATGAGGAAATCTTCCGCTCTTTCTTTGGTTCCCCGTCTGAATGCTTTTGGTAACTATCAATGGAACGATAGGAAGTTTGCGTCCTTTGGTTCTGACAGCTATCTGGTAGGAGTACGTTTGTCGTGGACATTGTTTAATGGAAATCAGAGCAAATATAACGCTCGCTCCACCAAGTTAATAGGAATGAAAATGCAGGAACAGCTCAGAGATCAGAAAATGAAAGCGCAACTGGAGTATAACAAAACCAGCAGAGATCTTGATGATATAGCTTTTGAACTCCGTAAACAGAATGATATGGTGGAACAGGCAGCAGAAGCACTCCGCATAACAAAAGATCGGTTTGAGCAGGGACTGGAAAAAACAGCCGATGTGCTAGTTGCCCAAACTCAGCTTTCTGGTCAGCAACTCAACTATGCCCGCACTGTATATAAGCAAAATCTGACAGCTGCGTATATGGAATTCATTACTTCCGGCGAATCAATTAATAAATAATCAAACTCAAAAAATAAATTCTATGAAATCAATAAGATATATATCCGTAATGTTTTTCTCTCTGGTTGTGGCTGGAGGTATGTTTCAGGCTTGTTCTTCTTCAGATAAGGAGACTAACGTAAAGGAAGTGGCTGTACCTGTAGTAACTGCTTTACCTTCTTCTTCTCAGGATGCAGGTATTTTGGCTAGCGGTCAGATTGAAGCCGGACAAACAGCGGTGATTAGTACCCGGGTAATGGGCAGTATCAGCCGTATTCATGTAAAAGCCGGCGATAAAGTTTCAAGAGGACAATTGCTGGTTAGTATCTCTAATGCAGATATCCTGGCTCAAAGAGCACAGGCTGATGCGGCAATATCCGAAGCTAAAGCGGCGGCGGCTGTATCTGCTAAAGATGTGGAACGTTTCAAACAGCTATATCAGAATCAGAGTGCTTCGGCAAAGGAATTGGAAAACGTTACGTTGCATCATCAATCTATCAGTTCCAAACTGGAAACTGCTCTGCAAATGAAGAATCAGGTAAATGCTATGCTGGCATATACACGTATTACTGCTCCTTTCTCTGGAGTTATCACCAAGAAGTTTATGGACGAAGGGAGTATGGCCAATCCGGGAATGCCATTGCTGGCTTTGGAACAGAGCGGAAACTTTCAGGTTGTGGCTTCTGTTCCCGAATCGGACATAGCTAAGATAAAGCAAGGAACAAAGGTCAATCTTACAGTAAAGTCTTTAGGCATTACTTTCACCGGATCAATTTCGGAGATTAGTCCGTCATCTCAGTTCACCGGCGGACAATATGGAGTTAAAATAGCAATAGCGGATAGCAAGTCTTTAGGGATCAAAGCCGGAATGTATGTAAATGTGCTGATTCCTGGTGAGCAGACAAAGAGTTCTCAATCATCAGCAATGACTGTGCCGGTGAAATCGATCATCAATAAAGAGCAACTTAAAGGAGTGTATGTGGTAAGCAACGACAATAAAGCTTTGCTTCGCTGGATTAGGTTAGGTAAACAAATGGGAGATCGTGTAGAAGTTCTATCTGGTCTTGCTCCGAACGAACGTTTGGTAGTAAGCGCACAGGGACGTATTTACAATGGCTGCAAAGTGAATGAATCAAAATAAATAACGACTGAAAAAGAATACAACTATGAAAGAAGGTTTTGCAGGAAGATTAGCGAAAGTATTTATTCGTTCTAAGCTCTCCGTATTATTGATGATTGCTTTCTTGCTCCTCGGAGCATTCAGTATATTTCTGATTCCTCGTGAGGAAGATCCGCAGATTAAAGCACCTATGGCAGATATCATGGTGGCTTTTCCCGGAGCTACACCTACGGAGGTAGAAAACCGGGTATCTATTCCTTTGGAAAAGGTGGTGTCTAATGTAAAAGGGGTGGAGCATGTTTATTCAACTTCAATGAATGGAATGTCCATGGTTTCAGTACAGTTCTTCGTTGGACAGGATATAGAACGATCACTTGTTAAGTTATACACTGAGATTATGAAGCACATGGATCAGATGCCGCAAGGTGTTTCAATGCCTTTGATAAAGACTCGCGCTATTGATGATGTACCAGTGCTGGCTCTCACTTTATGGAGTGATCATTATGGAGATTATTCTCTACGCCAAATGGCTGAAGTTATGACTACTGAGCTAAAGAAAGTACCTGATGTAGCTGCCGTAACTATCCTTGGTGGAAGAAGTAAAGAGATTAAGGTCGTATTAGATAAAGACAAGATGACTGGTAATCATCTTGATATGTCTGGCATTTCAAAGTATATCCAAGGTAGCAATATGCAATTGGCTCCGGGAAATATTCTGAGTGGCGACTCTGCTTTCTCTGTACAGTCGGGCAGTTTTCTGAAAACAGCCGACGATGTAGCTAATCTGGTAGTTGGTGTAAATGAAGGTATGCCTGTTTACTTGCGTCAGATTGCTCAGGTGGAAGAGGGACCGGGCACTCCCAGTCAGTATGTATCTTATGGAGAAAAGGGCAATTATCCGGCGGTGACTATTGCCATTGCGAAGAAAAGCGGTGTGGATGCAAAGAAACTAGCCGGAGAGATATTGAATAAGGTAAATCATTTGAAGAAAGAGCTTATTCCTTCGGATGTAAACGTAACAACAACGCGTGATTACGGACAAACGGCTTCAGATAAAGTTTCGGAACTTTTGCTTCACTTGTTTGTGGCGATTGTTGCGGTAACATTATTTGTAATGCTGGCTATGGGCTGGAGAGGCGGACTGGTAATTTTTCTTTCGGTGCCGGTAACCTTTGCATTGACACTCTTCTCTTATTACTTTCTGGATTACACCTTAAACAGGATTACGCTTTTTGCTCTGGTATTCGTTACAGGTATTGTGGTAGACGACTCAATAATAATAGCGGAAAACATGCATCGTCATTTCAGAATGAAGAATCTTCCGTTTATTCAGGCAGCTATCTATGCTATCAATGAAGTGGGTAATCCAACCATTCTGGCTACTTTTACAGTTATTGCTGCTGTATTGCCAATGGCTTTCGTTTCCGGAATGATGGGACCGTATATGAGTCCGATGCCTATTGGTGCATCTATTGCAATGATCTTCTCACTGCTGGTTGCCTTAACACTGACTCCTTATCTTGGATATATCTTCCTTCGCTCGAAAGAAGATAAAAAAGAGGTGAATAATGAAGGGTCTGAGGAAAATGGAACTTTGGAAGATAGTAAGGTCTACAGAACCTATAAGAATATTGTGTCACCAATGCTGGAATCACGCAAAATGAGATGGACATTTATGCTTTCCACTGTTGTTTTGCTTTTGATATCAGTTTCGTTGTTCTTTACTAAATCGGTTCCGGTAAAGATGTTGCCGTTTGACAATAAGAATGAGTTTCAGGTAGTGATTGATATGCCTGAGGGAACTACACTGGAACGTACAGATGCGGTGGCGAAAGAGATTGCTGCATATGTTGCCTCTAACAAGAATGTGGTGAATTATCAGACTTATGTGGGAACCTCGGGCCCAATAAACTTCAATGGATTGGCTCGTCATTATGATTTGCGGAGAGGGGAGAATGTGGCAGATATTCAGGTAAATCTCAAAGATAAGGGTGATCGTAAGCTACAAAGTCATGATATAGCTAAGGCTGTTCGTCCGGGAATTCAGCAGATTGCTAAAAAGTATAACGCTAATGCCAAAGTCGTTGAGGTTCCTCCTGGTCCTCCGGTGCTTTCAACATTAGTAGCTGAGATTTATGGACCAGATTATAAGGACCAGATAAAGGTTGCCAGTCAGGTAAAAGATATGTTGAAGCAAACTTCTGGTGTTGTTGATGTAGATTGGATGGTAGAAGCAGATCAGAAAGAGTTTACTTTTGATGTAGATAAAGAGAAAGCAATGTTACGCGGAGTGGCTCCGGCACAGGTTGTTGCTGCAATTCAGTCGGCAATAGCAGGTGAAACTGCCGGTGTAGCTCATCAGGAATCTTCTTCTGTCTCAGTTCCTGTGAAACTACAATTGGCAGATGCCGATAAGAACGATATCAATAATCTGAAAAACCTGACAATTGTGAACCAACGCGGCGAAAGTGTGCCGGTTGGAGACCTGGTTCAGGTTAAAGAGAAACTGAAGGACAAGAGCATCTACCGGAAGAATCAGAAAGAAGTGGTGTACGTGGTTGGCGATATGGCCGGTAAGTTGGAGAGTCCGGTGTATGCCATGAACGATATGTCTGATCATCTGAAGGAGATTAAACTTCCCAAAGGATATCAATTGCAGGAAAACTATACCAGTCAGCCTAAGTTTGAAGACGAATTTACCTTGAAATGGGATGGTGAATGGCAGATTACTTATGAAGTATTCCGTGATCTGGGTATTGCTTTCCTGATAGCAATTATCATAATCTATATGCTTATTATAGGATTGTTCCAGAACTTTACAGTACCAATCATTATGTTATCGGTAATTCCGTTGTCACTTATCGGCATTATACTTGGTCACTGGGTTATGGGAGCTTTCTTTAGTGCTACTTCCATGATTGGTTTTATAGCCTTAGCGGGTGTGATGGTGCGTAATTCCATTCTGCTGATTGACTTTATTGATATCCGTCTGAAGGAAGGTATTCCATTGAAACAGGCTATACTGGAGTCAGGTGCAGTGAGAAGTATTCCTATTTTGCTTACAGCCGGAACGGTGGTATTGGGAGCTATTGTGATTCTTTTCGATCCGTTGTTCCAGGGATTGGCAATCTCTCTTATGGGAGGAACTGTTACAGCTACCTTACTTACTCTTGTGGTAGTTCCATTACTATATTTTAAATTAATGCGTAATAAATATAAATAAAAATATTATGAAACTATTAGTTGTAACCAGTCTGGCCGAACATGCTGATAAAGTGGCCGAGATGCTCACTCATTCGGGAGTAAAAGTTTTCAGTAAAACAGATACTACGGGCTTTAAAGAAACTCATCGTCCCAATTTGCTTGATAGTTGGTATGGTAGCTCCAATGGAAAATATAATTCCGTGTTCTTCTTTTCGTTCACAACAGAAGAGAGTGCACGAAACATGCTTCAGGCAATCAATGAATGTAATCTGGAAAAGAAGAACCGCTTTCCGGTGAGAGGATTTATTCTTCCGGTTGAGGCTTCAACCATTACAGAATAATCAGAATCAGGTTAATCCCTTTTGTAACTAGCTGGTAATAGTTGCAAAAGGGATTCTTTTTTATTTCAGTGCTATACGTACAAAATTAGTTATTTCACGCCCCACGGCTTTTATGCCCATGAAGGAGACATAAGCTCCTTTGCGTAGGTTTGCTTTCACCTCACAAATATGAAGGTCGCGCTCTCTTGATGCCATGAAAACAAATTCTGTATCGAAAAGATAATGGTTAATGGTGGTTTTCAAAAAAAGCTCTTTCCCTTTTCTGTTCATCCCCTTTACAGCTCCCTGAATGTTACTGAATCTTATGCCCAGAACAATCCAGTTCAGTGTTCGTGTAAGGATAGACATGTAGCTATGTAAGGTATTTAGGTTGAAATGCTTGAAGTAATGATTCTCTCTTGCGGCCACCACTACGTCATATCCTTCCTCTAACTTATGGAACACTGCCCCAAGACTTTCCTTATCATACGGAAGAGTCCAGTCTGAATAGATACTCATGGATGAGCAGGCACTTTCAATTCCTCTTCTTATGGCATACCCTTTTCCTTTGCTTTCCGTGTAGCTAATAAGTTGTGCCCGAGGCATGATCGTTTTAAACTTTTCAATATCAGCACTATCCATGTGAATGGTAGACCCATCGTTTACAACTATCACGTGAAATACTTTATCGGGGAAGGCCTTATTCATTTCTCTCGTGTTCTCGTGAAGCATATCCTGCCAGTTAGCCGGAGGGTTGTAACAATACAGAACAATGTCAACTTCATTATTGGTGTTTGGCACCAAACGCGGACTTTCTTCTCTTCTTGGAATTCCTTCTTTCAGACAGAAATTAAGGAAACTCATCTCATAACAAATCTTTAGCCAGATAAGTATACAAGGCAAAGATTTCAGTGCAAACGGGAATATGAATATCTTTCGTACCTCGGCCGGGAACAGGTTACTGCTCGAAACTCCGGTAAGGAAAAAGGCAAAGATCAGAAGAGTAAGGTTTAATGTTTTAGTCTCAGAAGGAGTCTTAAGATACCAAATAGCAACTCCTATCATGGCAATAATGTAAGAACTCGATTCGCTTGCCGTGCTAAACAATACTACAAAGAGTAATGTGGAAGCCAGCGTCATCATTCTGAAACTCTTAGAGCGGTATTGCTTGATTCTAAAATAGGGGATACAGAAAAGTATGAGCCCAGAAAGAATCAGCCATATATCTGAATACCCACTGCTGCCACTTATTTTCCGAACCATTCCCAGTAAAGATATATTCTGATAATAAGCAAACAGATTCTGATGATGCTTTTCAATAAGATCTATTATCCACGAGTGATATTGTGTCAGCACATAATCAGGTGAAGTATAGATCATTGGAAGGAAAAACATAATAACTCCCCAGCAAAGACATGAAGATAGTAATCTTGTTTTATTTCTTGAAAAGGGTAGGAAGGCTAGTGCTACAATTCCATATAATTGGGTAAAAGTACCCAGCATAATGAAGAAAGCTGACCAGAAGTCTCTTTTATGATCTATCAGATTATAAGCTAAGATAATAAAGGCTGCTATTCCTACATTGAATTGCTGTGAAGCAAGTGAGTTAAATAACTCCATGATACAGAATAGATACACAAATAAATGTTGGTTCCTTCTAAAAGCTAATTTTTGTATGGCATAGTAGAGTAACCATGCATTGGCGGTAACCCATAATACCAGCCCCACAATATCCGGAAGAACAGAGAAGGGACAAATTACTGAACTGAAAAATATACCATAATGACTAATATTGAAATATTCTTTGGGATAGTGGATATATAATGGTAGCTGATGATAGGCATGCCAGAATATATTCTTTAAAATGCGGTAATTATTATATGACCCTCTGGTATATTTCAATACACCGCATGTTACAGATGTAATAATCCATACGAAAAATATAAAACGATAGTCTCTAAACAAGAGATTATTAAAAAATGACGGTCTTCTTCTATTCATAGTATTTAATAATAGCCGATTTATCTTAATTATTAAAACAGATCAAAAAAAAGAGATTCCCTATTGGGCTTTTATATTTTACTGTAAAGAATATATATTACATCTGTCCAGTGTGTTGTGTTTGCTTTGATACAACTTAATTCCTATCGCCTATTTTTCAAAACCTCTATAATAGCAGGAAGAATAGAAATTAGAACAATTGCTATGACCAAAAGTTTTAGGTTGTTTTGAACGATTTCTAAGCTTCCCAGAAAATAACCAATATAAGTTATTAATGCTACCCAGATAACTCCTCCTACAATGTTATAATGGGCAAAATGTCGATAACTCATTTTTCCCATACCTGCAACAAACGGAGCGAAAGTGCGGACAACCGGTACAAATCGGGCTAAGATGATTGTTTTACCGCCATACTTTTCGTAAAAAGCATGAGTCTTGTCCAGATAGCTTTGTTTAAATATTTTTGAATTAGGATTGCTGAATAGTTTTGTACCAAAGTAACGTCCGATTAAATAATTGGAGGCATCTCCCAGAACTGCTGCTGTAATAAGCATCAGAATCAGTATATGAATATTCATATTATTAGCGGAAATGGAGGCCAGAGTACCAGCCACAAATAATAATGAGTCTCCGGGCAAAAAAGGAGTAATAACAAGACCGGTTTCACAAAAAATCAGGAAGAAAAGAAGTGCATAAATCCAAGTGCCGTATTGTGCTACCAGTGCAGGTAACTGGGTATCTATGTGTAGTGCAAAATTAATAATAAATTGAATGTATTCCATTAATGTTACTTTTTATAATTTGGTTACAAAAGTAGGAATAAATTTTAAAGCATTCAATCTTAAAATCGTAATTAAGCAATTAAATTTTATCAATAATCAATTTTAATCTGAAATATTAGTACTTATCCACAACTAAAGAAATTTTTTATTTTGCATGATTGTCAATACTTGTGTGAAAATATAAAATAAAAAAGGGATTGTTCATCTGGAACATCCCCTTACACGAATATCTGAAATTGATTAATTACTTAAACAAGACTTCAACTTTATCTCCTTTATTGATAGGTATTTCAATAAACCTCTCCATATTGAATTTCTTATTTATCTCTTTCCCTTTCACTTGTACAGTTGAAATACCTTTAGGGACTTTAAGTTTATATGTGCCACCATAGGTTGACCGAATAGTACAAAGTATAGGTTTTCCATTGCTCCAGCTAGCATCTATAGTAGCTCCACTACGTGCCCTTAATCCTTTGAAACTTCCTTCTTTCCAACTATCTGGTATAGCAGGGAGCAGATTGATAAATCCTTCATGGCTTTGCATCAGCATTTCCATAATACCTGCCGCACCACCAAAGTTACCGTCAATCTGGAAAGGTGGATGTGCACAAAATAGGTTTGGAAATGTTCCTCCGCCTCTATTGTTAGGCGATTCAGGTTTATAGCTGGGAGTGAGCAGGCTCTTGAATAATTTATATGCACGATTGCCATCGCCCAGTCTTGACCAGAAATTCATTTTCCATGCTCTTGACCATCCTGTTGCTTCGTCACCTCTGCGGTTAAGGGTTATTTTGCATGCTTCTGCCAAGTCGGGAGTTTGACTTAGTGTGATCTGATTTCCTGGGTGCAGACCGTATAGGTGAGATACATGTCGATGGTGAACATCTGTCTCTTTGTAATCTTCCAACCATTCCATCAGATAACCTTCTTTGCTTACCTGTAATGGAGGAAGTTTAAGAGAAGCAACAGTTAATTGATTCCGATACTCTTCATCACATTCCAGAATCTTTGAAGCTTTTATTACATTTGAGAAAAGTTCCCTAATCAGTTCGTTGTCCATGGTAGGCCCCATGCAAATACTGACGGGATCTTTCCCGTTTTTAGTGAGGAAGCTGTTTTCTGGTGAAGAACTTGGAGCAGTGACCAGCCAGCCGTGTGTAGGCTCTTTAATCATTGTGGAGAGGAAGAATTCCGATGCACCTTTTAATATGGGATAAATCTGCTTAAGATAAGATAAACCATTTTGATTTTTATTATTTCCCATAAATTGATAATGATCCCACAGATGTGCGCAAAGCCATGCTCCACCAGTATTGGTTGCTCCCCATGAGGGATGTTCTCCTGGAGCAGTATAGTTCCAGACATTGGTCATCATGTGTGCCACCCATCCTTTGGCAGTGTTTCCGTAGAAGGCTTTAGCAGATGCCTCGCCAGAATGTACTAAGCTCTTTGTCAGCGTCAACAGCGGTTGGTATAGGTCGGCTAGATTTCCAGGTTCCATTAACCAATAATTCATCTGGATATTAATGTTCAAGTGATAATCTCCATTCCAAGGTGTGCTAATTGTATTTGCCCACAATCCTTGCAGGTTGGGTGGGAGATTACCAGGACGTGTACTGCTGATAAATAAATAACGTCCGTATTGCATATAAAGTGCTGCAAGTGCAGGATCATCTTCTGTCTGGAATAAACGGATGCGTTCGTCGGTTGTTTGTTTCAATTTAAGCTTAGCTGTCATTGAATTAGGATTGCCCACTGTAAATTCCACACGATTGAAGTATGATTTATAATCAGCAATATGATCGTTCTTAATCTTATTGTATGAGATTACATATGCGCTGGCCATTAGTTGGTCTACCAATGACTTGTATTGTTTTCCTCCAAGATTGAAATCCGTCCCAGCAGAGATATACAGTTCAACACTATTGGCGTTTTTGACTTCCAGTCCTTCGTTGGTGACTAACACTGATCCTCCATGCGTTTTAGCTCTGAGTTTAGCCAGGAAAGATATACCATCCTTGCCATCCATCCCGCTATTAAGAGTGCCCTTCATTAATAATTGATTTTTATCAGAACTAACAGTCGCTCTTTCAGGACGATTGAACATCGCTTTGAATGAAATAGCGCCAGTTACATCAGGAGCACTGATTCTTATAATCATTACATCTTTGGTTCTGGATACAAAATATTCACGCAGATAAGTGATGCCATTCTTGTAAAAATAGGTTCTTGCAACAGCATTGTTAAGATCAAGCTTCCGTTCATAAGAAACTTCCCGATTATAATCAGATGAATTCTTTTGGGCTTCCTTTTTATATGTATAATCTATATCCAGATTTCCAAGAATTTGATAGCTTCCAAATGTGCCTCCCTTTTCAGGCTTTACTGGAACAAAATGCTTATACATCACTTCTTGTGCCTCCTCATTTTTTCCCTGCAGCAGTAGTTCTCTAATCTGAGGCAGGTAAGTAGCAGCTTCTGGGTTGTTATAATTCGTTTCCGAACCGGACCACATAGAAATGTCATTTAAAACAATTCGTTCCTTGTCAATACCTCCGTCTGGCATCATTCCTAAGCGTCCATTACCCAATGGAAGAGTTTCTTCCCACAATTTTGCAGGAGAGTTGTAATGCAAAATAAGATTTGGATTTGTGTTGTGCTGATGTTCCTTGGCATAAATAGGACTATTTATTGAAGCGGATAAAGCAATATAAAAAAGTAGAAATTTAGTAGGTGTTTTTTTCATAATAAGTAATGGGTTTAAACAGGCTATTTAAAATTGAAGCAATTAATTATTGCTCGCATTTTTTTAAGTAAATGAGATAATCAAGTCTATATCTGGCTCGTCTTTGAAATTAGAAAAGTACAATCCAATAAGGTGCAAATATAACTAATCCAACTATTGCAGCAACAATTGCGCAGATTAATACTGCACCTGCAGCAATATCTTTTACATCACCTGCAATTTTGTTTTGTTCCGGAGAAACTAAATTTACAAGTCGTTCAATAGCTGTATTGAAAGCCTCTGAGGCAAAAACCAGTCCAATACAAAGAATGATTGCGATCCATTCAGTTACAGTAATATGAAACGCAAATCCACAAATGATGACAGCTATCGTAATGCCTGAGTGTATCCATGCGTTGTGTTCTTTGAAAATAAAGCTACCTATACCCTTCCAGGCATAGGCAAAGCTTTTCAATCGTTTCTTTATACTGAATTTCTCCATAGCATTAATTCCGGCTTACTTGTTTTACACCTTTTATGCTCTGAAGTTTTTTAATCAATGCATCTAATCGTGACGTGTCATCAATTGTAACGGTCAATGTACCGGAGAAAAGTCCATCGTTTGAATTAATACCAATTGATCTTAGATTAACATCCTTTTCCTTTGATATTATAGAAGTAATATTAGTTACGATACCAATGTCATCATGTCCTATTACTCTCAGAGTAATAGGATATTGTTTGCCAGAAGCTTTTCCTGCCCAGCGAGCTTTCACAATGCGATAGCCGAACCGTTCCATCATTTGAGGAGCATTGGGGCAGTCTACTCGGTGAATTTTTATGCCTCCGGTTACCGTAACAAAGCCAAATACATCGTCACCATAGATTGGGCTACAACATTTAGCTAGTTTAAAATCCAGCCCTTTCAGGTTCTGATCAATTACCAAAACATCATCTTTTGTAACTTTCTCATCTACAACAGTCTGAAGATTATAAGTTTCCGCACTTCGGTAGGGGATATCTTCGTGCATTTCTATCTCCTTCTTCATCATCTCCGTATATTTCTCCAGGATGTCATTAACATCGAGTGTTTCGTCTGCTATTCTCTGATGAAATTCCGTTACTGTTTTGAATCCAAGCTTCTTAATCAAACGCATCATCAAAGCTTCATCATATTCTAGCTTGCGATTTTTGAATTTCCTTTGTAATGTTTCCTTTGCAAAATCAGTTTGTTTGCTTGCCATTTCCTTCAGCTCCTGGCGAATTTTGTTACGAGCTTTTGAAGTTGTAACAATGTTCAACCAATCCTGTTTCGGGAATTGAGTGTTGGAAGTGGTAATTTCTACCTGATCTCCACTGTTAAGGGTCTGTCTCAGCTGAACATTCTTGCCGTTTACTCTCGCACCAACACATTTACATCCTAGTTTGCTGTGAATATGAAAAGCAAAATCCAGAACAGTGGCTCCTTTAGGCAACTTAAATAAATCTCCTTTGGGTGTGAAGACAAACACCTCATCTTCATATAGATCAAGCTTGAACCGATCCATTATTTTCATTGAATCATCTTCTGCATTTTCTAAAGCTTCCCGTACGGAGGTGAGCCATTCATCCAACCCGCTTTCTCCCTTAATTCCTTTATATTTCCAGTGAGCTGCCAGACCTCGTTCGGCGATGTCGTCCATTCGGTGAGTTCTGATCTGAACTTCCACCCATTTGCCTTCAGGCCCCATTACTGTAATATGCAGCGACTCATATCCATTACTTTTAGGGATGGAAAGCCAGTCACGTAAACGTTTGGGGTTAGGCTGGTACATGTCCGTAATAATGGAATATGCCTGCCAGCAATCTGATTTTTCTTTTTCAATTTCCGTGTCAATGATAATGCGAATAGCAAACAAATCATAAATGCCTTCAAAAGAGGTCTTTTGCTTCATCATCTTGTTCCAGATTGAATGAATGGATTTTGTACGTCCCTTTATGTCAAACGTCAATCCGGCTTCTTCTAACTTTTTTTTGATAGGCTCAATAAAGGTCTGAATATATTTATCGCGGGATGCTTTTGTTTCGTTTAGCTTATCTTTAATTTGGTAATAAGTATCTTTGCGCGTGTATTTGAGTGAAAGATCTTCCAGCTCAGATTTTAACTTATATAAACCTAGCTTGTGTGCCAGCGGAGCATAGAGATAGGCCGCTTCATTGGCCACTTTCAAACGATCTTCTGCGTTGGGAGAGTTTTTTATCTGTCGCATGATGTTCACTCTGTCGGCAATCATGATCAGAATTACCCGCATATCCTCTGCAAAAGAAATCAGTAAATTACGAAAGTTTTCTGATTCGATCGCCGCACTCTTTGCATACAGTTCGCTAGTTTTTACCAGTCCTTTTATAATAACAGCCACATCTTCTCCATACATCTCACGTATGGTTTCAATGGTACAAAAGTTGTATTTTACCATGTCGTGTAACATGATTCCTGTGAGACAGGAACCTTTCATACCGATCTCCTCTGATACAATAATTGCAGTTTGCATATCCCTTATTATTGGATTCATGTCAAAACTGTTGCGCTGCATACAGTTGGCTTGAATAGCCTCAAATAGGTGTTTCTTCAACTTTTGTATTTCTTCCCTGCCAATGCTGTCACCGACTGTATACAATAATCTTTTGTATAAGGAACGTAGTTCTACTACTTCTCTATTTGTGAAAAATGAGGTATCTTCCATAACTTTTCAAATTCTGAGGTAAAAGTAGCTTTTTTCTTTATTTTATGGGTTATGATAAATAACTTTTTGTATTTTTGGAGATCAAATTAATATTTTGAAACAATGATTACACCTCAAGACAAAGAACTGCTTGCTAAGAAAGGAATATCCGAATCACAGATAGCCGGACAATTGTCATGCTTTGCGAAAGGTTTCCCTTATCTGAAATTAGATGCTGCTGCTTCTGCTGGTAAAGGAATTCTACTACCGGATACTGAAGCACAGAAAGATTACCTTTCCGCATGGGAAGAGTACATAAATCAAGATAAAACAATCGTGAAATTTGTCCCGGCATCTGGTGCCGCCAGTCGTATGTTTAAAAATCTTTTTGAATTTCTCGGGGCTGAATATGATCAACCTGCTACGGAATTTGAGAAAGATTTTTTTGCTCATATTGCTCAATTCGCTTTTTATGAAGATCTGAAAGATGCTTGTCTGAAGAACGAGAAACAAGATATCCCCGCTCTGATTGCTGACGGTAAATACAAAGCTGTTGTAGCTAACCTGCTTAACAAAGGCGGATTGGATTATGGTTCACTTCCTAAAGGTTTGTTGAAATTTCACAATTATAAAGATGGAGCGCGTACTCCAATGGAAGAGCATTTGGTGGAAGGCGCATTGTACGCATCTGGTAAAGCAGGAAAGGCAAATGTGCATTTTACCGTTTCAACTGAGCATCGTGCGCTCTTTGAAGAACTTGTATCACAAAAGGCAAAGGTATTTGCAGAAAAATATAATGTGGAATATCACATATCCTTTTCTGAACAGAAACCTTGTACAGATACCATTGCTGCAGGAATGGACAACAAACCTTTCCGTGGTGAAGACGGTAAGTTACTGTTTCGCCCAGGAGGTCATGGTGCACTGATTGAAAACCTGAATGATTTGGTTGCCGATGTTGTATTTATCAAAAACATAGATAATGTGGTGCCTGATAAATATAAAGATGACACAGTTCTTTATAAAAAAATAATTGCTGGTGTATTGGTGAAACTACAGGCTCAGGCGTTTAAATACCTGGAACTTTTGGATAGTGGGAAATACACTATTGAAGAGATAAGGGAAATTATCCAGTTTGTGCAGAAAAAACTCTTTTGCAAATATCCTGAGACAAAAGATCTGGAAGATGCAGATTTGGTGCTTTATCTGAAAAGCAAGTTAAACCGTCCTATGCGTGTATGTGGTATGGTGAAGAACGTGGGTGAGCCGGGTGGAGGACCTTTCCTGGTATATAATCCTGACGGAACAATTTCGTTACAGATATTAGAAAGCTCACAAATAGATATGAATGATCCTAAGTCGAAAGAAATGTTTGAGAATGGTACTCATTTCAATCCGGTGGATCTTGTATGTGCAGTCCGTGACTATAAAGGATCTAAATTTGATCTGACAAAATTTGTGGATCCGGCAACAGGTTTCATTTCGTATAAATCAAAAAATGGTAAAGATCTGAAAGCTTTAGAACTTCCCGGACTTTGGAATGGTGCGATGAGCAACTGGAATACTGTTTTTGTGGAGGTTCCTCTTTCAACATTTAATCCAGTAAAGACTGTGAACGATTTGCTTCGTCCGCAACACCAGAATAACTAATAATCAAATAAAAAGACTGTTTTAAGATGAACTATTTTTGCAAATAGGCTACTCTTGAGACAGTCTTCTTCTTTTTTATTATGATAGGATATTATAATTCCATTCCCATAATATAGTCATTCATATAATATCCATTTCCAATAGGAAAATCACCTTTTCTCAGCTTTTTTAATCCCATTCGTTCGTAAAAGTGAAAAGCTTTGTTATTGCGGTTCACATTTAGTTCCATGGTACACGGGTCTGGATGGATTTCCTTGATGTACTTTATTGCTTCCATTATTAGAAATCGCCCTGCTCCACACCCTTGAAAATAGGGAATTACATATATCTTCTGTAAATGAAACAAATCGTTATCCTGTTGTTCGATGGATACATATCCACATGGCTCATTGTCTTTGTAGCAAATAAAGTATATATGTCCTTCATTCATTTGCTGCAAAATGTTCTCAGGAGCATACATCATGTTGAACATGTAGCTAAGTTGTTCCGGAGAAAGAATATTCTTGTAAGTAGCAGGAAATGCTTTCGCTGCTAAGATATTAATTAGCGTACAATCCGTTGGATTCGCTTTTCTTGTAGTTAACATGTCTATTTCTGTCATAGAATTTAGCTAAACCAAACAGCTCATAAGAAGATACCGTCGCTGTTGATTCATAATATTTGAGTGATTCAATCATTGCTCCAGCTACTCTCCGTGCATGAATAGGCCGACGCTTTTGGAAAAGCCCGATTTTATTCAAAGCTCTTCTTATTGCAAGTCCCACGGTTTCACTCATGCGTTTTTCGTTTCGTTTGCCATATAATTGAGCAGGCCTTACAATCACAATCTTTTTAAAAGGTATATTCTTTACTGCTGCTTCCAGCTCGCCCTTCATTCTCATATAAAAAAACAGAGACTTGGCATTGGCTCCTTCAGAAGAAACAAGCACATATTCATTGACTCCATTTCTGGAGGCGATATCTGCGAAATTATACTGATAGGTATAATCTGTTTCATATTGTTTCTTTTTGCTTCCGGCTTTAGCTCGTGTTGTTCCCATGCATGAAAACAGCGCATCACCTTTAACCAGATTTTTCCAACTTTCAGGTTTAGAAAAATCTATCAAATGTTCTTCGAATTTTGGATTTGTGATGTTTGATGATCTACGCCCAAACACTACAACCTTTTCGAATTCCTGGTCGTTTAATAATAAATTAACCAGTTGAGTTCCTACCAATCCAGTACCACCAATAACGATTGCTGTTTTCATAGTGTCTCCTCATTTTTTTTTGCTGTAAAAGACAAAAATAGTGAAAAAAATAAATTTTGATTATTATATTGGAATATATTTTTCCAGATTCTTAAAAAAGCAAGGATAAATTACTTTTAAGCTGTTGTTTGCTGAATTTTGCATTATAATTCAGGAATAGACTTCTGAAAAAGTGGCTGTCTTGCATAATAATGGAGACGTTCTTTATTCTTTTTCGCTTATTTAAACTTGAAATATTTATAAAATCCTGCCATTAATATTGCGGATAGTGTAGCCGTACCTGCCCCGAAGTAAAAAGGAACGGCAGAATTAATATGATCGTAAAGCAAACCAGCAATTATACTTGCTGGTAATAGAGTAATGCCAAGCAATGCATTGTAAATGCCCAAGCCTGTGCCTTGCTTGTTTGAGTCAAGAAGGTCGCTGATTAATGCCTTCTGAATGCCGTCCGTGGCTGCCGAATATAATCCGTAGAGTGCAAATAATCCTGCAATCATGCTAATGCTGCCAGTTGCTCCAAAACCGAAATAGACAATGGCATACACAAGGTAACCGAAGATGAGTATTCTTTCTTTTCCTATTTTGTCAGACAGAGTGCCTAAAGGAATAGCCAGGGCTACCGAAACAATGCTCATGACCAGGTAGACCAAAGGAATATATACTACTTTTACGCCAACCTCATTTGCCTTGACCATTAATAAGGCATCTGTTGAATTGCCCAGCGTAAAAAGAAAAATGATTCCCAGAAATAAATAATATTTTTTTGAATAGTCCTTGAAACGGAATTTACCCAGCAAATGTTCTTTAGACTTCTTTGCTTCTTTTATACCGAAGATAAGAACGAATATACCTAATATGGCAGGAATTCCTACTAATAAAAATACACCGTGATAATCTCGGGGGAAAGCGTATAAAAGCCCAAAAGCAATTAAAGGGCCCACAATGGCTCCAGCATTATCCATCATTTTTTGAAGTCCGAAACTTTTTCCCGTATCTCCGTTTATAGCATATCCGGCTATCAGGCTGTCGCGCGGTGCGGTGCGAATACCTTTTCCTGTGCGCTCAATGAATCGTAAATATAACACTTGAATAGGCGACCATACAAACGCATAGAATGGCATTGCAATGGCAGAAATGCCGTAGCCTAAAATCATAAATGGCTTGTTTTTCCCTATCTTATCACTCCAGAATCCGGAAAGAGCTTTTAGCGTTGCAGCTGTACTTTCGGCGATGCCTTCTATGACGGATAAAGTAGTTTTTGATGCTCCGATGGAAAGCAAGAACATGGGCATAATTGAATATACCATCTTGGTGGAAACATCTGTAAGAAAACTTGTTAGCCCTGTATAGAAAATGTTTCTGTTAAAACCAAATATTCTTTTCTGTTGCATGTTCTTTATTAATATTCCTCATCTAAAATGACTTGTCTTTTAAATAATTACCAGCCTGCTTAACGAAACGCATGTCGTTTAATCCCATGCAATACATCTCTATTTGACTTATTGCTAATTCCCTTTCTTTTTTCGATAGTCTTTTCCACTCTCTGCGAGCCGAGCCGATATCAGTTTTTCTTGTTTGGGTGGTAGAATGATATTTATTCCAGAATTGATGGAATAACTCCTCGCTGCGTGTCTTACCTTCATCCCATTTCTTTGGACCGCTACTGGTCCATAAATCATAATCAACTACCTGTACACGTCTTATCCAATAGTTTACCGGAACAATTTTAATTTTTCCGTCTTTTTCCATCTTTTCAAAAAAACGTCTGGTTTTGCCAACTGTCCAGTGAAATATCTCTGCCCACTTAGGGGTAGACATAAGTGATTCATCTCTGCAGCACATTATGTCTGTTCCGCGAACATTAACAATTGTATCTTTATAATTTACTCTGGTTATTAGTGCCAAAAAAGCTTCGTGATAGCTGAATTCGTTTTCTTTCTGATCTAAACTATTCATTAAGAATAGTTTAGGTATCAAAACATATCCCATGGTCAGCGCATTGTAAGGTAGTTCTTCATTTTTCATCAGTTTGATAAGGTTCTTTCGTTTTCTATTATTAGCTCATTTCTTACCTAACAAAGATAACGAAATATATATTGAAACACGCATAAACATGCTGCTAAATACTGAATTTTTCAATACAAATTAAGCACTGAACTATGCACCGATTATTCTTGTTTGTAATTCGTGTATTATTCAGATTTATCCGACAATGGTTTTTATTTATTGGCGAATAAAATCAGATAATTCAGCAATTACTATGAGCTTCAGCGTATTAAGAAAGGATTATTTATTTTGAGGTCTTAAAATAAACGCCCTCAAATACTAAATAATGATTTCGTATCTCGAGGGCGTATGATAGCTATGTTTTTTAATTAATCCTATTACTTAATATTGTCTACCTAACCATGTTATTCAATAAAATAAGATTCTATGCTAAAGCTACCATTTGTAAATATTATAGGTTGTAATGTTCAAAATAAGACTTAGTAAAGTGACTTTCATAAAGTTCAGATATAGTAAATAGTTTACCAGTTACATCAGTACATAGGTTCTGTAGTTGATGAATATAATGAATCTGTATCTTTTTATACCATATAGTATTGTCGTATTTATGTATTAAAAGCTCTAAACCACCATTGTAATAACGATAAATATCTTCTAAGCTGTCAATTTGAATAATATTGCCGGACTTATCTCTTTTATATGTACTGCTTATGTAAAATTTCAGATCCAGTAAATTATCAACAAATAGGTGAGCTGGCCTTATATCTTTTTTAGAAATCCAGTCGCAACCATTAATTTGTAGAGACGTAATTATATTCTCGTTGTATTCTATCTGAGTTACTTTGGCTATTTTTGCCTTTGAAGAACTGCTTTCAAATACAACAAGATTTCCTGGTCTGTATTTATTAATATCTTCCATAATTCTAGAATTGCATATGTTTAGCTTCCGGTTAGTTAGTAAGTCTATAACTTACCTGTCTGCAAATGTATTAATATATTTATTAGAGTGCAACCCCGTTTTTTGCAGAATATGCATGTTCTGAAATAAGTATGATTATGTGGATGAAATTATTGTTTATAAGGCAGCTCTTATTCCGAAAAATATCTAAATTACTTTATAAATAGATAAGAATTACTTGGATTACTAAAGTATAGATGTATTTTTGTGCCTTGAGAATATTATTTTTTAGAATTGTTTCTCATTGATAAAAAGCTATTTATATTAAATTTTGTTTATATATGATTTTAAAAAAGCGCTTCCTGAATACTATTATCATAGTCCTTGCTTTGGGCATGAATTGCTTTTCACAAACGACGTGCTCTATTCCAAATCAAAACAACAGGCCAGCTCCGGTTTTTCCTGTTCCAAGTAAAGCTCAGCAGGCTTGGCAAGAAATGGAAATGTATGCATTTATTCATTTTGGAATGAATACTTTTACCGATGTTGAATGGGGGGATGGCTCAGAACAGCCTTCTCGCTATGCTCCAAAACAGTCGTTAGATGTGAATCAGTGGGTCACAGTTTGCAAAGAAGCGGGATTAAAAGGTATCATATTGACAGCGAAGCATCATGATGGATTCTGTATTTGGAATACTCAATCAACCACACACAGCATAGCACAATGTTCTGGCTATGGCAAAGAAGATGTAGTTAAATTACTTTCTGATGAATGTGCTAAGCAGGGATTAAAGTTTGGTGTATATGTATCACCATGGGATCGTAATAATGCAGAATATGGACGTCCCGGATATTTGGATGTTTACCGTAAGCAAATTCGTGAACTTTGCACTAACTACGGAAATTTGTTTGAGCTCTGGTTTGACGGAGCTAATGGTGGCAGTGGGTATTATGGTGGTACTGGCGGAACACGAACGATAGATGCAAGTACCTACTATGATTGGCCCAATACGATTGAAATTATAAAATCTCTTCAGCCTAATGCTGTGATCTGGGGAGTAGCTAACGAAGCACGTTGGATTGGTAATGAACTAGGATATGCCAATGAGACTAACTGGTGTACAGAATATGGCGGAAGCATAACTAATGCTGTTAGTGGCAATATTAATGGTGGCGACTGGATACCGGGAGAATGTGACGTCTCAATTCGTTCTAACTGGTTCTATCACGCAGTTAATACTCCTAAAACAGGTGAAGCTCTTTTTGATATCTATATTAAATCAGTAGGAAGAAATGCCAATCTAATCCTGAATATTCCACCCAATACTGCTGGACGGTTTGCTGATGCCGATGTTGCTGCCCTCAAATCATGGAGAGCTTTGATAAGTAGCAACCTGGGAACAGATCTTGCCCTTTCTGCAACAGCCACAGCTTCGGCTGTACGTAGCAGTGGATCGAGTAGCGTACCTCTTTATACAGCAGCAAAAGTAAATGATGGTGATAAAGATTCTTTTTGGGCACAGGAAGATGGAACAACGACGGCTTCTGTTGTACTGTCATGGAATTCGGCACAAACAGTGAAATACATTATGCTGCAAGAATATATACGTTTGGGACAACGAGTGAAGTCATTTGAAGTGGATACTTGGAACGGATCTTCGTGGGAAACAAAATTAACAGGCACAACTATTGGTTATAAGCGTATTCTTCCTTTTCCTTCTGCAATTGCGACTACAAAGGTTCGCGTACGAATCACTGACTCAAAAGTGGCTCCGCTGATTCATACTATTTCAGTTTTTTAAGCCGGAGCTAATAAGATATACAAAATAGTAAACATGAAAAATCTACATATAAAGTTTCTGGTTTCATTTCTTTTATTTGGAGTTATACAAACAAAATCTCAACAATTATGCTCTTTTGAACAGGGATTGCTTGACGGTACTCAGGTCGTTGACCTCTGGGCGGATTCTCCTTTTACCACAGGAACATGTGATGGCTGGGTTAAGGCCGTTAACAATCCGTATATCACAACTGCAAATTCTTCGAAAAAAGTGGCTTGGTTTGTCCGTCCATCCATAGGAAGTAATAAGTGTGGTGTGAGAATAAAGCTGGAGACTCCTTTCAAGTTATCCACTACAGAACAATATATACATATCTTTATTTATAAGCCTAATACTACCCGTGTAGAGTTGCAGGGACGAAAAAAAGGTAGCCCGGATATTATTCAGTTTATCGCTTCTTCATTAAATAGTATTTCTTCTAATAAATGGGTCGATGCTGTTTTCAAAGTGAAAGGAGCTGATGGAATACTGATAGACAATCTGGTACTTTTTCCTGATTGTTTAAACACAACTGGGCGAATCAGCTCTGATTTTAATGTGTATTTTGATGAAATAACAATCAGTAATTCCTCTTCTCCTAGGTCTGTATCAAATTATTGTACGCCTGGAGGGACGGTCAGTTCCACCCGTTATATTGCTTCTGCATCTACCCAGGGAGCTGCTACAGAACTTAATTATACGGGGATTTCCAATAATGATATTCTGACTTATGCACAGGGATCGCCTGTTGTTGCCTATCCAGGAAGTACTTTTCAGTTGATTCTGAATGAAGCTGCACGTACACAGAATAAACCTACGGGTAGCTGGACTGCTGATGTTTATATAGATTGGAATAATAATCAGGATTTTTCGGATACAGGCGACTATTTAGGACGTATTACTTCACAAACAGGTAAAGGCAATTATACAGCTTTATTCTCCAAATACATTACTGTTCCTGCAAGCACTCTCCCTGGCGCTTACCGTCTCCGGGTTAAACTGACAGATTCTTCAGATACAAATATTGCAAATGGCATTTATGCGCCTTGTACCGATGTGAAAGAGGGGAAAGTTCTTGATTTTGATTTCAATGTGGCAACTAATTCCGATAAGCCAACAATCATTCTGGCTTGTGAGAGCGGACACGAAAGTTACGGCACAGTGAAATTTGAAAACAGAATGGGATTGACAGCCCAAATAGCTAATGGTGTAGAATTAACTGCTATTGCTACTCCAAATCCTGGTTATACTTTTGCCGGATGGATGGATCTTAACATGGGTACGGTGATGAGTTACAATGAATCCTATACGTTTAGTGCTGCTTATGATATGACTCTGGTAGCGCGTTTTGCTGAAGATACATACTGTGTTCCTCAAGGTGAAGGGGCTGTTTCCTACTATTTGGGACAGGCTGCCATTACCATTCCTGGACAGACTCCGGTTTACTACATCGGAAGTGAAAGCCAGGCAGAAACAATTGCTTCAGGTCATTTTGATTATCGTAATGTGTCCGGAGTGAATATTCCACGTGGCAGCTCTTTTATTCTGAAGTTGAAAAAAGCAGATGGTTCATCGGCTTTTGATGGACTTAAAGCAACAATCTTTGCTGACTGGAATGGAAACCATGTCTTTGAAGAAAACGAACTTGTCACTTCGCTGACAAACCTCAAAGCGGAAGAAAATATAACGATTAATATTCCAGCTGAAGCTGCACTTTTCCCTTCTCGTCTGCGTGTTCGTTTGACAGATACCAATATTGCAACTGGGGCATGTGATACTTTGGGCAACGGCATTGCTTATGACTTAGCTTTCACTGTAATTCCTAATATTAACGAGCGATTTGTTGTTTCCGCATTACCGACCATCGAAGGAGCGGGTACCTTTACCCTTAACGCTCCATCGGATAATGGCAAGTACCCTTATGGAAGCGTTCTTGAAATCACGGCTGTTCCAGCTAATGGGTTTAAATTTGAAAAATGGATGAAGAATGGAGAAGACTATGGTGCAACAATGGTGACCAACAATCCGTTGCCTATCACTGTAACTGAAAATCTGAATCTTCAAATGAAAATTAGCTTTGCCCATCCTGAATATTGTGCTCCTACAGGACCAACAAATAATAACACAGATTACGGACTTAGCTCAGGTGCAGTTCTGGTGAACGGAAATGAAGCTTTTACTATAGTAAATGATTCTTCTGTAAATAACCTCATAGATACATGCCATGCAAATGTGGGATTAAGCGATCAACTGCAATTTAAACTGACGGGAAAACCGAATACTACCTGGAGTTATGCAATGGTATATGTTGATTGGAATGGCGACGGCATTTTTGGTACTGATGAACGTTATATTTTTCATCGTGCAGTAGGATATTCGGGAACAGAAAGCGATAAAACCACAATGTCTAATAGTTTATATTCTATCACAGTACCTAAAACCGCTAAAATTGGCGGAACTGGTATGCGTCTCATTGTAGATGAAGACCCTATTTATCATCATACAGCATTTGAACCTTGTCCGGTACTTTATCGGGGAACGGCTCATACCTTTGGTCTTATCATTTCACCTTCTACCATGAAAGGTGATTCAAATACTGGCATAAAAGAAGAATCGTCCTCTAATAGTTCTTTCTTTTCACCCAATCCAGTAAAAGACAATGTTACTATATTGTCTGCAGCTGGTAGTTCTATTGAGATATTGAACCTTATTGGTAATACTCTTTTTAAAGCGATAGCCCAATCGGAAAATAGTACAATTAATCTCTCTTTCTTACCTATGGGCAACTATGTTTTAAGAGTAATTAATGGTGAATCAGTTCAATCGTCTATGTTCATTAAAATAAATTGATATAAGTCTTTTCTTATTTCAGAAAGACTTATTTACATTGGTTTTTCGTTGCTTTTGGTAGAAGATATTACATTGATTCTCTTATTTATGGCGTTTTGCAAACTTTCTATCAGAGTCAATAAATGGCTTATTAAAAAGTCTGTATAACCTTGACTGGGTAGGCTTTTGAGACAATTTACTTCCACCAGAAATGACGAAGAACCTTTACGTTTTACTTCCCTTTTAGATGTCTTTATACAAAAGCAATATGCATCTGATTGTTAGCGAACTAGCCTTTATGCTATTTAATAATTGAACTATTTTGGCTTATTTATTGTTATAAACAGTGAATGGTAAAGCTTTGTTTGAATGAGTTAGATGGATTGAAATTACTTTGTATATATGGATCATTTGATGTAACCAACATTAAAAAGCAGAAAAAGATGTAGAACTAGATCTTTTTCTTGATCATATAGCTAAATAGTCTGCATGTATAATTATCTATTAACTTATAAAATATTAAATTATGAAAGCAGTAAAGAGCATTTTTTATTTAATGGTTTTATTAATCATCAGCAGTTGTAATCTACATAAGAAAAATCTGCCAATAGGAGCCTGGCAATTGGTTTATGCAAAACAGATGTCTGGCGATTCTGTTATTGCTGAATTTCCCGGTAATATTATCGGAAGTCAGATTAAAATATGGTCAGAAAAAAACTTCTTTTTTGCTGGCAGTAAGAAAGTAGCTCCGGATACAGTGTTTAAAGATACTTATGGAGGAGGGACTTATAAATTAGTGGATAACAAATATCAGGAAAATATTTTGTATCATTTTAATAAACTTGCGGAACATCAAATATTTAATATGATATTAGAAATCAAGCACGATACTCTTACTCAGACATGGCCGGTTAATCAATATGGAGAAGTGATCAGAGCTAACTTTTATATTGAAAAATATGTAAGAATAAAATAATTTAATTATTATCAATTTACTTCTTAAATCTTTAATTATGAAAATTAATCATATTTTTTACTTAATGATTTTTTTAATCATTAGTAGTTGCGGTAGCAAAGAAGTTAAGCATCCGGAAGTGGGGGCATGGCAACTGCAATATTTTAAACGAATAGCTTCAGATACGGTAGCATTTGAAATAATAGGTTATGTTACCGGAACTGATGTGAAAGTCTGGTCAGGCAAAAACTTTATATCTGTTGGCAGATTAAAAGAAGATAGCGTTTTTAAAGATAATTATGCTGCTGGCACTTACAAATTAAATGGCAACCAGTATGAGGAGACTATTTTGTATCATGTTAATAAAAAGTATGTGGGTAAAACCATAAAGATGCTATTAGCAATAAAGGGAGATACTCTTATACAAACCTGGCCTGTTAATCAAAATGGGCAAGTAGATAAAAGTAATTATACTCTTGAAAAATATACAAGGATAAAGTAAATCTATAACTAAATCACAGCATAATCAGTTTTATTATTGCAGGTATACAAAGCAGGTGTTGAAGTTCTATTGTTAATTAGTTAGTCCTTAAGAAGGCATAAATAATCCTTTTGAGTTCGTCTTACATACTGATTCTTAATCTATTCGTCCATTGCGTTTAATTTGTGTAACGCTGTTTTAGGACTATACAAAAGTTAAAAAAGAGAATTGAACCAGTCGTTTTAGTTCTCTTTTCTTTAGATTATCTATTATTTGATTGCACAAAAAAGCTTTTCTTCTTCATCTTTTGATATTGAAGTTTGTTGCAGTCAATAATGCACCCTTAGTTCCTATGTTTGTAATGTGAAATCGGCCGTTTAAAAACGCATATGCCTTAGTCTATTCTTAATATTTGAGTTAGGCTTCCATATATAGTAATATTCTTGACTTATGTACTTTTTAATAGCTATTCTATATTCATAGGAGCTTAATCTCCTCAATAAGCCCTTTTACTAGAGCTTAGTATAAAGAATCTGAACAGAGTCTCTTTATTAATCCTTTTTTTCTGGTCCTTCGTCATTTTTGGTGGAAGATATTATATTGAATCTTTTATTTATGGTGTTTTGCAGGCTTTTTATAAAAGTCTATAAATAAATTATTAGACAGCATGTAGAATCTTGATTAGATGAGCATTTGAGAACGTTTGTCCCACCAAAAGTGACGAAGAACCTTTTCTTCTCCTAAATTAGAATGCTCGCTTCTTGCGTGCGCGTAAATAAATAATGTATAGTTTTTGAATCCTTTAATTTAGTATTTTAAAAAGTATGCTTTAAAACACAATTGCAAATCAGCGAGTTAGAGATTAAATTCATTTTTCTTCAATAAAAGTGTTATATATATTTGGATTGTAAGTTTAAAGGGTGTACTTTTGCACCCGCTTTGTAAGAGACAGGGCATTAAAGTTTATGACTTACTGATAAGATGGATGCCTGACCGGCTAGTTCTGAAGAAACGATTAAAAAAAATAATTCAGAAAACATTTGGAGGTTAGAATTAAAAGTTTTACCTTTGCATCCGCTTTACAAAAAGCAAAACAAATTCGTTCTTTGAATAAGATTTAGATATAAACAATACAAGTAGTACAAGCTCATGTTTGTTGCACTTTTGTAGTGTAATGAATGAGAGAAAATAAAATTTCGAACCGTCAAGTTGTTGTAAGTGA